>OLSX01004247.1_pt1 | contig 10869 bp, 8 predicted proteins | sample 1673141 | NCBI WGS metagenome assembly OLSX01 (sample SAMEA3136759, study PRJEB25190) | human gut metagenome | biome: human gut; feature: human-associated habitat; material: faeces | place: Austria | collected 2013
TTCACTTTTTCCGTCTTTTTCCGCTTCCATAAACTCCGGACGGTTGCTGTGATTTTCCAGTTTTTCCGGGGATGTCTGGGAATCAAAAAGTACGGTTCCGTCTTTTTGGATCAGTGTTACACGGCTGGAGGATACTGCCCGCAGTCTTTTTAAGAGAAACGTATCTCCATATTCTTCCATGCCAAGGCAGATGTACCTGGCCTCCTCGCGGACCCCATTTTGCATGTAAGTGTTGAATTTACTGTAAGTGACTACACTTGCTGCCAGAAAGGTGATCAGGACAGCAAGGACGATCATAATACTTGTATGATTCAGGATCTTTTTTTTCATAAGTGATCTCCGATCCGGTATCCGACTCCGCGCACAGTCTCGATCAGATTTCCTGCCTCACCCAGTTTCTGCCGGAGGGTTCGCACATGTACATCCACCGTTCTTGTCTCACCGTCAAAATCATATCCCCAGACATGACACAGGATCTGATTTCTGGACATAACCAGGCCTTTATTCTCAAGAAGATACTCCAGCAGTTCAAATTCCTTTCTGGTAAGCTCTTTCAATTCGCCCTGATAGCTGACTTCATGACGGGCTACATTAACCCGGAGGTCTTTGCAGTGCAGTTCCCGCTCCTCGTTCTGTCTTGCGCAGCGCCTGAGAACTGCTTTTACCCTGGCTACAAATTCCATCATTCCAAAAGGCTTCGTGATATAATCATCCGCACCGCCCTCCAGACCTTTCACCTTATCAAATTCCGCTTCTTTGGCAGTGACCATGATCACCGGGATATCCCTGGTCCTGGTATCGCTTTTCAGCCGTTTCAGAATATTATATCCATCTTCTCCCGGGAGCATAATGTCCAGAAGGATCAGTTCCGGCAGGCTTTTTTTCATCGCTGCGTCAAACTCCACTCCTGTCTCAAACCCTTCTGCCTCGAATCCGGTTGTCTCCAGGGTATAGACAAGAAGCTCCCGGATGTTTCGTTCATCTTCCACACAGTAGATCATTCCACATCCCTCTCCGTTCGTTACACCGGCTGTTTTTTTGTCAGCCGTATTTTTATTTTTTCTGTTTTCAGTATAACTATTTTCCTTTTACTGCACAAGCCCTGGTTCTCCACACTTTTGCGGATAGCCAGGGCATATGAAAGCCGACATTTCTATCAGCCTTTTATGATTCTGTTTTTTATGCACCAGCGGTTACTGTTTTATCCTTTGCTATTTCTTCGGATAATGTTGGAAGCTGATACTGTCTGCGAATCAGCTCCAGTTCCCGGTAGAATGTTTCATCCGGGCTGTGCTTGATCTGTTTCAGGTGCTGATGCGTATCAAAGGAATCTTCATGCACCTGGGTTACACAGACGCCGATGTTGGAACAGTGGTCTGCCACCCTCTCCAGGCTGGTAGTCACATCAGAAAGGATAAATCCCATTTCAATGGTACATTCTCCTGCGCGAAGTCGCTGGATATGACGGTATTTCAGCTCCTTGCTCAGCTCATCGATCACTTCTTCCAGAGGTTCGATCTCACGGGCCAGCTGTACATCCTGATTTTCGTAAACCTTATAGGCAATATCCACGATATCCTCCACCGCATGTTCCATGACACGAAGTTCCTCCAGAGCTTTTTCGGAGAACTTCAGTCCTTTTTCATGAAGCTCCTGGGCAGATTCCATAATATTCACGCCGTGATCGGAAATCCTTTCAAAATCACCGATACAGTGAAGCATAATGGAAATACTGTGGCTGTCATGCACCGAAAGATCTTTCTGATTCAGTTTTACAAGATAGGTTCCAAGTTCATCCTCGTAACGGTCCACCTTTTTTTCGGATTCCTCTACTGCTTTCTTTCCGTCTGCACTGAAATGCTTCAGAAGATCCAGAGCTGTAAACAGGGTTCTGTGAGAATCCTCCGCCATTTTTTTTGCGGCATTTCGGCTCTGCTCAACTGCAAATGACGGTTTCTCCAGAAAACGGCTCTCCAGGATCATGAAATCCGGATCTGATGCCACAGCTGTCCCGGTTTCTTCTTTTTTGTCCCGGATCGTAAGACAGGCAAGTTTCTCCAGCCATTTTCCAAAAGGAAGCAGAACCAGTGTTGCTGTAATATTAAAGGTACTGTGCAGAATTGCGATTCCCGCCGGTGTTGCAGCCTGTGGCATAAATGAAAAATGCACTGCCGCATTTACCGTATAGAATACTGCCATAAAAAGCACAGTTCCGATCAGGTTAAAATACAGATGGATCATTGCCGCACGTTTGGCATTTACATTCGCACCAATGGCAGAAAGAATAGCTGTGATACAGGTTCCGATATTCTGTCCCATGATGATCGGAAGCGCTGCACTGAACGGTACCATTCCGGTAAGGCAAAGTGCCTGCAGGATACCGACAGATGCGGAAGATGACTGAATGATCGCAGTAAGCACCGCACCGGCCACAACTCCCAGCAGAGGATTTGAAAATTTCACAAGCATTCCGGTAAATTCCGGTACATCTGCCAGCGGTTCAACAGCTCCGCTCATGGCACTCATTCCATACATCAGAATTGCAAATCCCACAAAAATGGTTCCCACATCTTTTTTCTTCTGGCTCTTTGTAAACATGATCAGAATTACGCCAACCAGAGCAAGAATCGGTGAAAATGATGTCGGTTTAAAAAGCCGGATAATAAAGTTATCACTCTGGATTCCGGTAAGACTTAAGATCCAGGATGTTACTGTGGTACCGATATTTGCACCCATGATAATTCCCACTACCTGGGAAAGTTTCATGATTCCCGAGTTTACAAAACCTACAACCATAACCGTGGTTGCTGATGAAGACTGGATCACAGCGGTTACACCCATTCCTAGAAGAACCGCTCTGATCGGGCTCGATGTAAGGGTTTCCAGAATACGTTCCAGTTTTCCACCTGCGACTTTCGCAAGTCCGTCTCCCATTAAGTTCATTCCATAAAGGAAAATAGCAAGGCCGCCAAGCAATGCCAGTACGCTGAAAAAGTCCATAATACTCTCCTTCACTTTCTCTTTTAGATATGTTTGATTTCCTTTTTTCTCATTTCAACGTTTTTCATGATAGCGGCCCTTTGTAAAGTTTTCCCCACCGGAATGTAAAATCTATGTAAAAAAATAAGACAAAAGACCTGATTGCAGGTCTTCTGCCTTAGATTCTTTTTCGTGATAATTCTCCGGTAATCCGGATTTTCAGAGAAGTGTCCTATATATCGGACACCGGTTTTCTGTAATTGAAGGCTTCAATCAGAATCCGCGGATCTCCTCATCCTCGGAACCTGTTTTATCGATAGACTTGATCACAAGGTAATAACTGTAATCATCATTGACCTTCACTTCGACCCGGTCACCGACGCGATGTCCCCGAAGTGCTTTTCCAATAGGGGATTCAATGCTGACACGGTTCTCCATGGAATTTCCACGGATGGAAGTGACCAGCTTGTACTTTTCCACTTCATTGTCTTCTTCAAAAAGCACTTCTACGATATCATCCATCCCCACTTCATCATCTCTGGAATCATCGGATACAATGGATGCCGTCTTCAGCATTCTCTCCAGATAACGGATCCGGCTCTCGTTCTGGTTCTTATGTTTCTTGGCTGCATAGTACTCAAAGTTCTCACTTAAATCTCCCTGGGCACGTGCTTCCTTAACTGCCTCAATGGCTTCCTTACGGACTACCAGTTTACGGTGTTCGATCTCCTGCTCTATTTTTTCAACATCCTTGCGGGTAAGCTGTTCTCTCATTCTTCTGGCATCTCCTTTTCTTTACAGCATTCAGGCTGATCCTGCATCTGTTCTACACTTCCTGCAGTTCCGTGTCACGGATACAGAATTTCCCGAAAGGTTACCGGAAATACCATAGCAGATACGCCTCACTTTGTCAAACAGCGCAGGCCTGTTCTTCTTCTCTGTGCTGATGCACCCGCTGTTCAATATAACCTGCCATATGTTCCTTGGGAATATCCAGTAGCATGGAAAATTCAGAATAGAGATGATCCTCTGCCAGTTTCAGATACCGTTCATCTGTAGCGGTTGTTTTTTTGCCATGAGATAATCTGGCCTGTTTGCGAATATAGATTGTCTTGATGATCCGGAGAAGATCTCTGCATTCGCAGGTGCGGATACATTTTTTGTAGCTGTCTTCCCTGAATTTTTCGTTCTCAATACTCAGTGTCTCTATGGAAGGAATTTCGTCGATCAGTTTCTCAGCTTCTTCTTTTGTAATGATTCCACGGAGAACCTGTTTCCCGCCTTCCACCGGTGTAAAAATCTTTCCTTCCGTCTCCCCTCCCGGCCTTAATATATAATAAAGTCTCTCCGAGGAGGAACCGTCCATCTTCATTGTAGTAACTCCCGTCACCTGGCAGATTCCGGTACGGCCATACACAACATATTCGCCTGTTTCAAACATTTTTCCACATCCTTTCATTTTTTGCTTTTTCTTCTGTTATCGTGGCGTCTTATTGTGCTCTGTGAGCATTTCAATGTCCCTGAATTGCTCTAATGAAAACTCCCTGCCAGGGTATATATCCGGACAGGGAGCTTCTCACTGAGGATTCTATCCTTATTTTACTACTTTTCCCATTTATTTGCAAAAGAATTCAAAAAACTTTTTTATTTTTGTGAAATATTATGGTTGCCTTTTTTAACAAGTATACCTACTTAATATATTGTTCCATTACTATACAAAAAAAGAACCCTGATAACTAAATTACCAAGGTCCTTTCCATATTCCCGTAAGAAGCTAAATCATATAATCTTAGCTTCTTGCTCTTTCTTCTAATAAAGCTTTTACTTCTGCTTCTGTTTCTAACTGCATTACTTCATCAACTAATGCTTTACATTCATCCATTGTCCACAGAGACATAACTTTTCTTGTAGCAAGGATTGCTGTAGCACTTACTGAGAATTCGTTTAATCCAAATCCAAGTAATACTGGTACTAATAATGGATCGCTTGCTGCTTCTCCACACATACCTGCCATGATGTCTTCTTTGTTTGCAGCTGAGATGATATTTCTGATAGAACGAAGTACAGCTGGATTGTATGCAGAGTACAGATATGCAACATCTGGGTTACCTCTGTCGGCTGCCATTGTGTATCCAGTTAAATCGTTTGTACCGATACTGAAGAAGTCTGCTTCTTTTGCAAGAATGTCAGCAATTAAGCTTGCTGCTGCAGTTTCCATCATAACACCAACCTGGATGTCTTTGTCGTATGCGATACCTTCTGCATCTAATTCCTGTTTCAGTTCTTCGATGATCGCTTTGACTGCACGAAGCTCGTCTACACATGTTACTAATGGTACCATGATACGAACTTTACCGAAGGCACTTGCACGTAATAATGCACGAAGCTGTGGTTTGTAAATATCTTCTTTTCTCTGTAAGCAGAAACGTACTGCTCTGAATCCTAAGAATGGATTCTCTTCTGTTGGAAGTCCAAGATATGGAAGTGCTTTATCTCCACCGATATCCAGTGTACGGATGATTACTTTCTTTCCTGCCATATTCTGTGCTACTGCTTTATAAATCTGGAACTGCTCTTCCTCTGTCGGATAATTATCTTTTTCCAGATAAATGAATTCACTTCTGAATAGACCAATACCTTCTGCATCATTAGCCAGTACACTGGCTACATCGCCTGTGCTTCCGATGTTTGCGTACAGATGAATCTTATGTCCACTCTTTGTCTCTGTAGTTTTGCCTTTTAATTCTTTGAGCATTGCTCTCTGGCGCAACTCCTCGTCTTTCTGATCCTGATATTTCTTCAGGGTATCTGCATCCGGTTCCACAATAAGAGAACCGGTCTTACCGTCTACAACTGCCATTTTCCCATCCATGCTGTCATCATATTCAATATTGATCAGCGCCGGGATATTCATAGTTCTTGCAAGGATTGCTGTATGGGAATTGGAAGAACCTTTCCTTGTAACAAATGCAAGAACTTTGCTCTTGTCCATCTGTACAGTTTCACTTGGAGCCAGATCCTCAGCAACGATAATAGATGGTTCTGCAGCATCCATATCTCCCTCATCGTGTCCTGATAATACACGTACCAGACGATCTGAAATATCCTTTATATCTGCCGCTCTTGCTTTCATGTAGTCATCATCCATCTGCGCAAACATGTCTGCAAAATTATCGCCTGTTGTTGCTACTGCATACTCTGCATTTACATTCTCCGTACGGATAATGTTATCAATAGAATCCAGATAGTCCTCATCATCCAGCATCATCTGATGCACTTCAAAAATTGCGGCATTCACTTCGCCAACTTCCTTGACCGCTTTCTCATAAAAGCCTTTTAACTGCTCTTTTGCAGTTTCCTTTGCATCTGTAAAACGAGTGATTTCTGCTTCCACATCTGTGATTTTCTCGCGTTTTACCTGATTTTCCTTCTTATTGTAAATAGAAAGACGTCCGATCGCAATTCCACCAAATACGCTTTTTCCTTCTAAAACCATTGTTTTACCTCCAAAAATATTTCTGCTGTAATGCACATATGGACTGCCGCAAAGCAGTCCACAGGCACGTATTTTTTATAAGTTTTCTTCTAAGAAAGCGGAAAGTTTATTCATTGCCTCTTCTTCGTTTTCGCCATCTGTCTTTAAGGTGATCTCCTGCCCACATTTGACTGCAAGACCCATCACTGCAAAAATACGTTTTGCATTGCGGCTCTTTAACTGTTTTGCAACATCCAGGATGCTGTCTCCGGAAGAAATCATGTCATCCAGAATAATAACATCTTTAAACGATGCACGTTCAAGAAGCATATCTCTTACAGCCTTTGCTCTTTCCTCACAATTGCAATGTGAAATCGCTAAAATCTTTTCCTGTGTATTCTTCATATTGGCTGCTACTTCATCCACCATCTTAGCCAGTCCCTTTTTTATTCCTCTTGCCTGCGAAAGCTGCTGTATACTGCCTTCCGGAGTTGAACCCATAACCGGTTTAATATTAAGTGCCGTTGCGACAACAGCCTTTAGTCCTTTCAATCTTCCATTTTTCTTAAGTATATCAAGTGTTTCCAGTACAAAATATGTGTGTTGCTCTTCAATATAAGATTCAACTGTTTCGATCACTTCCTGAAAACTCATGCCCTTTTCTTCACATTCTGCTATCTTCAGACCGATCAATGTCTCACCTACGGATGCTGATCTTGAATTAAACACGTAAATGTCTTTCTCTCCATACTCTTCTTCATACAGATTCTTTCCTAAAACAGCACTATTATATGATCCACTAAGTTCTGCCGACAATGTCACTGCATATACATGTTCCGCATCGCAATGATATTCTTCCATATATCTTTCCGGCGACGGACATGATGATTTCGGACATTCACCCGATACTTTTACTCTTCTTAAAAAGTCCGCCTGGTCAAAACTCTCATCATCAACAATATGATGTCCATCTACATCGATCTGCAGAGACGCCGTCTCAAAATGGCCCGACTTCTTCATTTCTTCTGTTAATTCTCCACAACTATCTATGATAATCTTATATCTCAATTATATCGTCCTCTTTTCCATTATATGTAGTATTCAATACCAGATATATCTTATCACACCGCTTTACGTTTGAAAAGACTTTTTAATAAAAACACTGTTCTTTTTTTCAAAAGTGCTTTATAATAAAAAGACGCTTCCCGCAAAGTGCAGGAAGCGCTGCCTAATCCACAAAATATGTTCAGAAATATGCAGCAATCCAGAAGTATTTTTTAATTCTGAACAGCTGTAAATCATGTTATCAGAGAGGTGTTGTATGCTTGCTTTAAAAATTACTGATGTAAAAGATTTTATGAATAAACTCCTGATCGGTGAGGTATTTGACCGTTTTTCTCTTGTCGAGGCATCTGTGACAACCTTCAACACTTTTACCATAAACGGAAAACTTCATTACGATTTCTTTGATACTGACACAAAGGCTGCTTTTGAGGAGAATTCCACAGAATATTCCCTCTGGCATGATGTAAAACCTTATTGTTTTTCTATCATACGCGGCAGACGCACACCTTTGAATTTCAGGATTGTATTTGAACTTTCTCATGATCAGACACAGTCGTTGTTAAAAAATGAACAGCATATTGCAGATATTCCTGTGCAAAGCTTTTATCTGAATATCCGGTACAAGAACCAGTCCCTTTTATGTACAACAGGTGTTTCTTATACTTCATTCAGTCCGGATAAACGTCTGGAACATCTCTGGGATGATTCCATGACTGTTTTTCTCTCCAGTCATCACATTCCCTGTGAGAAATTATGAGTAGATTCTGTTATCAGTCTTTATCCGAATAACGCAGATAATAGACCAGAATATCTATAAACTCACTGTTCGTCGGTTTATCTGCCATTGTACACCCTGCCATTTCTTCCAGTGTATCCTTATGATTCATCCAGCATAAGTTTACCAGTGTTCTTATGTTGTGTTCTACATTAGACGGCGTTGATTTATATTTTCTTGCAATGACCGGATAAATATCTTTGGTGACTTTTACCGGTCGCTCATAAATTTTCTGTGCCATTTCTACTGCATCCACAACATAATAATATCCTTTATACTTTGATGTTGCACCCAATTTTCTAATAACTCCATAAACTGCACTCATACATCGTTCCTCCTGTAACTTCCATAATCTGTGTTTTACAGATTTGGATATCTCATTTATTTACACACATTTCTCTATAAGTAAATGAAAGTCACGATATTGGCTGCCCGGAAGCACCATTGCAGTCACTATTCTCTGTAACCCGTTATATTTTCTGCGGATTCGGCATATTCATTAAAATATCGGCAACTTAATAATAGGAATTCATAAGACATTTGTCAATACCAATGTAATTGTTTTCCACAAAAATAAGGAGCAAAAATTATTCTCTGCTCCTTATTTGATATTCTGTTATTCTGACAGGCGTATCTGTCCTCTCATTGATCTGCCGGCAAATTGCCTGCTTTCTATCTTATTTTGCAACCATCAGCAAAATTTCATTGCTTCTCTGAACAAATCTGGTCATTTCGTCCGGTGAAAGCTGTTTATGGCTCATCATCGCAAGGTCATACAACTGTTCACAGATAAGCGGAGCCTTGTCAGATTCCTGATTCTCTGCCAGATATTTAACCAATGGATGATTCGCATTCAGAACCAGTGTTTCCTGTCCGCCAAACATATTCGGATCCATTCCATACATATTATACATCTTCATCATATCCTGCATACGGCGGCTCTCTTCGGAAAGAGTCATCATTGCTGATACATTTTCATTTTTCAGATTCTCAACATGTACTTCCAGTTTATCTTTATTAAGGCTCTTGCGGAAAAGTTCTGTCAGTGCTTTGACAGTTTCTTCATCGGCAGTACCCTCACCCTTCATTTCTTCGGTCAGATCCGCATCAATACGCTTAAACTGTACTTCCTGATGTTTCTGCTCAAGACTGGAAATAAATGCACTGTCAATATTATGCTTCAGGATAACGGCATCTTTTCCTGCTTCCTTAAACATATTGATATACTGACTCTGCTGAACTTCATCAGTTACATAGAAAATTACTGTCTTCTCAGGTTCTTTCGCTTCCGCATTGTCTTTGTTTTCAGACTCTGCTGTATCTTCTTTCTTTTCTTCTGTCTGAGCCTCAGTTTCTTCTGTTTCTTTTTTATTCTCTTCAATGCAGTCCTTTAATGTGAGATATTTGCCATCAAGGTTCTTAAAGAGTACATAATCTCCCATTTTCTCTGCAAACTTAGCATCTTTAATACAGCCATATTTAATAAACGGGCTGATATCATCCCAGTATTTCTCATAATTCTCACGGTCTGTCTTGCACATGCCGGAGAGCTTGTCCGCCACCTTCTTGGTAATATAATCGGAGATTTTCTTTACAAAGCCATCGTTCTGCAGAGCGCTTCTGGTAACCTTAGCGGGATCCAGGATGCCTGCGCTTACCATATCTACATATTCCTCTTTCAGAGCATCGAAACCGACACCGACCTCAGACTCACGTACCTTGTTGATGATAACGCTGCCTTCCAGTCCTGCGTTTGCTGCGATGTGATACAGAGGTGCTTCCAGTGCTTTCAGGACAATGCCTGCACCGGTCTTCTCATCACCTTCCAGACTTGCTGCCAGTTTGGCAACTTCCTTGGATGCATGAATGTATGCGGAACCGCCACCACAGATGATACCTTCCTCTACGGCTGCTCTGGTAGCTGCCAGAGCATCTTCCAGACGAAGCTTAGCTTCCTTCATCTCGGTCTCGGTAGCAGCACCTACACGGATAACTGCAACACCACCGGACAGCTTAGCCAGTCTCTCCTGTAATTTCTCTCTGTCGAAATCAGAAGTGGTCTCTTCGATCTGCTTCTTGATCTGTGCGATTCTGGACTGTAATGCTTCCTTATCGCCTTCACCGTCTACGATCACGGTGTTCTCTTTCTGTACCTTAACGGATTTTGCACGACCCAGCATATCCATTGTGGTATCTTTCAGTTCATAACCAAGCTCGGAGCTGATCACGGTACCACCGGTCAGGATTGCGATATCCTCCAGCATAGCTTTTCTTCTGTCACCATAGCCGGGAGCCTTAACGGCTACTACGTTGAAAGTACCACGCAGCTTGTTAACGATCAGGGTGGTCAGTGCCTCGCCCTCTACATCCTCAGCGATGATCAGCAGCTTTGCGCCGGACTGAACGATCTGCTCCAGTAAAGGCAGGATCTCCTGAATGTTAGAAATCTTCTTATCGGTAATCAGGATATACGGATTGTCCAGAACTGCTTCCATCTTATCCATATCGGTGCACATGTAAGCAGACAGATAACCTCTGTCAAACTGCATACCTTCTACCAGGTCTAACTCAGTCT
>OLSX01004248.1_pt1 | contig 10867 bp, 12 predicted proteins | sample 1673141 | NCBI WGS metagenome assembly OLSX01 (sample SAMEA3136759, study PRJEB25190) | human gut metagenome | biome: human gut; feature: human-associated habitat; material: faeces | place: Austria | collected 2013
TTGAAATTTCTTGTTTTTAATCTTTTTTATTACTGTATCATCGAAAATCTGTGAATATAATATATCAATACATTTAATGTCCGGTTCATATAATGCCAACTCATTTAAGTTTGAAAGTATATCTTTTTCTAGAAATCCGAAATCTTTTATCATGGTTTGCTCTAATTCACGAACGCTTTTTCCTTGCGACACCTTTTTTACTTTTAAACCAGAATCTTTTTCTAGAGCTTTTAGTAAGTCATTATATACCTTCAAAACGTCTTTCAATTTATTTTGAATATCTTTATCCACCAACAACGAAGATATATCTGATTCATAAGAATTCTCAAATGATTTAATAACGAACACTTGATCTTTCTTGATATCTGAACCATCAATTTGAACATTTGCACATCCAGAATCATTAAATATTACATCACATACTTTATCCTTTTTACCTTGTTGAATTAATTGGAACGTTTTTGCGAATGATGTCTTCATAAGACCATTTCTAGCATAAATACAAAATGTATTTCCATTTGAAAAATCAAATTCGTGATTTAGCGATTCAATCCCATAACAATCTTTTAAATTTACACTAAGCTTTTTCATTTACTGTACCATCCTTCTCTGTAATTGCTCAGTATTTATTATTTGTTTAAACATTTGCAGTATCAGAAATAATATTCTAACCGACTTAACTTAATATAAGTATACTACTCTTTATGTATTATAGATATCTTTAAATATTCTGTTTTTGAAAAACCATATATATAACCGCCTAATTAAACAATGTAAAAAAAACGCCCAGAAATCTGAGCGTAATTTATACTATCCTAATTTCTTAAGGATGTTATCTAATTGTGTTTTAGTCATTTCTAGCTTTTCTGTGTAAGATGCTAGTTTTTCTTTTTCTGCGTTGACTTTAGCTTCTGGTGCTTTATTGACAAAGCCAGGATTTTTCAACATGCCTGAACAACGTTTGATTTCATTTTCTAGGCGTGCAATTTCTTTTTCAAGTTTTCCTTTTTCTTCTTCTAAGTCAATCAATGCATCCATCGCAACTGTTAATACAGCTTTTTCGATTGTACGAGAAAGTACATCTTCTGTATTTAAGTCTTCCTTAACAGTCGCATGTGCCATTCGTGCTAGGATTGCAGTCGATTCTGAATTTAATGCTACATAACCATTGTCATTGTGTAATGAAATTGTTAAGTCTTCGCTTGGTTTCATTGCATATTCAACTTTGATTTCACGAACCGTTTGAATTGCACTGATAACTAATGCCATTTCATCTTTTTCTGCATCAGTATATTCGAATTCAACTTTTTCTGGCCAAGTTTCTACATTTAAGCTTTCTTTATCATGAGGCAAGTTCAAATAGATTTCTTCCGTCACAAACGGCATAAATGGAGATAATACTTTTAAAATTCCCATCATAACTGTATAAAGAACAGCTTTTGTATTAGCAACTAAGCTTTCGTCTTCTGAATATAGAGTAGCTTTAGAAAGTTCAATGTACCAGCTGCAGAAATCATCCCATACAAAGCTATATAGTTCGTTTCCTACAATGGCCAATTCATATTTGTCCATATTTGTAGATACATGGTCTAATACTTCATTAAAACGAGCTAAGATCCATTTGTCTACACTGTTGGCTTTAGTCATGTCTAGTTCTGGTTTTGTATCTCCAATTTGCATTTGAACATAACGAGCGGCATTCCAGATCTTGTTGATAAAGTTCCAGCTTGCATCCATCTTAGTTTCATCAAAACGTAAGTCTTGACCTGGTGTTGAGTTTGTTGTTAAGAAGAAACGTAAGGCGTCAGCACCTTTTTCTTGAATCACATCCATTGGGTCAATACCATTGCCCAATGATTTAGACATTTTACGTCCTTGTGTATCACGAACAAGACCATGGATCAATACGTCTTTGAATGGACGGTTCTTCATGCAGTAGCGTGTTTGGAAAGCCATACGAGCTACCCAGAAGAAGATGATGTCATATCCTGTTACCAATACATCATTAGGGAAATAACGTTCTAGATCGGCTGTTGTTTCTGGCCAACCAAGTGTTGAGAAAGGCCATAATGCACTTGAGAACCAAGTATCCAATACATCTTCATCTTGTGTCCAGTTTTCAATGTCTTTTGGATCTTCCATTCCAACATAGATTTCACCCGTTTCCTTGTTTGTCCATGCTGGAATTCGATGTCCCCACCACAACTGACGTGAAATACACCAATCTTCAATATTTTCTAGCCATTGTTCAAATGTTTTATTGAAACGAGAAGGTACAAAGTTGATTCTTTGATCTTCAATTTCTTGATTCTTTAATACTTCTTGTGCAAGTGGTTTCATTTTTACAAACCATTGTTTACTTAAATAAGGTTCTACAATAACACCCGTTCTTTCTGAGTGTCCTACTTGATGTAAGTGTTCTTCAATATGATCTACTACACCAGCATCTTTAAAGTCATTGACTAAAGCTTCACGACATTCAAAACGATCCATACCAGCATACTTACCGCACATGTCATTCATAGTTCCATCTGGATTCATACAGATAGGCATTGGTAAGTTGTATTTTTTAGCTAATGCGAAGTCATTAGGGTCATGTGCTGGCGTACATTTCATAACGGCTGTACCAAAGCTCATGTCAATATAGTCATCAGCCATGATTGGAAGTTTATCTCCATTGGCAGGGTTGATCGCATGCATTCCAACAATGTCTTTATATCTTTCGTCGTCTGGGTGAACAAAGATTGCTTGATCGGCAAACATTGTTTCTGGACGTGTTGTCGCAATCACTAATTCTTGTCCTGTTTCTACAACTTTATATTTAAAGTAATACATGTGACCCATGATTTCTTTGTGTTCAACTTCAATATTAGACAATGCTGTTTTAGCTTCAGGATCCCAGTTGATGATTCTTTCACCCTGATAGATTAGTCCATCATTATATAAGTCTACAAAGACTTTACGAACGGCATGACTTAAACCTTCATCTAATGTAAAGCGTTCACGACTATAGTCTAAAGATAAACCTAATTTAGCCCATTGGCTACGAATGGTAGAAGCATATTCTTCTTTCCATTCCCACGCTCTTTCCAAGAATTTTTCACGACCAATGTCATAACGAGAAATCCCTTCTGATTTTAAACGAGCATCTACCTTTGCCTGTGTCGCAATACCCGCATGATCCATTCCGGCTACCCAACATACGTCATAGCCCTTTAATCTTTTATAACGACATAAAATATCTTGTAATGTTGTATCCCATGCATGTCCTAAGTGTAGCTTTCCAGTTACGTTTGGTGGAGGGATCACAATACAATATGGGCGTTTTGATAGATCGCCCGCTGTGAAATATCCTTTTTCAATCCAATTTTGGTATTTATCATTTTCTACTGCTAAATGATTATATTTTGCTTCCAACGTCATCCACAATCATCCTTTCCATAAATATAAAAAAGCACATCCCCATAGGACGTGCTTGACGTGGTACCACCTAATTTTATTCTCATTCACATTAACGCTGTGTCACGAAATTTACTACTTCATTTCATAAATTCAACTCAAAGACTACCTTCATCTACCCTATACACAAGCTTTCACCAACCGCCTGCTCTCTAAAGAATACAAGTAAATTACTCCTTCTTGTCATCGCTTTGAATTTAGTTTATCAAAGAAAAAAGAAAAACTCAATCATTTTATCGATTTAAGTTGTTTTCTTCCTTCATTTACTATATGATGATTAAAGAAAGCGGTGTAAACATGGATAATCAATTATACAATCAAATCAAAGCTGTTCATGAACAGTATATTAAAGAACAAAATCGTTTAGAAGATGAAATCGATCGTTTAAGAAGAGAAATCGTTTGTCTAGATAATGAAGATGAAATCGAAGCCTTGAATAAACTTGTTCGAATCGATGACATCAAACGTAAAATGGTTGTAGAATTCATTCATAGTTTAGATAAGATTGTGGAGCAATAAGTCCACAATCTTTTTTTAAAATTCTCCGTTTTTATATGCACGCGCAAAGTCATCCACATAATTTCAAATTGTATCATCCACCATCACACCTTCAACAATATCATAATCATGTCGCATGCCTTGTCTTGATGAAACTACAAAATCTAGCCACTCACCGCTCATCTCTTTAAAGATCGAACAATTTAAATTCTTATTTTCAGTATAAGAATATACATTCACAACATGCTTATTCTTTTTTAGTGAGTGCCCATCTTTCAGTTTGTTTTTCAAAATTTTTACAATAAAATTCGTCCGTAATAATTTTTGGTTCACTCAATACTTTATTGTTACCCTGATACAACACCATTTATCTACCTATTCCAACTCTTTAATCCCCTTATTCTACAAGTTCACATACAACTCCCTTATCTAGAATGAACTTGATCTTACCCTGTGCCTCATCTTCGATCTTATCATATAATCTTCCAGCACTATAGCTTTCTCCTAGTACTGTATATGGACTGTTGGCCACATAACCAATAATACCCAATCCTGCAAGATTGACACTAATGGCTTCCTTATCAAATTCATTGTCCTTATCTTTCTTTAAATATACAACCATTTCCTTTTCTAGAAACTCATTTCCGTAATAATGGTTTAAACCTGTAATTGTGAAATAAATGTTTGACATAATCATGTCCTCCTATTGATTTCACAATACATCATTAATTGACATTATACGTGTCTAAATATGAGATAAATTAAATTATTTTTTGAATAAATCATTGGACTATTTGGAAAATATACGATCATACGATACATGTAATATACAATCATTAAAATACACCATACAATAAGGATTCCTTTTACTCTTTGTTCATTTTTATAATTGACAATACAAACCACAAAAAGAATAAGTGTAGGAATAAGTAGCGCATGATAATACAAAGATTTATTTATATTCAAATGAAGAAGATAATACAGGCTTGTCTTCATGTTGCATCCTGGACACGGTAAGCCTGTAACACTTTGAATAGGACATTTATAGAATAATAAAAGAAGGAATAGTATAAGAACTATTCCTAAAGTCTTAGTTTTTTGTGAGTCCATTGATATTACTTTGTAGGATGCAAAAAGAAACTATGGATAGTTGTAGAATGGCTAATACCATCAATACAATACTATCATCACTCATGCGCTGACCATTTTTAGTAAGACTAGAAACCATCTTACCTGCTTTATACATATAGTAAATTTGATAAATACCACAAGTGACAATACTTAATACAACCACAAGGAATGGATCAGGTCCTTTTTCTTGATTTTGGCTTGCACATAAATCATTTAAATCTTTGGCGATGGTATATAGCCAATAAAAACCATATAGTCCACATGTCACAAATGTTAAAACAACATTTAACGCAATACTCTTTTCTTTAACCCCATAATAAGAAGGTTGTGGTGTAGGTTCTTGTTCTGGCATTTCATTTCCTGCAAGCTTGGTATTTTTTAGGTGTGTCCAATCTTGCATACCTGTTTTCCATACAAAGCTATTGCCTGAAAGAATACCCGCATCCATAAACCCTTTCATTTCATCTTGTGAATAAGGTCCTTTGGAATCATTGTTTTCAACATAATACCAATTCTTTTCTTCATCCTCACGCAAAAATTGATTGAGTTCACTATCTGCTAGTTTTTGCCAATCCTTTAAACTCGCCTTCCATACTAGAGTAGAACCTGTAATTTTATTGGATTCAATCAATTCTTTCATTTCTTCTAAAGTAAATGCACCTTTAGAATCATTATTCTCTACATAATACCATTCAGCAGATTTTTCTTCAGTTTTATCTACAACCTCAATCGGCTCAACAATTTCTTCTTCAACTTCACGTTCTACTTTGGTTCCACAATTCGAACAAAACTTTGAATCATCACTAATTTCATGACCACAATTTTTACAAAACATAAATAAACATCCTTTCGATTGATTCAATTATAAGATGAATCTCTTGTTATCTCAACTACTTAAGAAAAACTTAAGATTATGAATTTGTCGATTCAACAAAACACATAGCTTATGAATACGTTGATCTGAATAGTAAGTCATATGTTGATATTGATGCAATAAATCGTCAAACCATGCAGGTAAATCTTGTAGTGCATCTATATCAATGCGATTTAAATCCTGTACGACTTGAATGATCTCTTTAAAGGGTTTAATTTCATAAAAGAATTTTTCTTCACCTACAACGTGCATTTCATTATCATCGTAGCATTGAATATTAAGACTTTGTCCATTATCAAATATAGGTGCGACATCCATCCATTTGAGTGTGTTCACATTTCGAATGATGCCAAAATTATTTAAATGACGATCTTCATTCAACATTAAGTAGTCCAATATAAACATATTCTCCATTTTAATACGAGCATCCTCAATACCTTCTGATTCTAATTTATGAATATAAGAATCATAGTCAATTGTATCATCCATAATTTGACGAGCCGTAATAAGCTCTGTATTGACATCAATAAAACATGGGCATTTAGAAACAACCATATCTTTGTAGATAGCCAAAGAGTATTCAACATGATCAAATCCAAGTCTTCTACAAATTTCACTAGCCAAGACTTCATTAAAAGGTTGTAATGTTTCACTTTTATATCCGCCCTTAAGTAAATAGCGAATTCCATCTTCAATGATCCAAGCCTTTTTTAACATACCATCCGTTGTATTGTTTGGAGAATATAATGAAGACTCATTTTGAATACAATTCGTATTCTTTGATAAAGAAGCATCCATGAATAGAACGTATTCAAAGTCATTTTCAAAGAAATTGATCTTATCATAGGATATATCTAAATCTATTGGTTTTAACCAATATTGATCGGATAAAGATAAGCCAAAAGCCTTATCCAATAATTCACCTGGTGCATGTACATTCAAACGGTGCATTAATAAATCCAACCGATCTCTAAAGGATGGGATCCCACGATTTTTAAACCATTCACTCAATTCAACACATGAAACACACAAATGATAAGGCATATAGTCCGTATTATACAACGCATATATATTCGTGAATACACCAACTCCGCTCATATATTCAGCCTCTAATACAGGTGTATTTTTATTCATTAAGATACATCTCATATTCTTTTCCCCAATAAACAAAAGAAACGGGCAGGCATACAGGCCTACCCTCAGTATACGGGCTCTTCACCCTAAATTCGAATAGATATACGAGCTCTTCACCCTAGTACATATCTTTTACACAGCTATTATGCAATGTATGCCACTAAAAATCAACTGTTTTCCCTTATAAATACTGAATATAATAGAATCAGCCATCCCAAGCTTGTTCCATCTTTTTACCATTTTCCAAGACCCGAGTGTGAAATAGAATCATATCAGAAAGTTGATCTGCAAGTTGTATTCCCTTTCTTGCTTCTTCTGTTTTAGCACGTGCCATAAGCGATTGAATCACATTTGTGTCTATTGGTTTATCTGGCATTTTCATTAGACAATCCATTGATACATGAAGATATTCTGCAATCTTGTGAAGTTCGATCGTATTTATTATTCTTATACCATCCATCATTTTATTCATTGTCTGCTTACAGATACCAATTTCTTTAGCCAAATCAACTGGTTTTAAATTTCTCTTTTCAAGTTCTCTTTGAATATTATTTGCGATAATCCTATTTACATCCAACACAAAATCACCTCCTAACTCTTTACTATTTAATCCGATTTGTTTTGAATGATTTTATCAACAATCTTATATACTTCGGTTGATGGAATCTTCTTAATTGCATCTAATGTCCCATTTTCAAAATGATAGTCTTCTAATTTTTTTGCATTCTTAAATGCCGTTTCTAATTTAACTATGATTAATTCGAATACATCTTTGCTTTTTGAATAATCTTGTATATATGCACTCAACTCTTTGATTACTTCATCATTTGAACAATATGATTTCGTGCTATAGCGAAAATGAAGTAAATCCCATATCTCAAAACATGGATTTGATAAATACAGATCCACATTCTTTTTCTTTGCTAATTTAATAGCTTCTCTTAATTCTTTTTCTCTTCCTGATTTAAAGTCGACATCAATAAAGCACGCTAATACATCGCCATGTTTTAAATCTAACTCTTCTCTTTTTGCCCCTTTTAATAAATCATTTACAACGCCTACTGGATCTGTGTTGTTTCCTTTTGAAAATAGGATGCGATACTCATTTTGTAGTTGATTGAACGAAGAGAAATATTTTCTCTCTGTTTGATTACTACCTTCAGTACCCATAAGAATAATTTTCTTAGTTTTTCTAGAAGGATTCCCACGTTTCTTTTGGCCTACTCTTTTTACCATTCAATATCCTCCAAATTTACAACTGGCATAGCTCCATACCTTCCCTGCAAATATCCTTTTTGAATATTTTCTGATTTTCGTGGCGAAAAATCATCTAAAGAATACAAATCAGAAACACCCGTTTTATTATCTTTTTCAACAAAGTAAATTTGATCTCGTCTAAATAAATTTAAATCCAACAAACTAATTTCATGCGTATTAAAAATTAATTGAGCACTCTTTTTATTAATATTTGGATTTTGAAACATTTCGATCAATGATTTTGTCATTGCAGGATGCAATGCATTATCAATTTCATCAATAATTATTGTTTTTCCATTTTCCAATGCATTCTTTAAAACAGGTCCATACGTAAATAATCTCTTTGTTCCATTTGACTCGTCAAAATAATTTAATTCATATTCTTGTTTTTTGCCATTCTCAATCACTTGATGAGATGTCATAATTTTAGGTTGTTTATTTGTCTCATAATTAAAATTTGTAATATTTATATCTGCCTTTTGTAGAAGGTGTAAGATAAATTCATTTAAAGAATCATCATTCTTTTCAAACTCTTTAAACATCAACTCTTCTAAATTTTGAGAATCATATGTATCTACCATGTTTGAAAACCACATATATGCATCTTTAGTCAAATCACTATTCCAACTCGTTGCAGTCGCAAGAAATAATTTGTTAGAAGTATTTTTATCAACAATTTTAGACAATTGTGGTTTGCTCTTGCTAGTAAAACGATACGTATTGATATTACTTCTCTCAAATATCATAGATGGTTTCGAACTTCTATACTCATACAAATATTCTTCCCATACATATTGGGTATCTAGAACAAAACCATATTCATATTTAATACCATTATATACATATATGAATTCAAACTTAGTCTTATTATTACGACTATTTTCATCCAATAAAAACGGAGTAATCATTAATGGCTGATCTATTTGTAGATTATTTGAACTACGAATCATTCGAATAGCTGCTCTCATCGCTTTATGTAAATTTGATTTACCAGCTGCATTAGCACCATATATCGCTACACTCGGTAAGATTCTTTCATTTTTATAAGAAAATAAATTTTCTTTATGCGAATTATCTTTATTCGTGCTTAAGCTCAAGATCACTTCATCTCTAAAAGACAAAAAGTTAGTAACAGAAAATTGTATTAACATTTTAACACCTCCACACTTACATAATACGCATAATAAATTAAAATCACAACATATTTTCTTATTTTTTGCGCATTTTCTTTAATATTTAGATTTATACATCACATTTTCAACAAATTAAAAAATGCAGAGTTTATTCTCAGCACTTATAGATATATTTACATACCTAGTCTTGAATCATATTCATCAAGACATCTTTGATTTGTTGTTTATCATCTGTTGTTTCCATTAATTCTTGTAGTTGAACTAAATCGGAATCTACAACATTTGAATCAATATCCATTTTTTCATGAACAAAGATTAGGTTGTTGTCTGTTTTATGACACTCTTCCATTTCAAGCACCAATTCTTCAAACATCTTTTCACCAGGTCGTAATCCAATTTCTTGAATTTCAATATCACGACCAGGTACAAGTCCGGCTAAACGAATCATTTTATCCGCAAGATCCCAGATTTTAACAGGTTGTCCCATATCTAATACGAAGATTTCTCTTTCATTCGCATAGAAACCGGCTTGTAGAACCAATTGAGCCGCTTCAGGAATGGTCATAAAGTAACGCTTAATATCTCTATGCGTAACGGTTACGGGACCTCCATTTTTGATTTGTTCTTTAAAGATTGGTATCACAGAACCATTGGATCCTAATACATTTCCAAAACGAACAGCCGCCATATGAATACCACAATGTGTAGTTCTTGACTGCATATACATTTCCGTCATTCGTTTAGTGGCTCCCATGACATTGGTTGGATTAACCGCTTTGTCGGTTGAAATCATAATAAATCTAGAAATACCACAGTCGCAACAAGCATCAATCACATTCTTAGTTCCAAAGATATTATTACGAATAGCTTCCGTAGGACGATCTTCCATTAAAGGAACATGTTTGTGGGCTGCTGCATGATAGACAACATCCGGTTTGTAATTCTTCATTAATTTATAGATTTCTTCTCTTTCACGAATAGCTTGACTTTAGTGAAAGGTGGTTTTTGTATACAGAAAAGCACTACAATTATTGGTGTTCTCGAAATGTTAGAAGATGGTTTTACATATAACGACAATAAGGAACGATAAAATACAAAAGCACTGCATGAGTGGAGGTACAACTCAAATACTTAACACGAAGGATCCGCAAAGTGACTGAATGTTTTCTGTATTTAACCTTACGAGTATAATAGCCATGTCTATAAAAATCATGATGTTTACATTTAGGACATATTAAGGAATACAAATTTAAAGTCTCTGTGTATTTTTATATGATACAGCATCTACCTAATTGACGTTAGCCTTATAAACAGTTATCGTAATCTTGTTTGTAAGAGCGTAGAGTAAAAAGAACTCATTGGCGTGCGTTGGTTTTACTCT
>OLSX01004250.1_pt1 | contig 10863 bp, 7 predicted proteins | sample 1673141 | NCBI WGS metagenome assembly OLSX01 (sample SAMEA3136759, study PRJEB25190) | human gut metagenome | biome: human gut; feature: human-associated habitat; material: faeces | place: Austria | collected 2013
ACGCCCTCAGCTCTCATTTCGAGGTAAAGTCGTTCCGTGACGGCAAGGTGCGCCACGAGACCGTTGGAAAAAATGTCCGAAATGCCAGGCACGTATCAAATCGGAAAACCTAAAAGCCGACAAGAAACATACGGCAGAAGACCGCCTGCAAAGTTATTGTATGTCACGCATTGAAAAATTTCTCAATAGTAAGGGACGACGCATCATCGGATGGGATGAAATACTGGAAGGTGATGTAGCACCGAACGCTACCGTTATGTCATGGCGTGGAATGAATGGCGGTCTGGAAGCGGCCAAGTTAGGACATGACGTCATCATGACTCCCAATACGTATGTATATTTCGATTATTACCAGACGGCAGATACCAAAGATGAGCCGGATGCTATCGGTGGTTGTGTTCCTTTGGAGAAAGTATATAGCCTGGAACCCGTTCCAGCTTCACTAAATGAAAATGAAAAAAAACATATCATCGGTGTACAAGCTAACTTATGGACCGAATATATAGCCACCACCCAGCAAATAGAATACATGGTGCTCCCACGTATGGCAGCCTTGGCAGAGGTGCAATGGACACTTCCGGAAAAGAAAGACTACCGCAACTTCACCAAACGCCTGCCACAACTTTTGGCGTTCTATGACCGTGAAGGTCTCAACTATGGCAAGCATGTATTTAATATAGACTCAAAAATCACGTCTGATCCAGAAAAAAAAGCAGTTATGATAGAACTGAGCACCATCGACGATGCACCTATTTACTATACATTGGACGGAACGGAACCGAGTGCAAAGAACGGAACACTATACAAAGAGCCGATAGCCGTTACACAAGCCGCTAATTTCAAAGCAATCGCCATACGCCCTAACGGTAATAACAGTAAAATCAAATCGGAACAGATCGATTTCAATAAAGCAACTTGTCGCCCCATCGAACTGAAAAACCAGCCGTCTCCTAAATATTCTTATGATGGTGCCATTGTGCTCGTAGATGGTTTAAAAGGAACAAATTCTTATGCCAGTGGACGTTGGCTCGGTTTCCCGGGAAAAGACGTCGAAGCAACCATTCATCTGGAAGAATCTACGGAAATAAGCCGGGTATCAACAGAAGCCATCATCGACCTCAGTGCCTGGATCATGGGAGCCTGTGGACTGAGTGTTGCCGTATCGGATGATGGAAAAGATTTCCGGGAAGTGGCTTCCAAAGACTATCCGATTGAAACAGGTTCTGCTGCTCCTAAAACAACTGAGAGTTACAGCGTAGAATTTCCTCCTGTAAAGGCAAACTTCGTAAAAGTCATTATCAAACATACCCCTGCTTTGCCGAAAGGACATACCGGAGAAGGAAAAGCTCCTTTCCTCTTTGTAGATGAAATAAGTGTGGAATAAGGAAGGTGGGAGATAGAAGATAGGAGTTAGGAGTAAGTAGTTAAGTAGTTAAGTAGTTAAGTAGTCAAGTAGTAAGTAGTTATGCAGTAAATAGTTAAGATAAACACATCAAACAAATCATTTCTACTTAACTACTCGACTACTTACTACTTGACTACTCTATATAAATTATTCCGGCTAAAATTGGAAATAAATAAACGGCTGGATTTCACTGCTCTTCATCTGAATGACCAGATAAATCATAGCGACCATCAATACCGCCTTCCCGAGAAAGGGGAGACGGATTACTCCACGACAAACCGCATTCTCCCAACGATCGGGAGCGAAATGAAGTAGAAAGCCCAGCAACATCAAAGCAAAGACTTCCCAATATCCCTCGATTAATTGTGGAAAGAGTTGCGGACGGAACACCGTAAATATCTGCCTCAGCATATCCATTGAATTGTGTATATCGGCATTACGGAAGAAGATCCAGCAGAAACAAACGAAATGAAAAGTGATAATGACACCGAAAACACGGCGGATGCCATGACTCTGTTCCCCTTTTTTACGACCGGTAATACTCATCCAAGCTTTATGAAGTGCTAATGCCACTCCATGGAACATCCCCCAAAGAACAAAATTCCAGGAAGCCCCATGCCACAGTCCGCCCAAAAACATGGTAATAATCAAATTGAGATACTGACGAAACTTCCCGTGCCGGTTTCCACCCAACGATATATACAAATAATCACGCAACCAACTGGATAAAGAAATATGCCAACGTCTCCAAAATTCGGTAATGGAAGCCGACTTATAAGGGGAATCAAAGTTCATATTGAAATGAAAACCCAGCAAGAGCGCAATGCCGATGGCTATATCGCTATATCCGGAAAAGTCGCAATAAATCTGTAAAGCGTATCCATAAAGCCCCATCAGGTTCTCCACCCCAGAATAAAGAGTAGGATTATCGAATATGCGTTCTACAAAGTTTATGCTGATATAATCGGAGATTACTGCCTTCTTGAAAAGGCCGGCCACAATGAGGAATATTCCACGTCCGAACATTTCCTGCGACACATAAAGCGGCTTACGAATCTGAGGAATAAAATCGCGTGCCCGGACAATCGGACCGGCTACCAACTGCGGAAAGAAAGAGACATAAAAAGCATAATCCAACAGACTGGTCAACGGTTTTATCTCCCGCCGATAGACATCAATCGTATAGCTGAGCGACTGGAAAGTGAAAAAAGAAATGCCCACCGGCAAAAAAATATCAAGAGCCGTGAACTCCCCGCCCATCAATGAAGCAATCACCCCGCCCAAAAAGTTGGTATACTTGAAATAGCAAAGTAAACCCAAATTGAGACACAAACTCAAAACCACCCATGCTTTTCGCCCGTACTTACCGGTAGTACGATCCATCAAACGTGCAAATACAAAATCACCCACAGTGACAAATACCAACAGGAAAAAGTACGTACCGCTACTTTTATAATAGAAATAATAAGAAAACAGGGTAACAAACAGAATACGTGCCGTGTATTTATATTGTAAAAACACATACACCACCATAAAGGCGGCAAACAGCCAAAGAAATATTCCACTGGTAAATATCAACGGAGCTTGCGGATCGTATGTAAACACTTCACAGAGGCGGCTAAAATCAATGTCAATGGGTAACATAATCGTTATAGGCTTTTATAAGGGCTTCGTATAATAAATTGCCTTGAAGAATATAGCCTTCAGGCATATAATGCACGTGGTCGGGACGCATCAAGCCGGCTTCCTGCCAGTTTTTACAGGCATGCCGGTTACCTCCAACCACATTGTACATATCCCACACAACCAAATGATGATCACGGGCATACTTCTGAATCATATTTACAGCAGTCACCGTCCGCGGATTCACAGCATACGTCCTGCGTCTCCGTTTCTGACGAAAACTTTCGTATGAGCCGGGAGGAGTGGTCAATAAAATCGGAACATCCGGCAAGCTGTCACGAATCAGTGAAATAAGTTCATCCATTTGATGATAATGCAAATTGGAGTTGTAACGCTTATTGTGGCTCTCGTTCGTCCCGAAAGAGAGTATCAATAGTTCCGGTTTCAAAGCGGCAATAGCGGCAATACGGTTAGGATGAGTAAAAGTAAGACAAGTCGCTCCATTGACTCCCATATCTGTATAAGATACCGCGCCGAATGTTTCGGCCAATCTTTGTCCGGTAGTCTGAGGATAAATATGCCCCCGGATATGACTGTCTCCAATATGCAGAATACGTACCGTGTCTTCCAGAATTCCTCCCTTCACCAAACGCAGATGCTCTAATACAGGAGATAAGATACCCAGGCTGTCGATAATCTCATTATATCCTACTTCCTTAAAAGTAGCAGGCAAATCCACCCGGACTTGTATTGTATCATAAAGCAGTTTCATCTCTTTCATCGGCTTGACGCTTTGCATCAGCTTACCTTTCACCGGACAAGCAGGTAAAGGGTCTTGCGCCAGAAGCTTCAAGACAGAAAGAAGACAAAACAACAATACGCACAAAAATTTATTCAGTCTCATAAGCATGCCTCCTGTCGTATTGTTCCTTTCCATAAATCAACGTTTCATAAAGCAATCCGGCCAAATACTTCCCTCCCCGGAAGTTGATATGCGTATAGTCATAATTGGCCATCGACGGCTTAGCGTGTACCAGCTTCGCCATGCTACCGTCTCCACCCATTGCCTCGAACATGTTCCAAAAAGCAATGCCACTCTCTGCTGCAATATTTTGCTGATAACGAATCAGATTCTTTACACCAGGCATTGTGCGTAATTCACCCGTATCCGTTTTATAATCACGGTCGCCAACACTGAGCAGCAAGAAACCGGATTGTGGAAAACACTTCTTCAAATGTTCAATAGCAGTAACCAAGCCCTTTTGATAACTGTCATAATTGTATCCGCGCTGGGTAGCCACATTCAAACCATATTGCAAAATGATAAGATCATAAGGGCGCTGCCTGTTAAATTCTTTCAGCATATCGGCAGGAATCGTCCGCAAAGAGAGACCGGAACTGCCACGCAAAGAGAAATTATCGACAACGATACCTTCCGTGCCATCCATAGCCATGCCGTAAAACAGAGTAGAATCTGCCCGGTTTATCGTCCAACGTATAGAACCGATACGACCGTCGATTTGTAGTTCCTGTAAATGCCCATTAGGAGCAAAACGGTGGTTTTGTATTTCACCGCGATTCACACGGACGGAAAAGTCGACAGTATCTTTAGTGTAGAAAAAGATAGATGCTTCCCGGCAAGTATCCAGTAAAGAAGCATATTTATTCTGTCCACGCAGTTCAACATATGCATTTTTACCGGGGATGAAATAATGCCCTGATATCCCCTGTTTCCGGCGATCAAAATAGACACTATCGGTTACGGCATGGCTCGACCACCCTTCAAAGGTATGCCGCACGGTAGGACGATACCCATTGGTCATGGAAGTAATAGTAACAAAACCTACTCCACAGCCTCCAAAACGCTTTTGCAACATCTCCCGCAAATCCGCAGTAAATATATCGGCTTCAATAAAAGAATCGCCGAAGACAGCGATACGTACCAGACGCCCTTTTGAAGAGACCTCATCCAACGCACGATAAAAAGGTGTCATACCACGTAAGGTAGAATCGCTGTAATCTTCTATACAAGTCATACCGGTGCGGCAAGTGTCTACAAAAATCGGCTTTACCGCCGGTACGGGAGGCAGACTATCTGTATCTAACTCTTCCATATCGGATTTAGACGGACGTACATCGCTTAACAAGTCCACCCGCCGCATGGTATGTCCGTCAATGGTTATAGCCGGTAACCAGTGCATTGCAATCAGAGCAATCATCACAAAGACAATAAGTCCTAACGAATATTTCAGATAATTCTTCATTGCACTCTCTTATTTTTATAAGGAGTTGCAAAGATAATGCAAACCGAGAGCAGAATAAAATGAACTCGTTCATTTTTTATGCCAAGATGCAGCTCATCTTTGCTTGAAGCCAAAGATAGATAAACGCATAAAAAAAGGAAAATCCATATGATTCATGAGATTCTCCTTTCTTATGTTAATGATCGATACGAATCAGATCGTCCGTTCTATATTCCAAACAAATGCCCGCAGTCCGAGCTGTTCCGTTTGCAAATCCATTTTATGTAAAGTATCCAGTAGCGGATCTACCTTTTCGTCTTCAACTACCGACAAGATGGCCGAACACATACTTGGCCAGGCATGGCTTCCGAAGTGTGGGTCACCGGTCTTTGAGCCACGTCCCTGCACACGCTCCAAATAGGTAAAACCACGGCATCCTAAACGATCCAATAGAGCTATGATACGTTCATAATAGGTCTGGTCGAATGTTATTAATACTGATTTCATTATTTCATAGGGTTATTTATGAACTATAAGCCACAAGGGAGCAGCTTATAGTCCTATTTTGTTATTTCTTTATAATCTCGTCTTTATGCGCTTCGAAATAGACATCGAGTTCGCGTTTACGCTTCATCACCTTACGCTGATGCTTGATACCCGTACCGGCGAATATACAATACAGCGTCGGGATCAGAACCAGTGTAAGAATGGTAGATACCGTCAAACCGCCAATTACGGCAATTGCCATCGGGCTCCACATTTCCGAACCTTGTCCACCGCCAACTGCCATCGGAATCATACCGAGAACGGTTGTGGCAGTAGTCATCAATACCGGACGAAGACGACTCTTACCGGCGGTTACTACAGAGTGCAATACCGACTGACCGCGTTCACGACACAACGTAATATAGTCAATGAGCACAATACCGTTCTTTACCACAATACCGATCAACATAATGGCTCCCAGCAAACTCATGACACTCAATGTACTGTTGGTAAAGAACAAAGCCATCAATACACCGCTGAATGCAAACGGAAGGGAGAACATAATGATAAACGGATAGGTCAACGATTCGAACTGTGCCGCCATCACGATGAATACCAGAATCACAATCAAGACTGCCAAAGTTCCCAAATCACGGAACGAATCCTGCTGGTCTTCATAGGAACCGGCCACCTGTATCGTCACTTCCGAAGGCATTTCCATTTTGTCAATGATCGCATTACCGGCATTCACCACGTCACCCAACGGTGCACCGGAAATAACAGCAGACACGGTAACAATACGCTCACGGTCTTTACGCTCGATAGTAGGCGGTGCAAAGCGTTCGACTACCGTACCGAGGTCTTTAATACGAACGGCCTCACCTTTAGCATTGTATACCAGAATGTTTTCAAGGCTTTCGAGACTCGTGCGATATTCAGGAGCATAGCGCACTTTGATATCATACTCATCTCCATCTTCACGATACTTCGAAGCGACCGCGCCGTTAATACGGTTCCGCAGATAAGTTGCGGCTGTAGAAAGATTCAATCCATGCAATGCTAACTTCTCACGATCAAAATCTACCTGATATTCCGGCTGGTAATCGCTACGGCTGATATTTACCTCAGATACTCCTTTCACATCCAGTAACTGACGTTTCAAACGGGCAGCCACACTATCGGTAGTAGCCATATCATAACCATAAATTTCAAAGTCGGCACTTGCCTGGGCAGACATACCGGTGTTACTACCACCAAGAATAACCTGCGCTTTACTGAACTCCGGATATTTCTTCAATTCCTCACGCATTTCATCACAGACCTGTTCCAGTGTAATATCACGATCGCCCGGATCCACCAAACTGATATTGAAAGAGATAATATGTGAACCGTTGTCCTGCATCGAAGCAAATGTATTATCCGAATCGGCCTGTCCTACAGTGTAGTTACATACTTTCATTATACCTTTGTAATGTTCCAACCAATAATTGGTCAGCTTCTCCGAAATTTCCTGTGCCAGTTCCTTACGGGTACCGATCGGTAATTCCAGTTTTACGGCAATACGGGCATTATCCTGTGCCGGGAAGAATTCCGTACCGATCCCTTTGGCACAGAACAAACTGGCAACAAAGAACACGATACAACCGATAACTATAACCGAACGGTGACGAACCGACCAGTTCAACATACGGGCATACCAATTATCCAAACCATCCAGTGACTTCTCGATAGGACGGTAGAACATCGTAAACGCTTTCGACTGTTTCTTCTGGAGCTTCAGCAACTGGGCGCAAAGCATCGGAGTCAATGACAAAGCAGACACGGTAGAGATAAACATGATAGCACACATCATCCATCCCAACTGTTTGAACATGACACCGGACATACCGCTCACCATTGTCAACGGGAAGAATACGGCAATCATCGTCAACGTAGATGCGATAACGGAAATAGCGACCTCATTCGTTCCATGAACGGCTGCCTGTTTCGGATCGGAACCACGCTCAATATGTGTAGTAACATTTTCCAATACTACAATGGCGTCGTCCACCACCATACCGATAGCAATAGAGAGCGAAGACAATGAAATGATATTAATCGTATTCCCGGTAATGGCCAGATAAATAAATGAGGCAATCAGTGAAAGCGGGATAGTGATACAAATAATCAGCGTAGCCCTCCAACGTCCCAAGAAAAGGAATACCACGATTACCACAAACAACAAGGCATAGAGTACCGTTTCAGCCAAACTGTCGATTGTATTCAAAATGTTATCGGAAGTATCTACGATAACCCCTAATTTTACATCACTCGGCAAATTCTTCTGCAAGCGGGGAAGCGCTTCATCCACCTTCTTCGAAATCTCCACAGAGTTGGCGCCGGATTGTTTCTGTACAACAATCATCGCACCCTTCACTCCGTTATTATAAGTTTCCTGTGCACGCTCTTCCACCGTATCCACTACACGGGCTACATCGCGCAAATAGATACTGGCACCATTATAGGTTCCCACCACAACATCCTCCAACTGGCGGGAATCTTGAAACTCACCCTCTACACGCAACGAATAAGTCTCATTACCAATATCAAAATTACCACCCGGAATATTCTTATTCTCGGCACCGATAATGGAACTGATTGTCTCGACCGACAGATTATAAGCCTCCAGTTTGTTCGGGTCGCAATAAACCTGGATTTCACGTTGCGGCGCACCACTAATAGACACCGTACCTACACCGGGGATACGTGCCAAAGGATTCACAACGCGGTCGTCCAATATCTTATAAAGTGCTGCCTGGCTTTCATTGGCCTGCACTGACAGCAGTACAATAGGAATCATGTCCGTACTGAACTTGAAGATGATAGGATTCTCCACATCATCGGGAAGCTGTGAACTTACCATATCGAGTTTGTCACGGACATCATTCGTCAATACGTCGATATCATTACCAAACTCGAACTCCAAAGTAATCAGAGACATATTTTCTGACGACCGGGAAGTGATATGCTTCAAATTACTAACAGCATTCAACGTATTTTCCAACGGCCGGGTTACATTATTTTCTATATCCGAAGCACTGGCGCCCGGATAAGCGGTCATTACCATGATCGTATTCGTATCGATATCCGGATACAAGTCGATAGGCAACTTTGATAAAGAGAACAGACCAAAGATCACCACTGCAAGGAAGCAGAGGGAGGTCATAATCGGTTTTTTTACCGCTCCTTCGTATAAACTCATGTTATTTTAGTGATTAGTTGTTTAGTGATTAACGATCAATGAAAGCATATAACTATGCCGGCCACTTATCACTCATCACTAATCGTTAATACTTATTTTTCTACCTCTACTTCAGCACCGTTTATCAAACGTGTCTGCCCGGCAATCACCACTTGAGAGTTGTTGGGCACACCGGACTTCAACTCATATTCTGTACCCATACGACGTCCCAATTCTACCTTGTTGTAGGAAACTTTTCCATCTTTGTATACAAATACATAACGGTCACCGGAACCGGCCTGCTTCACAATAGCCAAATCGGGAACAACCACATTATCCTGGGTTCCGAAATTGAGAGTGGCACGGGCAAACATTCCCGGACGAACACGTTGGTCCTTATTCTCCAATTTAATCTCTACCGGGAAAGTACGGGTAGCTGCATCTACCGTCGGATAAACCAAGCTGATCTTTCCTGCAAATTCTTCGTCTCCGTATACATCGAGTTTTACAGAAACGGGAGCGCCTTTCTTCACCTTTGTAAAATAAGTTTCAGAAACATTGATCATCAATTTCACCGGAGTAATCTGTTCTACTACTAATACCGGATTTCCACCGCTATACATATCACCGTTGTCATAATTACGCGCGGTAACCACACCATTAATGGGGCTAACCAATGTGGTATTCTCCATCAGGTTTTTATAAGCGGTTTCCTGTACTTCAAGTGCCATTTTCAAAGCGTCCCACTCCGATTTAGAGGTACCGCCCACTTTATAAAGTTCATCGGCACGATTAAATTCGAGACGTTTGTTTTCAAGCTGCAATTTCATCTGTTGCAGATTGGCAGCATCCATCAGTACCAATTTCTGCCCTTTGGAAACGCGATCGCCAACTTCAACAAAAATCCGGTCGATTCTTACTGGAGACGACGGTGCTATATTATTCTTGACTTCTGCTTCTACAGTTGCCGTGTATTCTTGTATCTGATCTACAGGGCGTGCCGTTACATCTGCCAATTTCACTCTTGGTTTTTCTTCTACTTTTTCAGCAGCCTTCTGTTCATTTCCTCCAGTACATGAGCCCAACAGCGTAAGGGCAAACAGGGCTACTAATTGGATACTCTTTTTCATATCGTTTTCTATGTTATTTTATTTTTCTGATTTATTCTGTTATCTCTTCTCTTCCTAATACCTGGTCAAGGTCTGCCTTAGATACCAGATAATCATAAATTGACTGGTTGTAAGTAAGTTGTGCCTGAGTCAACGCCACTTCCGAATCGTTCAATTCAAGAATAGTCCCCTTACCTACTTCGTAACGTTTCTGCGCAATCAAACGCCCTTTTTCAGCCTGAACAATATTTTCTTTATTACTGACTACCTGCTCGGTACTCGCTGCCATATTATCGAGATAACTGGTGGCTTGCATCGTCAATTGACGTTCCGTATTCACACGATTCTCAGCCAATTGCTGTATCTGGATCTTTGTCTGTTTCACTTTCGTAAAGTTACTTGCTTTGAACAAAGGAATACTCAAACTCAATCCGACCGTTGAATAAGGGAACCACTTATAATGCGCCATCTTAAAATCATTGTTCAACGAAGTATACATATAGCTGAACGATGCCGCCAACGTAGGCATGAAGTTTGTACGCAATAATGACAGGTTCTTTTCCAACAAAACACCGTTCATATCCATCTGCTTCAAGCTGCTATTATTCTGCAAGCTCAACGGATCAGCGCTTAACTGACGACGAAACATGACCATTTCATAGTCTTTCAAATTACCCTCGACTGCCACAGGAATATCCGTATTCATCCCCATCAACACCTGCAATTGCAATCTGGCCAGATTAATGCCGTTACGGGCGGAAACAACCCCCGGCTTCA
>OLSX01004255.1_pt1 | contig 10853 bp, 5 predicted proteins | sample 1673141 | NCBI WGS metagenome assembly OLSX01 (sample SAMEA3136759, study PRJEB25190) | human gut metagenome | biome: human gut; feature: human-associated habitat; material: faeces | place: Austria | collected 2013
GAAGATGAAAGATTGGTTGAAGTTTGCTATGGCTTGGTGGCACACTCTCTGCGCAGAAGGTGGTGACCAATTCGGTGGCGGAACGAAACAATTCCCTTGGAATGGTGACTCTGACGCTTTGCAAGCAGCTAAAAATAAATTGGATGCAGGTTTCGAATTCATGCAGAAGATGGGTATCGAATACTATTGCTTCCACGATGTAGACCTGATTTCTGAAGGTGCAAGCATCGAAGAATACGAAGCTAACCTGAAAGCTATCGTAGCTTATGCAAAAGAAAAACAGGCTGAAACTGGTATCAAGTTGTTGTGGGGTACTGCTAACGTATTTGGTCATGCACGTTATATGAACGGTGCCGCTACCAATCCTGATTTCGACGTTGTAGCACGCGCTGCTGTTCAGATCAAGAACGCTATTGACGCTACTATCGAACTGGGTGGTTCAAACTATGTGTTCTGGGGCGGTCGCGAAGGTTACATGTCTTTGCTGAACACTGACCAGAAACGTGAAAAAGAACACCTTGCAAAGATGTTGACTATCGCTCGTGACTATGCACGTGCTCGTGGCTTCAAAGGTACTTTCCTGATTGAACCGAAACCGATGGAACCGACAAAACATCAGTATGACGTAGATACTGAAACAGTGATCGGCTTCCTGAAAGCTCACGGTCTGGATAAGGATTTCAAAGTAAACATTGAGGTTAACCACGCAACTTTAGCCGGCCATACTTTCGAACACGAATTGGCTGTAGCTGTTGACAACGGCATGTTGGGTTCTATCGATGCTAACCGTGGTGACTATCAGAACGGTTGGGATACTGACCAATTCCCTATCGATAACTACGAATTGACTCAGGCTATGATGCAGATCATCCGCAACGGTGGTTTGGGCAATGGCGGTACTAACTTCGACGCCAAGACTCGTCGTAACTCTACCGATCTGGAAGATATCTTCATCGCTCACATTGCAGGTATGGATGCTATGGCACGTGCTCTGGAAAGTGCAGCTAAATTACTGGAAGAATCTCCTTACAAGAAGATGTTGGCTGACCGTTACGCATCATTCGACGGTGGCAAGGGTAAGGAATTCGAAGAAGGCAAATTGTCTTTGGAAGATGTTGTAGCTTATGCGAAAGCTAACGGCGAACCGAAACAAACCAGCGGTAAGCAGGAATTGTATGAAGCAATCGTGAATATGTATTGCTAATATAATAAGGTGGTAGGGTGAGGGCACTCTACCACCTTATCTCTTTATCACTTTTTACTCATTTATCAACCTAATCTTTTTTATCATGAATGATGCTAACAATGGTAGTAAACTCTACCTGTATTCTATTACAACCGTTGCCATTCTGGGAGGCCTGCTGTTCGGTTACGATACGGCGGTAATCTCGGGTGCGGAGAAGGGCTTGGAAGCTTTCTTCCTGATGGCTACGGATTTCCAATATGACAAGGTGATGCACGGTATCACTTCTTCCAGTGCACTTATCGGCTGTGTGATCGGTGGTGCTCTTTCCGGTTTCTTCGCTTCCCGCTTGGGACGACGCAACTCTCTGAGACTGGCATCCGTGCTGTTCTTCCTGTCTGCATTGGGTTCTTACTATCCCGAATTTTTATTCTTCAACTACGGTGAGCCAAACATGGAATTGCTCATCGCATTCAATTTGTATCGCGTATTGGGCGGTATCGGTGTAGGTCTTGCCTCTGCCGTATGTCCGATGTACATCGCAGAAATTGCACCCTCTAATATTCGTGGAACGCTGGTATCTTGTAACCAGTTTGCCATTATCTTCGGTATGTTGGTGGTTTACTTCGTCAACTTCCTGATTATGGGCGACCACACAAATCCTATTATCGATAAAAGCGCTGAAGGCATATTGTCAGTGAACGCCGCTTCGGATATGTGGAGCGTGCAAACCGGCTGGCGTTATATGTTCGGTTCGGAAGCATTCCCGGCTGCATTATTCGGCTTCCTTCTTTTCTTCGTACCGAAGACTCCGCGTTATCTGGTGCTGGTACATCAGGACGAAAAGGCATACTCTATCCTGGAGAAGGTGAATGGTGCAAACAAAGCAAAAGAAATTCTGGCAGAAATCAAGGCTACTTCCAAGGAAAAGACAGAGAAACTGTTCTCTTATGGTGTGGCAGTTATCGTTATCGGTATTTTGCTTTCCGTATTCCAGCAAGCCATCGGTATCAATGCCGTACTCTACTATGCTCCGCGCATTTTTGAAAACGCAGGTGCTGAAGGTGGTGGTATGATGCAAACTGTTATCATGGGTATTGTAAACATTGTATTTACGCTTGTAGCTATCTTTACTGTAGACCGTTTCGGACGCAAGCCGTTGCTGATTATCGGTTCTATCGGTATGGCAGTAGGTGCATTTGCAGTGGCAATGTGCGACAGCATGGGTATCAAGGGTATCGTTCCGGTACTTTCCGTAATTGTATACGCAGCATTCTTCATGATGTCATGGGGACCGATTTGCTGGGTATTGATTTCAGAAATCTTCCCGAATACCATCCGTGGCAAAGCCGTAGCTATTGCAGTAGCTTTCCAATGGATTTTCAACTATATCATATCCTCTACATTCCCGGCACTGTACGACTTCAGTCCGATGTTCGCATACAGTTTGTATGGCATCATCTGTGTTGCAGCTGCCTTCTTCGTTTGGCGTTGGGTACCCGAAACGAAGGGTAAGACTCTGGAAGATATGAGTAAACTCTGGAGAAAAAACAAATAAAATTCTCTCTCCTTTAAGATCTTATAAATGCAAAAAGGTGCAACCGAAACATACCGGTTGCACCTTTTCTTTTTTTGATAAATATATGTTCTGAAGCTTTAATTGAATACGTATCGCAGACCGATCTGAAGCTTCCAACATTCGCTGTAATTCAGGTTTCGGGTGAAGCTTCCGGTAGGATAATTGCCGTCACTGTCTTTGTACATAGAGAAAATAGGAGTGTTGCTCTCATCCTTACCCTTATAGGTCAGAATTCGTCCACCATTAGCGCCGGACATGTTTTTCGTTACGCCCCATTTACTATTCAGCAAGTTACCTATATTCAGGATATCCAGGCTGAGTTGCAGCGTATTCTTAGTTTTGCCAATCTTCACGAAGAAGTCGCGACTCCAACGGAAATCAAAGCGGTGTACCCAGGGAGCACGTGCCGAATAAGCTTCGGCATATTCGCCTTTATGCTTCTTCAGATAAGGGTCTTGATTCACAAACTTCCAGAAAGCATCTGCATCTTCGGCACTCGTGAACTTGATTTCATCTTTAGTCTTCGGGATATAAATAAGATCATTGGTTACACCATCGCCATTCATATCATTAGAGTACATAAAACTATAACCACTGGATGAATATCCGCTATAAAAGAGACTGAAGTTTGAAGATGTCTTCTTATTCAAATGTACGCGCCAGTTAATGGAAGCAACTACACGGTTGGGAGTGACATATTGCGAGCGCATGAGTCCCGAGCTGTTCGGTCCGTTGATGGATGGAACGTTTGTCCAGGCAGAGTTAGCGTCCGAACCGGGCATACCACTGATTTCCTTTGACTCGGTATGAGTATAAGCTGCCATAATGTTCACATTTTTGGCGGGTTCTGCCATTACGGTGATGTTGCCTGTCCATCCCCAACCTTTGGAAGTGTTGGTCAATACGTTTGCATTACTGATATTCGTGTGTTGCAGGAAGTTTTCGGGATAAATGTAACGATCATCCGGTCCGTTAAAACGTGACCATGTATCTTTATCCGGAGCCTGTACGTTGTAGTTGTATTGGCGTACAGCATTGATATCTTTAGAGAACATTCCTTCCAGTGTAACCGTCAGCGGGAAAGATACAGGCAGCTGGTAATCCAAAGCTAATGAGGTTTTCCAGACTTGCGGCATCTTGAAGTCCGGATCTATACCCACTACGGAGCTTGGCAACACACCTTCTTCCGGACTGATAGAGGTAGGAAGCCCCAATGTGGAAATCATCTGGTTTACGTCTGTTATCATATTACCTTTCAGTAATTCCAGGCGGGGATCGCGACTGGTTACAACGCCATCCTTATATCTGGTCGTAATACTTACCAGATTTTGAATCATACCCGAGTTGGTAGGCATATTGGTAAAGAACACCAGAGGAATACGTCCGGTGAAGAAGCCTGATCCACCACGCACTTTTAAAGTCTTATCATTGAACACATCCCAGGTGAAACCCACACGCGGAGAAAATTGCAGTTTGCTATCGGGCCATGCCCCCGTATCAATATGCATGCCGTTGAAGTCCAGATCGTAGATAGCCTGATTGCGCATAATATCATTCAGGAAACTGAGATTATCCATACGTATACCGGCGGTCAATTTAAAGTTATCGCGTATATTCCATTCATCTTGCAGATAAACACCCAACTGGCCGAATTTCACGTCCGCAGAAGGTTTTGTATTACCATTGTACCCGTAAGCCAAGGCAAATGACTCAGGTGCAGCTCCATTCTTGAAATCCTCGAAGCTGGAATAGCGATAATATCCGGTTCCGTTACGCATATACGAGTTCCCGGCTTTCTGACGTTCGTAGCTGATACCTGCCGTCAGTTTATGAGCTCCTAGGTAATAGGTGAAGTTATCCACAATAGTCATAACCGTATTTTTCACCAGATTGTTATAGGTAAACAACTCGTAGCCGGCAGTCATGTAAGGCTCTAATATCTGATTACCGTTTTCGTAGTATCCGGCCATAATATCAATGAAAGGGAAGGGGCTGGAGTTTGTACCGCGTTCATCCTTCATGTCACTGTATGTAAACAACAGTTGATTGGAAACGTTGGAAGAGAAACGGCTGTTCAATTCGGCGGTAGCCGAGTTCACAATGTTCTGCAACGAATAGCAAGAGTTTGCATAGGACATGGAATATGCCGAAACACGGTTGTATGCCAAACGATACCCGGTATTTCCCGAACTTCCATTGGGTGCTTCCCAGGTTTTGTTATTGGTAAAGTTATAGCGTACACTCAACTTATTTCCCTGATTGATATTCCAGTCAATACGTCCCAGCAACTTCAGGTTGGTGACATCGGCAGGGAAATCTGTGAACGAACCGGTATTGTATCCGTATTTGTCTTTCAGAATCTGGGAGAATTCCGCCAGATCAGCTTCCGTAGTTCGTGAAATCGTAGAGTTATTCGGAGTTTCTCCTTCTTTTGCCGCACGCCATGTAATCACTTGCTGCGGACTCTTCTCATACTCTACATTTGCAAAGAAGAACAGCTTGTCTTTAATGATAGGACCGCCAAATGTAGCACCGTAAACAGTCTTGGACTCTTCGGCACGCGCACCGAAATCAGTATCGCCAATTTTGTTACCGCGCATCACTTCATTGTTGAAGTACATATAAGCGCTACCTCTATAAGCGTTTGTACCCGATTTCGTAATAGCATTGATGCCTGCACCGATAAAGTTTGCCTGACGCACGTCGTATGGGGCAATCACAACCTGTACTTCATCAATGGCATCCAGTGAAATCGGATTTCCACCGCCTGGCAAACCAGACGACAGACCGAAGTTGTTATTCAGGTTCGCACCGTCTACCGTGAACGTATTGGAACGTCCGTCGCGGCCTCCAAAACTGTTTCCTGACGCATATGGAGAGATGCGGGTAAAGTCGCTGATACTGCGGTTAATGCTGGGCAATGTGGTGAGTTGTTCAGAAGAAATATTGGTAGTAGCTCCCGTCTTTTCAGCACTGAACTTTGACTTACTGGCCGTAATAGTGATTTCTCCCAATAATTCCGAGGCTTCGTGCAGGGTTACATTCAATGAATAAGTTTCACCCAGTTGCAACTGGATACCTGTATAGATTGCCGTCTGATAACCGATGTAAGATACCGTCACCTTGTAAGGACCACCGGAGCGCATACCTTGCAGACTGAAACGTCCGTCTACATTGGTAACAGTACCGTAACTGGTTCCGGAAGGTTCGTGTACGGCTACAACCGTAGCGCCGATGACAGATTCTTCGTCAGCCATCACTTTACCACTCATTCCGGCAGTAGTTACCTGTGCCTTGAGCATTCCTGTAAGGGAAAGCAAAAGCACAAACAGGAATAACATCTTTTTAGCCATGATTTTTAAAAATTAAATAAGAAATAAACTGAAAGTTGTAGAAAACGATGCAAAAGTATAAAAAAAGCAAAATACTCTTATCCCTAAAGTGTTAAATCCTCATTTCTTTTTTATTGCAAAATCAGTCTCTTACAAAAATATGCATTCCGGGAGACAATGTATAAGTTTAAACCGTACCTTTGCAGCGGATTTAACTTTTGGTATAAAAAAGAGACATTATGGACTCATTGAAAATCAACAAAGTACAGTTGCGTAATTTACAAATAGAAGACTACGAGCAACTGGCGCAATCATTCACCCGTGTATATACGGATGGCAGCGATGTGTTTTGGACACACAAACAAATTGAAAAACTCATCCGAATTTTCCCCGAAGGACAGATTGTAACCGTGGTAGACGAAAAGATTGTCGGCTGCGCACTTTCCATCATTGTGAATTACGATGATGTGAAGAACGATCATACTTATGCACAGGTGACGGGTAAAGAAACCTTCAATACCCATAATCCTAAAGGCAATATATTATATGGTATTGAAGTCTTTATTCATCCCCAATACCGTGGGCTTCGCCTGGCACGCCGTATGTACGAATACCGCAAGGAGCTTTGCGAAACTCTGAACCTGAAAGCTATTATGTTCGGTGGGCGTATTCCCAACTATTATAAATACGCAGATCAACTTCGCCCGAAAGAGTATATAGATAAGGTAAAGCAGAAAGAAATTTTCGACCCCGTATTGACCTTTCAGCTTTCCAATGATTTCCACGTACGCAAGGTGATGCGCAATTACCTGCCTAATGATGAAGAGTCCAAGCATTATGCTTGTCTGTTGCAATGGGATAACATTTACTATCAGGAACCTACGGAAGAATATATTGCACCGAAAACCACCGTGCGCGTAGGATTGGTGCAGTGGCAGATGCGTAGTTATCAAACGCTGGATGACCTGTTTGAACAGGTAGAATTCTTTGTGGATGCCGTATCCGATTATAAGAGTGACTTCATCCTTTTCCCCGAATACTTCAATGCCCCGCTGATGGCAAAATTCAATAATGAAGGGGAGTCACAGGCCATTCGCGGACTGGCGGCTTATACTGAGGAGATTAGAGAACGATTTGTAAAGTTGGCTATCAGTTACAATATCAATATCATTACGGGTAGCATGCCGCTTATTAAAGAAGATGGACTTTTGTATAATGTCGGTTTCCTTTGTCGTCGCGATGGTAGTTTTGAGATGTATGAGAAGTTGCACGTCACACCCGATGAAATAAAAAGCTGGGGATTAAGTGGCGGAAAGGCTTTGCAGACATTCGATACAGACTGTGCTAAGATCGGCGTGCTGATTTGCTACGATGTGGAATTTCCGGAATTATCCCGTATTATGGCAGACCAGGGCATGCAGATTTTATTCGTTCCTTTCCTGACGGATACGCAAAATGCTTACTCACGTGTAAAGGTATGCGCTCATGCCCGTGCCATCGAAAATGAATGTTTCGTTGTCATTGCCGGTAGTGTAGGTAATCTTCCGCGCGTGCACAATATGGATATTCAGTATGCACAATCAGGTGTATTTACTCCCTGCGACTTTGCATTTCCGACGGATGGCAAGCGTGCAGAAGCCACACCGAATACAGAAATGATACTGGTATCTGATGTGGATCTGGATTTATTGAATGAATTGCATACTTATGGCAGTGTGCGCAATCTGAAAGACAGGAGAAATGACTTGTATGAGGTGAGGATGAAGAAATAGAGTCTTTTGTTGCTCTCCGTACGATTCTACTTTATCTCGAACCTCACCAGCATCGAATAATTCAGTTTTATCGTACGGAAAGCATCGTAAGCTTCTGCCTGTGATGAACTTACATTGCTCTGGGCTGCAAAATACCGGGAATAACCTGCACTTTCCTGCGGTTCGACAATGCGAATGACATCTCCCAGGCGTTTGCCTAATGCTTCCACCAAATATTCAGCTTTCTTTTGTGCGGCTTTCAGTGCCTCTATTTTGCCTTGTTGCCGATAGACCTGCATATCCTTGTTTTTCAGTTCTCCGATACGCATGTAGTTGACACCTTTCGTGTCGATAACCTTTAGAATCTCATCTATCTGACTAAAATCGGTCAATGTAATATCAAACCGTTTAGATACCAGGAATTCAAATCCGCGTTCACGCCAATAATCACCTACCTCTTGTGTACGGATGGCGTCTTCCGGAATCCCGATCTTTCGCAAGGCAGCCCTTAAATTTCGCTCTATTCCGATCAGTGGTACTTTGGTCCGATAATTCTCCGGTTTGGACTTTCCGTCAAATTCCTCTTCCCAATATTCTTTAATCTCAATAAGATAATGAATCTCGTCGGGCACAAGGGTTATTTCCGAAGTTCCGGTAACCTCAATAAACTTCGCATTATCACTGTCTTGACCGAATGCAGTGCTGCACACCAATAGAAATACGGCAAATAATAAAAGTTTAGTTTTCATAATAGTATGTTCTTTAGAGAATTATGTTTGCAATGATACAAAAAAAGAGGATATTGTAAAAGTTTACATACCCTCATTTTTATATTATCAACAATTTATCCCTTTATATCCCAAATTCCGCAGCTGCGTTCCAGCTCAACGAGTGCCGCATTATAATTAAACAGCGTTTCTATATATTGCGCCTGAACTTCATCATACGTCCGTTGTGCATTCAGTATTTCCAACAGGGAAACTTCACCCCGGTTATAACTGTATATTTTCCCTTCAAGTACATCCTGCGCCTGTTTCAGAATTCCGCCTTCGTAATGTTTCACTTGAAGTGCCTGCGATTGGAATTGCTGATAAGCTCCCATAACTTCTCGTTGTACCTGCAAGCACATTTGCTCATATTGCAATTCTGCCTGGCGGGCACGGAAACGGGCAGCATTGACCGCACCTCTGTTCAGAGAAGAGAAGCTTAAAGGAATCGCAATCCCCGCACTGACTCCATTGAATGCCGGGGCAGGTGCTTCTTCATTGCGCACACGCTTGTTATGGCTCCATCCTAATGAAAACTCCACATCAGGACGCTTTTCACGCTTAGCCAGAATCAGTTCACGGCGTGCAACCTCCGTATTCTTCAAAGCTGCCAGTAAATCGGAGCGATGTTCTATAGCTCCCTCAATCAATCCGTTCAGCACAAATACCTGTTCCGGCTTTTTCAGTTCTTCTATCGGATGAAACAGCGTATCTGTAACTGTGGTTCCGACAAAGAGGGACAGTTGCATATATGCCTGCTTTAAGTCCGTCTCAGCTTGCAGCACCTCGTTATACATGATATCCGCTTCCAGCCTGCTTTGTATGGCTTCCACTTCCATGATCTTGCCGGATGCCAGACGGATACTATCGGATTTCGCCAGGTCGTACATATTGCTCCATGCACTTCTCTTGATGTCACTGAGTTGTTTTTGCTTCATTACTTCCAGATAAGCAATGGTAGCGTCCGCCTGTAAATTCCGGAAATAATCATCCAGCACAATCTCCGCCAGTTCATTTTGGCTGCGTGCCAACTTGATGCCGGCCGTACGTCTTCCTAAAGTTACGTTCTGCGAAAGTTCCAGTTCATAGCTTTGCCCCATTTGCAAAGTATGATCTTCATTGTTGGAATAAGTAAAAGAGAGCGACGGATCATCAAATACCTTGGCAGCTATCACATCTGCATGTGCGGCACTGACATTCATCTTCTCCGCTGCATATTCCAGATTGTCAGCACTTACTTTATGCATATACTGCTTATAAGTAATCGGTTCTACAGTCTGTGCCTGCACTGAACAGGCACAGACGATAAGGGTAAACAACGCAATATTATATCTTTTCATTTTCATCCTTTTTATCTTCCTTTTTTTCCATCATATAATATAAAGTGGGGAGGATATACAGTGTCACCACAGTAGCAAACAGCAATCCGTATACAATAACCGTTGCCAGCGGACGCTGTACATCGGAACCAATTCCCGTACTCAGGGATGCCGGAAGCAAACCCAGCACAGCAACAGTAGCCGTCATCAGAATAGGACGGAAACGATGGCGCACACCGGTAACCACAGCATCGCGCAAGTCGCGCCCCCGTTCGCGCAAATTATTGATATGCGAAATCATAATCACTCCATTCTGAATAGCTACACCAATCAGAGCGATGAAGCCTACGGCAGAAGATACATTCAGCGTCATTCCCCGTACATTCAATGCAAGCATACCTCCGAAGAGTGCCAACGGAATGATACACATCAATAAAGCCGCCTGCCGGAATTTGCCGAGGGCGGCAAACAATAGCAGTAACATAATGCCCAATGCCAACGGAACTACCACGCCCAAACGATTGTATGCACGATGCTGGTTTTCAAACTGTCCCGCCCATTTCAGATGAAAATCTTCATGGTTGTATTTCACCTGGTCATCAATCATCCTGTTCGCTTTCTGCAAGAAAGAAGTCAGGTCGATACCACGCAGATTGACACGGATTGTAAGGTGGCGCTTATTCATCTCGCGTGAAATGGTGCTTGCCCCTGTGGTCAGTTTGATTTCCGCAACCTGACTCAATGGTATCTTGGCACCTGTGCCCGAAGTCAGCATCAGGTTTCCGATGCGTTCCGGTGTATTGCGCGTCTCTTCGCTGAAACGGCAGATGACGTCATACGACTTGCTACCTACAAAGATTTGCGAAATAGCCTTGCCGCCAATGGCGAGTTCTATCAGATCGGCCACGTCCGAGACATTCAA
>OLSX01004257.1_pt1 | contig 10852 bp, 6 predicted proteins | sample 1673141 | NCBI WGS metagenome assembly OLSX01 (sample SAMEA3136759, study PRJEB25190) | human gut metagenome | biome: human gut; feature: human-associated habitat; material: faeces | place: Austria | collected 2013
TGTCACACACCTGCGAGATGTGCACCAGACCGTCCTGATGGACGCCGATATCCACGAACACGCCGAAGTCGATGACGTTCCGCACCGTGCCGGTGAGGATCATGCCGGGCTTCAAGTCCTTCATTTCCAGCACGTCCGTGCGGAGGATGGGCTTAGGCAGCTCATCGCGGACGTCCCGCCCCGGTTTCAGCAGCTCGGATACGATGTCCCGCAGGGTGGGGACGCCCACGCCGATTTCCTCTGCCGCTTTTTCTTCCCCATAAGCGCCGAGGCGGGCGGGAAGGTCGGAAATGGCTCCATTCTTCACATCCGCTAAGGTGTGGCCTGTCAGCTCCAGCAGGGCCTTGGCCGCGTCATAGGATTCCGGGTGGACGGCGGTGTTGTCCAGTACGCTTTTACTCTCCGGCACCCGCAAAAAGCCCGCACACTGCTGGAAGGCCTTGGGCCCCAGCTTGGGAACCTTTTTGATCTGGGCGCGGGAGGTGAACGCGCCGTTTTCCTCCCGGTAGACCACCACGTTTTTCGCCGTGGTGCCGTTCAGACCCGCCACCCGCTGCAAAAGGGAGGGGGATGCGGTGTTGACATCCACGCCTACGGCATTGACGCAGTCCTCCACCACGCCGTTCAGAGCGTCATCCAGCCGCTTTTGGGGCATATCGTGCTGATACTGCCCCACGCCGATGGACTTGGGATCGATCTTTACCAGCTCCGCCAGCGGGTCCTGTAACCGCCGGGCGATGGACACGGCGGAGCGGAGATTTACGTCATACTGGGGGAATTCCTCGGCGGCCAGCTTGCTGGCGGAATAGACGGAGGCCCCTGCCTCACTTACGATCATATAGCTGACGTTCCCGCCGACCTTGCGGATCAACTCCACCGCCATCTGCTCTGTTTCCCGGCTGGCGGTGCCGTTGCCGATGGCGATGTGCTCCACGCCGTGCTTGGCGATCAGCTTGCTGAGTGCGGCGATGGCCTCGTTCTTCTGCCGTTCGCCGTAGGTGGGATAGACCACAGCGGTATCCAGCACCTTGCCGGTACCGTCCACCACCGCCACTTTACAGCCCATGCGGTAGCCGGGGTCCAGACCCATGGTGACCTTGCCCTTCACCGGCGGCTGCATCAGAAGGGGCTTCAGGTTCAGGGCAAACTGGCCGATGGCGCCCTCGTCAGCCCGGTCTGTCAGCGCTGCCCGTATTTCCCGTTCCAGTGAGGGGAAAATAAGCCGGTCATAGCTATCCTCGGCCGTGGCTTTGACAAACTCCATGGCAGCGGAGCCGGGCTTCACCACCGCGCGCCGCAGCACCGGCAGCGCCAGATCCCGGTCCAGCAGGACAGTGACCTTCAGCTTTTCCTCTTTTTCACCCCGGTTGATGGCGAGGATCTGGTGGCCCTGCAAGCGGCTGAGGGACTGCTCAAAATCGTAGTACAGGCGGTATACGCTGTCCTCCTCCGTGGCGGCGAGGGAACGCAGAGTACCCCGCCGCTCCAACAGCTCCCGCAGGCTCTTGCGGACGGCTGCATCGTCGCTGATCCACTCGGCGATGATGTCATTTGCTCCTTGCAGAGCGTCCGCCGCCGTCTCCACGCCCTTTTCCGAATCGATGAAGCCCGCCGCCGCATCCTCCGGACGGGGACAGTCCCGCTCCTGAGCAAATAACAATGCCGCCAGCGGTTCCAGGCCCTTTTCCCGGGCCACGGTGGCGCGGGTGCGGCGCTTTTGCTTGTAGGGGCGGTAGAGATCCTCCACCTCTGCCAAGGTCTGGGCGCTGTCGATGGCGGCGGCCAATTCCTCCGTCAGCTTGCCCTGCTCCTCGATGGACTTTTTCACCGTATCCCGGCGTTCCTCCAACCCGCGGAGGTATTGGAGCCGTTCCTCCAGCGTCCGGAGGGAGGTGTCGTCCATAGCGCCATGAAGCTCCTTGCGGTAGCGGGCAATGAAGGGGATCGTGTTGCCCTCGTCCAGCAGCCGGACCACGTTTTCCACATGCCGGGGGTCCTTATTCAGCTCCTGCGCCAGCGTTTGAATCATATCCATGCTTGTTGCATCCTTTCGTTGAAAAGCCACCGCCGCGACGGCGGTGGCTTTTGGCTGTTTGAAATTTCCCTTCTCAGGCCCGCTTGAAAAGCTTTTCAAGCTCGTATTTCGTGACCTTCACCACTACGGGCCGTCCGTGGGGGCAGTACCGGACCTCCCCGCTCTGCACCTTTTCCACCAAGATCTTCAACTCGGCGGGGTCGCTGGTCCAGCCGCCCTTGATGGCGGCCTTGCAGGCCATGGTGTGCAGCAGCGCCTCCCGCTTTTCGTCCAGATTCCGGCCTGTGCGGAGATTCTGTGCAAATTCCTCCAGCGTGGCGGCGGTGTCCGCCGCGTCCAAATCCGCCGGGACCTCCCGCACCAGAATTGCGCCGTCACCAAAATCCTCACAGCCGAAGCCGAACTGTTCCAGCAGCTCCAGATTGTCCAGCAGCAGGGCGGCGTCCTCCTTGCCGGGTTCCACGGCGATGGGCTGCAAAAGGGTCTGCCGCATGGGCGGCTCCTTGGAGGTCATCAGCCGGTCAAAGTTCATCCGCTCATGGGCGGCGTGCTTGTCGATGAGCCAGAGGGTCTCCGCGTCATCCTCGCAGATAATGTAAGTATTCAGGACTTCCCCGGCGATACGCCACGGGGCCGCCTCCGGCAGCACCGTTTCCTGCCCCGGCAGTTCCATGGCAGTCTGCTGGGACGGGACGGCGGGAATGGCCGGGACAAAGGGCTTAGGGGCCGGGGCGGGTTCCACCGTCTTTTCCGGCACGGGAACCACAGGCTCCGCAGGCTTGGCGGTCACGGAGGCCGGGGCCTGGCCCAGGGCGCTGGTGGGCGTGCGCTTCACCGTGTCCCTGGGGGGCCAGATGGGCTGGACGCTGTCCGCCACCTTGGCAGTGGAGCGCCATTCCGTGTTCCAGGAGGGCTTGACAGGCGCAGCCGGTGACACCGGCTGCGGGCGGAAAGCGGGTTGGGCCGCCTTGGGTGGCTGGGCCGGAGCGGGGGATTTTACAATGGTAGGTGCAACGGCGGGTTTCGTCCCCTGTTCCCGGTACGCCTTGGCGTCCATGGATTGAAAAAAGTCCTGCCGGGGATTCTGGGTCTCCTGGACCGGCGGGGGAGCCGGCTTCATCACAGCCCCACCGCGAGCGTCCAGCGCGTCCATGACCGTGTGGAACACAGCATCAAATACGTCATGCTCCTTGGCAAATTTCACTTGGGTCTTGGCGGGATGGACGTTCACGTCCACCGCCGTCACCGGCAGCAGCACCTCCAGCACACAGCCGGGGAACCGGCCCTTGAGAAGCTGATTCCGGTAGCCTTCCTCTAAAGCAGCGGTCAGAAGCTGGGACTTGATGAACCGGCCATTGACGAAAAATACCTGCATGGAGCGGGAGCCGCGGCCATTGACGGGAGCGGTCACAAAGCCCCGCACCTCGATGTCCCCGCCCCGACCCTGTACCGGCACCAGCGTTTTGGCGAATTCCCGGCCCAAGGCGGCGTACACGGCGGATTCCAGCTTGCCGTCTCCGGGGGTGTGAAGGGCTTCCTGCCCATCCTTGATGAACTTGAAGGAAACGTCCGGGTGACTCAGCGCCAGATGCTGCATCAGCCCCGCCACGGCGGCGGTCTCGGCACTGTCCTTCTTCATGAATTTCAACCGGGCAGGGGTGTTGTAAAAGAGATCCGCCACCCGGATGGTGGTACCCTCCGGGGCGCCCTCCTCCCGGACAGGCTCCATGTGTCCGCCCTCGCCATGGATAGCGGAACCCGTGGTATCCCCCGGCCGCCGGGTCAGCACATCCACCCGGCTGACGGCGGAAATGGCCGCCAAAGCCTCGCCCCGGAAGCCAAGGGTTCCGATCTTGGCCAGATCCTCCGCCGTGCGGAGCTTACTGGTGGCGTGGCGCAAAAAGGCGGTGGGCAGCTCCTCCGGCGCGATGCCGCAGCCGTTGTCCGTCACCCGGATCAGGCCCATGCCGCCCCGCTGGATCTCCACCACAATGGCGGAGGCTCCGGCGTCGATGGCGTTTTCCACCAGTTCTTTTACAACAGAGGCGGGGCGCTCCACCACCTCGCCGGCGGCGATCAGGTCGGCCACATGAGACGATAATTGTTGAATGTGAGGCATACGATCTCTCCTTACAGCAATGCTGCCAAAACGGGAATGGTGATAATAGACATCAGGGTGGTCAGGAAAATGCTCTGGGCCATACATTCGGTGTCACCGCCGTATTCCATGGCCAGCATACTGCCGTTGAGGGCGGTGGGCATGGCCATGAGGATCACGGCGATATTAGCCACCAGAGGTGTGCCGATACCGGTCCACTTCAGGAGCAGCCACAGCATAATGGGAAGGATCAGAAGTCGGAAGGCCGCCAGAGCCCACAGCCGCGGTGAGGTAAATGCCCGTCCAAAAGGCAAATCTGCCAGCAGAGAACCGACCAATAAGAGGGATAAGGGGGTTGTCAGGCTGCCTGTAAAGTTCAGACACTCCCCAAGTAAGGCTGGCATATTGATGTGGAACAGGGCCACCATCAAGGCAATCACCGAGGCAACGATACATGGCGATAGCAACTGCTGCCAACGAAACTTTGCCTGTCCAGCCAGTATCAAGGGACCCAGAGAATAGGACAGCAGGTTAAAGGGCAGGACCAGGATCACGGCATAGAACAGTGCCTCCTGACCAAAGAGAGCGACCGATACCGGATAGCCGATAAAGGCCATATTTGAAAAAATCAACGAATAGCGCCAGACACACTGCTGCTTGACTGTTCCACCCAACAGGTGGGGCACAAAGGTAGCGGCACAGAAACCCAGCCCATAATAAACGATTGCTACCTTTAAAACGGAAAGAATTTCCTCGGTACTGGGCAGGGTATCTCCAGCGGAGACGGAGCCTAAAATCAGGCAAGGCACAATGATACCCAGGAGCAAACGGCAAAGATTCTGATCCGTTTGCTTGCTCAGATATCCCAGCTTGTGGGCGAGAAAACCTGCGGCCATGCAGAAGAGAATGACCAGCATTTCAGAAAACACGTCAAAAAAACTCACAGAACTCCACGCTCGATTCTATATAGGGTATCACATACCTGCCAACACATGAAGGGCATTGGCGGCGGCGTGGAGCAGAATGGAGCTCCACAGGGTCCCGGTGTGGTCATAGGCCCAGGCCAGCACCAGACCCGGCACCAGATACTGCACCATCAGCAGGAAATAGGTGATGTCCTGCCGCACTACGGCAAACTGCCACACATGGAGCAGAGCGAACAGCAGACAACTCACCACATAGGCCACCGTCCGGCTTTTGCTTTTCAGATTGCCGAATACCAGCCCGCGAAACAGCACTTCCTCCACGAAGGGAGCCAGGAAAATTACAATCAGCAGCGTTACTCTGGGGGCGTCATGGATCTGGGCGGAGATAGTGGTGTCATTCAGGTTGGTGTGGTTGTTCACCAGCATCCGGGTCAGCCGGTAGACTAACTCATTGAGGCCGTACAGAGCGATGAGACCCACTAAGATCGACTTGCAGGCGTTGCCCAAATTGTCCGCGAAGTTCCGGGTGGTGCGGCCCAGAAAGCTGTGGAAAATAATGAGCGTAACGGCAAACAATGTGTAATAATAGATGGCATTTTGCAGCGAGGGCGAAATGCTGGCATCCAGCAGCCGCTCCGCCAATCGGAACAGGGGCGCTGTGGCAAAGGGCAGCACCACCAGATAGATCACAAAGAAAACAGTTCCGGCGATCTGCTCACCGGGGGTCATATAGGAGGCGGATTTACGTTTGGCCATTGCAAGGCTCCTTTGAATGGTTCTCCCTGAAAGGGAGGACCCAGAATGTGCGGCGAATCGCCGCAGGGATGAACCACGGTGCCGCTATGCGGCACGGGAAGGCACGGCTTTGCCGTGCAGAATGTCCCCCACATTTTCTTTTTGTCTTGCCAAAAAAAAACGTGCCGGACACGGTACAAAAGAAAAAACGCTGAGGGGTGATTTGACACGAAGGTGTCAAATCATCCAAAACGGGGGGCTGGCCGTCACAAACTGCCGACCAAATCCAGAAGTCTCCTACCGGCTGCGCTATACCTATTCCGCCCGGAACTGTGTCCCCGCATCAGAAAGTCCGCCGCACACCAATGTTCCAAACAGGACGCCCCCTGCCCTTCTTTCCGCTGCCGCTCCCCCGTCCAACTCCGGGAGGGGTTTCCAAAGGGGAGGGGCCACAGCCCCGCCCCTTTGTGCCAGAGGGGGTATGGGGGACGGTGGCGTCCCCCCATGTTTCGGGTGGGGGTCTAAGGGGGAGGGACCTTTGCGCTAAAGGCCCCTTCCCCTTGCCCTGTAGTGGGAGCTACCACTTGCGGGAGCAAGGAAAATGGAATGTCCCCTTGTGGGAGCAGAGAGAATATCCCCTTTGGCTTCTCGTCCCGGAAACCGGGACTGCCCTTTGTGGGAGCAGCCTTTATTTGCTCAATTTCTGCTTCAATTCATACAACAGCCCCATGGCCTCAATGGGCGTCAGGGTGTCCGGCTGGCAGCGGCGGATGGCGTCCAGTACCTCGCCCTCGCTCATGGCGTCCAGCGAGACCTGATCGCTTTCCTTCCGAGCGGCCACGTACTGTACGCCGTTTTCGTCCTCCAGTTCCTTCAGGATGACCTTGGCCCGCTGGACCACCTTCTCCGGCAGACCCGCCAGCTTGGCGACTTCGATGCCGTAGCTGCGGTCGGCCCCGCCGGGGACGATCTTCCGCAAAAAGATGATGTCCTCTCCCCGGCGCTTGACGGCAATGTTGTAATTCACGGTGCCGGGGAGGGTGTTTTCCAGCTCCGTCAGCTCGTGGTAATGGGTGGCAAACAAAGTTTTGGCCCCCAGGGTCTTTTTGTCGGCGCAGTATTCCAGCACCGCCCGGGCGATAGCCATGCCGTCAAAGGTGGAGGTGCCCCGGCCGATCTCGTCCAGGATCAGGAGGGAGTCTTTCGTGGCCTGATGAAGAATGTCGGAGACCTCCGTCATCTCCACCATAAAGGTGGACTGCCCCGCCGACAGGTCGTCAGAGGCGCCGATGCGGGTGAAAATGCGGTCCACGATGCCGATGCGGGCGGCCTTGGCCGGCACGAAGGAGCCGATCTGGGCCATGAGCACCATCAGAGCCACCTGCCGCATATAGGTGGACTTACCCGCCATGTTGGGGCCGGTGATGATGGCGGCCCGGTTCTCTTTCTCCCCCATGTAGGTGTCGTTGGGGACGAACATGGCGTCGGGGCGCATACACTCCACGACCGGGTGGCGGCCGTCGTGAATTTCAATGACCCCGGACTCGTCCACCACCGGGCAGCAGTAGTTGTTCTTCACCGCCACCGCCGCCAGCGAGCACAGGCAGTCCAGCTCCGCCACTACGGCGGCGGCCCCCTGTACCCGGGTCACGGCGTCGCACAGGGTCTGGCGCAGCCGGGTGAACAGCTCATATTCCAGCGCCGCATCCCGGTCGGAGGCAGAGAGAATATCGTGCTCCAGATCCTTCAGCTCCTGTGTGATGTAGCGCTCACCGTTGACCAGCGTCTGCTTGCGGATGTATGTCTCCGGCACCAACTCCTTGAAGGAGTTGGTGACCTCGATGTAGTAGCCGAATACCTTGTTGTAGCCGATCTTCAGGGTGCGGATGCCGGTCTTTTCCTTCTCGGCAGCCTCCATGGAGGCGATGATGCCCTTGCCGCCGTGGAGGATGCCCCGCAGCCGGTCCACTTCCGGGTCAAAGCCGTCCCGGATGAACTCGCCCTCCCGCACGGAGAAGGGGGGATCGTCTTGCAAAGTCTTGCCGATGACCTCTGCCAGATCCTCCAGCGGGTCCAGCCGTGCGCCCAGCTCCCGCAGGTGTCCGCCCTCGAAGGCGGCCAGCTGCTGGCGAATGGCAGGCAGATGATCCATGGCGTTTTTCAAGGACACCATGTCCCGGCCTCCGGCGCTGCCGTAGACGATGCGGCCCATGAGCCGCTCCATGTCCCCGATGCCGGTGAGGGCCAGGATCAGCTCCTCCCGCTGCACGGTGTGCTTCACCAGCGCCGCCACGGCGTCGCTGCGCCGTGCGATGGCGGAAACGGACAGCAGGGGCCGCTCCAGCCAGCTTCGCAGCAGCCGTGCGCCCATGGCGGTCTTGGTCTTGTCCAGCACCCACAGAAGGCTGCCCTTTTTCTCCTTGCCCCGCAGAGTTTCCGTCAGCTCCAGATTCCGCCGGGCCGTCAGATCCAGCTCCATGAACTGCCCCTGCCGGTAGTAGTCCAGCCGGTCCACGTGCTCCAGATCTGTTTTCTGGGTGTCATGGAGGTAATCCAGCAGCGCCCCCAGCGCCAGCATGGCCGCCGGGTTGTCACGGGGCAGCCGCTGGGCGGCATCGTCCCCGAACTGCTGGCGGATGCGCTTTTCGGCGGCGGGCAGCTGGAACCGCCCGGCGGGCAGACGCTCCACGTGGCACCGGAGCTTGTCCTCCAGCAGCGCCCGCAGGGCCGCACCCCCGGCGGCGCCGGGATTCAGCACCGCCTCCGCCGGGGCGAAGCGCCCCAGCTCATTTTGCAGGTGGGCCTCCCGATCCGGCCCGGAGAAGGCCGTCACATGGGTCTGCCCCGTGGAGATATCGCACACGCTGAACCCGGCGTAGTCTCCGTCCAGATAGATGCCGGCGCAGAAGTTGCTGCGCCCCTCCTCCAGACAGGCGGAGTCGATGACGGTACCCGGCGTCACGATGCGGACGATGTCCCGCTCCACCAGCCCCTTGGCGGCGGCAGGATCCTCCGTCTGCTCGCAGATAGCCACCTTGTAGCCCTTGGCAATGAGCCGGGCGATATAGGCGTCGGAGGCGTGGTACGGGATGCCGCACATGGGGATCTTCTCCTCGAAGGACTTGTTCTTGTCCTTATCCCGTGTGGTAAGGGTCAGATCCAGCTCACGGGACGCCTTCCGGGCGTCGTCCCCGAACATCTCGTAAAAATCCCCCAGCCGAAAGAACAGGATGGAGTCCTTGTTTTGCTCCTTGATTTCCATATATTGGCGCATCATGGGCGTCATTTCTGCCATACCCTCATACCTCTTTCTGCCAGAAATAAGTGAAAGCGATCGAATTTAGTGGAAAAACCTGTTGAAAAGTGCAAAACTCCGGGCTGACAGGTGGAAAACTCTTCCACCCGCCCATTTACTGGGGGAGGGTCATACCATTTCCCCGAACAGCGCCCAGGTGTTGCTGTCGGTAATGCGTACCTGCCGGTACTGGCCCAGAGCGGCCTCGTCGCCCACCAGATGTACCAGCCGCCCTCCCGCCGTCCGGGCGGATAGGGGCCAGCGTGCGTCGTCGGTGCGGCCGTCCACCAGCACACGCAGGGTCTGGCCCACATATCGGGCGTGGAGCCGGGCAGAGATATCGTTCTGCACGGCGCAGAGGGTGTCGAACCACTTCTGCTTCTCGCTGCGGGGGACGGGATCGTCCATTTTGGCCGCCGGCGTACCGGGTCGGGGAGAGAAGATGAAGGTGAACAGGGCGTCGAATTCCACCTGCCGCACCAGCTCCACCGTCTCCATGGCCTCCGCCTCCGTCTCGCCGGGGAAGCCGATGATGACATCCGAGGTCAGCACCAGATCGGGCATGACCTTCCGGGCATAGGTGATCAGCTCCAGATACTTGGCCCGGTCATAGGGCCGGTTCATGGCCCGCAGCACCCGGTCGCAGCCGGACTGCACCGGCAGGTGCAGCTGGTGGGCCACGTGCCGGCTCCGGGCCATGGTGTCAAACAGCTTGGGGGTGGCGTCCTTGGGCTGGGAGGACATGAACCGGATCAGATAGTCCCCCTCGATTTTGTCCAGCTCCCGCAGGAGGTCGGCAAAGTCCCACGGCGTCTCCAGATCCTTGCCGTAGGAGTTGACGTTCTGCCCCAGCAGAGTGATCTCCTTATACCCCTCGGCGGCCAGCTGCCGCACGTCATCGATGATGCACTGAGGCTCCCGGCTGCGCTCCCGGCCCCGGACGTAGGGGACGATGCAGTATGAGCAGAAGTTGTTGCACCCGTACATGATAGACACCCACGCCCGGACGTTGCCCTCCCGCACCACGGGCATCCCCTCAGCGATGGTGCCGTGTTCATCCTCCACGGAGAACACACGCCCCCGCCGGGTATAGACCCGGTACAGAAGCTCCGGGAACTTCCACAGCGCCTGCGGCCCGAACACCAGATCCACGTGGCGATAGCTCTGGCGCACCTTCTCCGCCACCTCCGGCCGCTGGGCCATGCATCCGCACAGGCAGATGACCTGCTCCGGGTTCTGCTTTTTCGTGTGGGTCAACGCCCCCAGATTGCCGTAGACCCGCTTTTCGGCGTGATCCCGGATGGCGCAGGTGTTCAGCACCACGATATCCGCCTGAGCGGCGTCGTCGGTGAACTGGCAGCCCATGTCCCGCAGCATACCCAGAATGTGCTGGCTGTCGGCCACATTCTGCTGGCAGCCGAAGGTGTCCACCAGCGCATAGACGGGCTTGCCCCGCTGCTGATGGAGGGCCGCCAGCTGGCGGGTATACTCCCGCTGCCGCTCCAGCTGCGCTTCGTCCAGAAGAACTGTTTTTCTATCCAATGGGTACCTCCCCGCCCCGGTGGGATGCCGGGGCACTATCTTCCATATTTATCACGTTAGTATACCATATTTCTCCCCCCGGCACAAGAAATCCCGACGAAAAAATCCAAAAAACTGCCGCTCCTTGCAGCGGGCGGATATCCTGTTTTACTGCGAGGCCGGGGAGCAGAAAAAATAAACGGAGCCGGGGAATAGCAAAAATAACGGAAGCAGCCGGACGG
>OLSX01004260.1_pt1 | contig 10845 bp, 8 predicted proteins | sample 1673141 | NCBI WGS metagenome assembly OLSX01 (sample SAMEA3136759, study PRJEB25190) | human gut metagenome | biome: human gut; feature: human-associated habitat; material: faeces | place: Austria | collected 2013
TCAAAGGAAGCATCTATGCGTTATACCTATGTCCGGCAGCACGACACCACTGACTGTGCGGCTGCCTGCCTCGCAATGGTGTGCCTCCATTACAAAAAGGAAGTTACCATCACCCGCCTGCGCGATATGATGGGTACCGACCTGAAAGGCACGAACCTTGTTGGTTTGCAGAAAGCCGCTAATGAGTTGGGTTTCACCACTGCAGCGGTTCGCGTAGACCGTGAAAATTTCCTCAGCGATTTCTCGCTGCCCTGCATTGCGCAGGTCATCACCGATCAGGGTCTGGCCCACTTTGTGGTCGTCTTTAAAAAGACCACCATCAAAGATGACGGTGAGCGTCGTCGGCACATGCTGAAAGAAGCCGAAGCCGCCAAGGAAGATGAGAAGAACGGCAAAAAACACAAGTGCAAGGATTATGTCGTGATCGGCGACCCCGGCAGTGAGCTGAAAAAGATCTCTCTGGATGAGTTCTACAAGAACTTTACCGGTGTTCTGCTGCTAATGAACCCCACCTCGGAGTTCAAGGGCGGTAAGATCGAAAAGGGCGGCATGTTCAAGCGTTACGTCGACCTGTTGCTGCCCCAGAAAAAGCTCTTTGCCTATGCGATCCTGAGTTCTCTGATCGTTACGATTCTGGGCATTGCCTCCTCCATGTTCAACAAGATCCTGATGGACGAGGTCTTGCCATATGGCCTAGACAATCTGCTGGTCACGCTGATCCTTGTGTTCAGCATGGTCAGCATCACCAATACGCTGGTGGGCTTTGTCCGGCAGTGGGTTCTGATCCACCTATCCATCAAGATCGATATTCCGCTGATGCTGGGTTACTTCGGGCATATCTTCCGTCTGCCCATGAAGTTCTTTGCCACCCGCAAGACTGGTGATATCACCACCCGTTATTCGGATGCAAACACCATCAAATCCATCTTTACCAGCATTGCGCTGAGCCTGATCATGGATATCTCGATGGCCATTATCACCGGTATCATCCTGTTCCGCATGAATGCGATGCTCTTCTCGATCTCGCTGTTCATGGCTCTGGTCAGCATTCTGCTGGTGCTGATCTACAAGCAGCCTTACAAAAAGATCAACGAAGAGACCATGGTGCAGTCCGCTGCACTGAACAGCCAGATGATCGAAAGCCTGCGCGGCATTGAGACGGTCAAGTGCAACGCCAACGAGGATACCGAAATGGAGAACCTCGAGCGTGAGTACATCAAGAGCCTGAAGATCAGCCTGCGCTCCAGCAAGATCAGCACCACGCAGGGCCTGATTTCCTCCTTCATTTCCACCGGTTTCAGCATGCTGACCACCTATGTGGGTATCAGTCAGGTTCTGAAGGGGGAGATGACACTGGGCGGATTCATGGCCTTCAGCACGCTGTCCTCTTACTTTACTTCCCCGCTGAGCAACCTGATCGGTCTGCAGATGCAGATTCAGGAGGCCAGCATTTCCATGAAGCGTCTGGGCGAGATCATGGATTATCCCTCCGAGACGGTCGGCGACGAAGACCGCACCGATCTGGACAAGGTGGAGGGCGATATCGAGTTCAAGGATGTCACTTTCCGTTATGGCAACCGTGCCCCTGCACTGGATCACATCAGCTTTACCATTCCGGCCGGTAAAAAGGTCGCGCTGGTGGGCAGCAGCGGCAGCGGCAAATCCACGATTACCAAGCTTCTGCTTAAGTATTATGAGCCGGAAGATGGCGAGATCGACTTGAACGGTGTGAATCTGGCTGAATACACCAATGACTCTGTCCGCCGCGCAATTTCTTATGTGCCGCAGAACGTTGAGCTGTTCAGCAAGACCATTTATGATAACATCCGCGTTTCCCGTATGGACGCTACGATGGACGAAGTTAAGGAAGCTGCCAAGAAGGCAGATGCTCACGACTTTATCCGTCATCTGCCCCTGCAGTATAACACCTATCTGGAAGAAGCAGGCAACGGCCTGTCCGGCGGTGAAAAGCAGCGCATTGCGCTGGCACGTGCTTTCCTGAAAGATTCCAACCTCTACATTCTGGATGAATCCACCAGTAATCTGGACTTTGCTACGGAAAATCTGATCTTCAACATGATCTACGATCAGCTTGCAGATCGTTCCATGCTGATCGTAGCTCACCGCCTGTCCACCGTTCGTGACTGTGATCTGATCCTTGTGATGGATCACGGTAAGATCGTGGAGCGCGGCAACCATGAGGAACTGATGGCAAAGGATGGTCGCTATGCCGAGCTGTGGAACATGCAGCAGGGCATCTTCCGCAAGCACAAGCCCGAGCCCGCTCCGCAAATGCCTTCCGCTGTGGTGGAAGAGGACGACGACGGCGAGTCCATCACCTACTGACCGCACCGCATCCGCAGCCTTTGCCCGGATGCCGCATAAGCTTTTCCCCGCTGGGGAAACCAAAGAATGCCTCGTTATGGTATGCCCGGAGGCAGACGCTTCCGGGCACCTTTTTGTTTCGGCTTACATTAAAAATAACAGGATTAGGGGTAATTTATCATGAATGAAATCAAAGTTGCTGAAAACAAGACCCTCAAGCTGACCAATGTCCTCTCCCGCACTCTGCACCCGGAGGAGCTGGCTAACCTACCGGTCATCCTGACCCAGATGCAGAATTTTATGAAGAGCAACGGCGTGCAGCCCATCGGCCCGCTGGTGCAGGCGATCAAGCCCGGTACCGGCCCGGATCAGCTGCCGGAGATGTACATGATGCAGCAGGCCACCCAGATGATCCCCAAGATGGAGCCCGGCTACCACATGGACGCTGTGCTGCGGGTAAAGAACTGCCTGTATGCCCACTACACCGGCCCGCTGAGCCAAAGCCAGCTGGCCTCCTCCAAGCTGCAGATCCATGCTTTTGAGAACGACATCAAGATGACCGGCAGCAGCTACACCATCTATGTCAATCAGGACGATGACGATGCCGTGGTCGATGTATTTATGGAGACCAAATAATTATGACAACAACCATTCAGAACCTTTCGGATCTGCAGGACCGCAGGATCATGATGGACAAAAAGCTGCCCCCCTACGGGTACGCCTTTGTCATTCTGACCGGCCTGTTCATGATCTTTCTGGTGATCTGGAGCACCCAGACCAACCGCATCTATGTCAGCCAGAACAGCGGTGTGGTGCAGGCCGCCAATAAGACCTACATCATGTCCAGCTACTCCGGCTCTATTACCGAGCTGTATGTCTCGGAGGGCAGCTATGTGAACGAGGGCGACCTGATCGCCCGGCTGAAGAGCACCGACCTGGATATGCAGAAGGATAATCTGCAAAGCCAGCTGGATATCTACCAAAAGCAACTGGACCAGTACAACAAGCTGCTCAAGTGCATTCAGGACGATACCAACTATTTTGACGAAGCCAACGCCGAGGATCAGCCCTACTACTACCAGTACCAGACCTACAAAAGTCAGGTAGCGCAAAAGACCTTTGACGCCACCACCTATCAGGCTGCCGGTTACTCCGACACCCAGATCAAGGCTTTGATGGAGCAGAACCAGAGCGAGCTGGAGTCTTTGTACTACTCTACCATGCAGTCCATCTCCCAGAGCATTACCAGTGCACAGGTCAATGTGGATAACCTGCAGGCGCAGCTGGATTCCTTGAACACCGGCGCCAACGATTACTTCATCTACGCGCCCACCTCCGGCGTGATCCACATGGACACCCCCTACAAGGAGGGCATGGTGCTGAGCGCCGGTTCCGCACTGGCTACTGTTGCCAGCGAGAACGATGATCTGGAGATCATGGCCATGGTGACGGTAAACGACCGTCCCCTGCTGCACGTCGGCGACCCCTGCAAGATCGCCATCACCGGCCTGTCGGAGTACTCCTACGGCACACTGACCGGCACCGTTACCTCCATTGACAGCGATGTGACCGCCAGCAGCAACGCCTCCTACTACAAGATGACCATCAAGCCCGACGCCACCTATGTGGTGAGCCGCAGCGGCGACAAGGTGGATCTTTCCAACGGTATGAGCGTGACCGCCCGCGTGGAATACGATCAGGTCACCTATTTTGAGTATGCCATGGAGGCTCTGGGCGTGCTGTTCCGCTAAAACGGACTGCACAGCACGGCAGGATGTCCCCCTTTTACACCCACCCCAAAGAGGTACAAACAACATGATTCAAACCGCAAAGAAACTGGCCGCCTGTGTGCTGATGCTGGGTGTGCTGCTATGCGGCACCGCGCTGAGCGCGGCCGCCGCCAGCCTGCCTGTTGAAGCGCAGAACGGCGTTTCGCTGCCATGGCTCAAGGATGTGCCCGCCGAGAGCATTGCCACCGGCAGCTACTCTGCCAATATGCTGCTGGGCGCTTCCCAACAGCTGTCCCCCGTGGTCAAGCCCAGTTACAGCACCGACTCCGTGGTCTTTTTGACCGATGACAGCAGCGTGCTGACCGTAAGCAGCAGCGGCGTGGTACAGGCTGTGGGCGTTGGCACCGCCACCGTTACGGCAGCCGCCGGCAACCAGATCTGCGCCTACACCATCGTGGTTTCCATGGATTCTACCATGATCGTGACCGAGATGGATCTTTCCCTTTCCTCCAATACCATCTATGTGGGCAACTCGGTGTCGGCTTCGCTGCAGGTGCGCCCCAGCTCTGCCTCCAACTACGCCACCGTTACGCTGACCTCCTCTAACGAGAAGATCGCCACGGTGAACAGCTTTGGCCGCGTGACCGGCGTAGCCCCCGGCAAAGCCACCATTACCGCCACCTGTGGCTCTGTGGTAGCCACCACCACCGTTACGGTGCTTGCCCTGCCCACGGATTCCTCTACCGGCACAAGCGGCACTCCATCCAGCAACAGCGGACAGGTGATCACTCCCAACACCAACTATATCGTGCTCAAGCCCGGTGCCACCCGCACCATCACGGCCAAAGCTACCCCCGCGAGTGCATCCCAGTCCTTCACCTTCAAGTCCGGCAACAGCAGCATCGCCACGGTCAGCCCCACGGGCGTGGTCACGGCGGTAGGCACCGGTTCTACCTCCATTACCATCTCCAACGGCAAGGCCACTGCCATGGTCACGGTCATTGTGAACCGCTCGGCAGAGGCTTCCTCCGGCAGCAACAGCAGCAATGACAGCACGAACACCCCGGACGATAGCTCTCCCATCCCGCTGGACCCCGTGGTGCAGACCATTCAGGACAGCACGGAGGATCAGGTAGTGTTTGCCCAGTCTGAGGTGCCCATTGTGACCGGTGATATCCTGAACGCCCTGCGCACCACCGGTAAGACCCTGTGCGTGGTGGGCGACGGCTACACCCTGAACGTTTCCGGCAAAAACATAAAGAGCACCACCAGTGAGATCGACACCGCTATTACCTTCACCGAGAGCGAAGAGGGGCTGGAGTTTGAGCTGGACAACGGCCGCACCCTTCCCTGTGCGGTGCAGCTGGAGCTGGACGTGAGCACTTACTCCCACCTGTACCTGTACAACACCATCAGCAACAAGTGGCAGTACCTGAACAGCTACAAGGACGGCGTGATCACCGCTGACACGGCCGGTCGCTACCTGCTGACCAACCACAACCTGCGGTTCAGCAATATCGACTGGACCTTCTTCATCGCCGGCGGCGTGGTGATCGTTATCATTGCCATTGCCTACATCGCATTCAAAAAGCGCTACTGGTTCTGGTAATTCCCCCGCTATTCTGCATAAAACAAACCGCCCGCTGCACAAGCTTCTGTGCCGCGGGCGGTTTTGTGTTTACTTGTGAAAAAGTGGTTCCGAAACGCCTACGGGCGTCTCGGAACCACAGATAAAGCGCTCTTTTCCCTTTCCGGTCACTCCACCGTTACGCTCTTGGCCAGATTGCGGGGCTTATCCACGTCGCAGCCACGCAGCACCGCCATATAGTAGGCGAACAATTGCAGCGGCACGATGAGCTGCAACGGCATCAGGATGTCGTCGTACTCGTCCAAGCGAATGACCTCGGTGGCAACGCCCTCCGGCACTTCCGCATCCTTGGTGGTGAACAACAGCACCCGCGCACCGCGGCTGCGGGTCTCCTTGGCGTTGGAGATGGTCTTTTCATAAACGTTCTTCTGGGTGGCCAGCGCGATGACCGGCACGCCGTCCGTGACAAGACTGATGGTGCCGTGCTTCAGCTCGCCTGCCGCATAGGCATCCGAGTGCACATAGCTGATCTCCTTCAGCTTCAGGCTGCCCTCCAGCGAGAGGGCGTAGTCGAACCCGCGCCCGATGAAAAAGCAGCTCTGGGTGTTCACATAGCGGCTGGCAAGATACTTGATCTGCTCGCAGTCTGCAAGGCGGGGCTTGATGACCTCTGGCGCATGCAGCAGCTGGGCGGTGTAGTACTTGGTCTTTTCCTCGGTCAGCTGCCCCCGCGCGTAGGCCAGACGCAGGGCAAACAGGTACAGCACGCACAGCTGCACCATATACGCCTTGGTGGATGCCACCGCGATCTCCGGCCCTGCGTAGGTGTACATGACGTAATCCGCTGCCCGGGCAATGCTGCTGCCCACCACGTTCACGATAGCCAGCACCGGCACGCCGCGGCTCTTGGCCAGCTTGAGGGCGGCCAGCGTATCGCTGGTCTCACCGGACTGGCTGATGATGATAACCAGATCCTCCGGCTTCAGGATGGGGTTGCGGTAGCGGAACTCGCTGGCGATATCCACCTCTGCGGGCACCCGCGCCAACGTCTCGATGGCGGTCTTGCCCACCATACCGGCGTGCATGGCCGTGCCGCAGCCCACCAGATGTACCGTGCCAATGCTGCGCAGCTTTTCGTCCGTCAGTTCCGGGATGCGCAGCTCCGGCAGACCGTTCTCCACCCGGGGGCTGACCGTTGCCGTGATGGCTGCGGGCTCCTCGTTGATCTCCTTGAGCATAAAGTGGGGGTAGCCGCCCTTTTCGGCGGCCTCCATATCCCAGTCTGCGGTCAGTTTTTCGCGCTCCACCGCCTCGCCGAACTCGTTATAGAAGCGGATACCCTGCGCCGTGCACACGGCCATGTCCCCTTCTTCCAGCACGCTGTACCGGCGGGTATACTTGAGCAGCGCCGGGATATCCGAAGCCACAAAGTTTTCGCCTTCACCCCAGCCCACGATGAGCGGGCTTTCCCGCTTGACCGCAAAGATAGTGTCCGGGTAGTCCTTGAACAGCACCGCCAGCGCGTAGCTGCCCCGCACCTTGGCAAGCGCTGCCTGCAAAGCCTGTAAGGGCTCGCCCTGATAGCAGCTGTCGATGAGCTTTACCAGCACCTCGGTGTCGGTCTCGCTGGCAAAGGTGTAGCCTTTAGCAATCAGGCGCTCCTTTAAAGCGCCGTAGTTTTCAATAATGCCGTTGTGCACGATGCTGACCCGGGGCGTAGAGTGCGGATGGCTGTTCACGTCGCTGGGCTCGCCGTGGGTCGCCCAGCGGGTATGACCGATGCCGCAGCTGCTCTGGGGCAGCGACAGTTCTTCCAGCTTGCTGCGCAGGGTGGCGAGCCGCCCCTTGCTTTTGACCACACGGATACCGTCCCGCTGGGTGAGCGCCACACCGGCAGAATCGTACCCGCGGTACTCCAGCTTTTCCAAGCCGTCCAGCAGCACCTGCTGGGCGCTGCGCATGCCAACATAACCTACAATGCCACACATACAAAATACCTCCAGACCGACTGCGGCGCGCCGAAATGCACTGCTGCACAGTCAGTTTCCTCTATCAAAGTCTATGTTCTTGTATGGCTTTCTTTGCAGGGTTCTGTTTCGGTATTGCTGCCGGTTTTTGCCCTGTTCTGCGGCTGGTATAGCCCTCAGCCGGAGAAACATCCGCCGAATCTTTCGATGATTCCTCTCCTCGTCACCCTCACGGCTGTCACCCGTGTGGCCCGGCGCTTTGTGTCAGCCTGTGGTACACATTCCTTCTTTCAATGTTTTGGTAATATTTTTTGCTCAGTGCATTCCCAGCATTTTATGCAGTTTGGGCTGCCACTTCAGCTTGTACAGCAGCAGCAGATTGCACAGTGCGCGGTCATACAGGGCAAAGGCTACATTTCCCATAGCCAGCGTGAGCAAGGTCATTGCCAGCGCGGTGGTGCGCAGCTCCTGCGAAACGCTGCCCGCCGGTACTATCACCAGCAGCAGACCATACATGGCAAGCACCGCCGCGTTGCACAGCAGCAGCTTGCACACCAGCTGCAACGCCCGGGGACGGATGCGGTCAAATTTGGGCTTGACAAGCGGATAATAGCCCAGCAGCACTGTGAAGATCAGAGCGATCTCCTTATCCGGCACAAAGAGCAGCCCCAGCAGGCTGACGGCAGCATACGCCGTCCACGCCATGGTGATGCCGCACTCCATGCACACCGTTGCAATGAGAAAGCTGGCCACCGCCGGTGCAATGAACATGGCAATGGGGATAATGGTGCCCAGCAGCATCAGTGCCACGCACAGTGCCGCCGCCATGCCGCAATAGGCCATGGACCAGCTTTTGCTTTTTCGCTTCTTCATGGGATCTCCCACTTTTCGGTATCTACATCCTGCTCCAGCGGGTAGACCGCGTGTTGCAGACCTAAGATCATGATATTGTTCAGCAGGGTGTCATTCAGTTTGAGATCCAGCATCTTGTACGCCCGCATCAGGTCGTTGACCGCAGCCAGCGCCTGCCGCCGGGCGTTCTCTATAGCGGCAGCCTGCCCGTTGAGCTCGTTGACCACAAACACGTTGTACTGACCGTTGCGGCGGTCGGTCTCAAAGCGCTCGGCCTTGTCCAGCAGATAGAAGATGCGGCCGATGCAGCTGCCGATATACCGCATACTCTTGCGCTGGTCGGCATCGTCCGTAGCCAGCGTGGAGTACAGCGCGCCGTAAATGTTGCTCATGGGCTCAGCCGCAAGGGCGTAGTTTTTGGCGCTCAGGTTCATCTGCACCACCGCCTGCTCCCGCTCCTGCGCAAACAGCCGCTCCAGTGCCGGGTTCTCCTGCCGGGCTTTCTCGTAGGCGCGGCGCAGCAGCAACTTGTCCGCTGCGCGGCGCAAGCGCTTGACCGGGCGCAGCTCGCTGTACTTGCGGTCCTGCAAATTATGCCAGCCCATCAAGATCTCCGTCTGCGCCGCCTGCCGGATGCCCAGCGTCTGGCACATCATGCTGCGCTGGAACGGCGTACCGGGCACTCGCTGCCGTTTGCAGGTGGGCATGCGCCCCGCCAGACTGTCGGACAGGATGGCAAACAGCACCCCGTTGGTGCGCAGCAGATGGCAGGCATAGAAGCCGTAAGACTTGTACATCTGCCGCCGCACCCCGCGGAGATAACGCATATAGGTGTTGTAATCCCGGATCGTCAGTTCCGGCAGGTAGGGCCGCATCCGTCCCTTCATAAGAGCCAGCCATCCTTTCTGTACAGTTTTTGTATCCTGCGGTCAATAAGGTTAGTATAATCCTTTTTGTTCGGCAACGCAACTACCGGATGCAAAAACTGCTGTAATTTGTCATTATGCCGAATTTTGTGAAATCTATTTTTCCATTAAAAATACCCGCAGACCGTCTCTTTTCAGCAAAAGATGATCTGCGGGTGTTTGTGCCGGATTTTCCCGGAAAAAGACACACTTTTTCAGTGCAATGTCTGCCGGCCGGGCAGTCAAATGACCTTACTTCTTTTCAAAATGGGTGCGCTTGCCGTCAAAGCCGGATTTGGGCATGGGCTTTGCCATCTTTTCGGTCTTGGGGGCGTTATAGTACATATACAGCTGGCAGGGGATCATGCCGTTGTACATCTTGCGGCGCTTGTTGGCCCGCTTGCCGTAGTGGTGTTCAAAATCCATATCGGCAGTGATGGCGTAGACACCGGCGCAGGGGTGGGCCTCCATCTGCTGGCCGAGGGTGCGGGCCAGCTTGGCGGCGCCCTCGATGGTGCTCATCCGCTCGCCATACGGGGGATTGGTCAGGACGATGGCCTCGCTTCGGGCTGCGAAGTCGGCCACGTCAGCCACCTCGAAGTGGCAGCGCTTCTCCACACCGGCCAGCTTAGCGTTGGCGTTGGCGAGAGCCACTGCGGCGGGGTCGATGTCGTAGCCGAAAGCCTCGAAGCCCACGTCCAGCTTGGACTCCGCCAGAGCCTTCTGGCGCTGCTCGGCCCAGACGGCGGCGGGCACAAAGCTGTACCGCTCGGCGGCAAACCGGCGTTTGAGGCCGGGGGCGATGTTCATGGCCTTCTGAGCAGCCTCGATGAGGAGGGTGCCGCTGCCGCAGAAGGGATCCTCCACGAGGCTGTCGCGGCGGACACGGCCAAGGTCGGCGATGGTCGCAGCCAGCGTCTCGCGGATGGGGGCCTCCATGGAGTTGCGGCGGTAACCGCGCTTATGGAGGCCGTCGCCGGTGGTGTCCAGCATGATCTCGCAGACATTCTTGCGGAGCATGAAACGGATCTTATACTCTGCACCGGTCTCGGGCAGACTGGTGGTGCGGTGGCCCTGCATCAGGCGCTTGACGACCGCCTTCTTGATGATGCTCTGGCAGGCCGGCACGCTGGACAGCTGGCTGTTCAGCGAAGAGCCAGTGACCGGGAAGGCCGCGTCGGCGGGCAGCAGCTCTTCCCAGTGGATGGAGTAGACGCCGTCGAACAGCTCGTCGAAGGTGGTGGCCGTATAGGTGTTGAGGAGCAGCATGACCCGCTCCACCGTGCGGAGGTTGAGGTTGGCGGCGGCGATCATCTCCGCACCGCCTTTGAAGGTCAGACGACCGTCGCTGACCCGGATGTCCTCGGCGCCGATGCGGCGCAGCTCAAAGTTGGCCGTGGACTCGCACCCGAAAAAGCAGGGGGCGATGAGTTCAAATTTTGCAGGCATTCTGGTTTCCTTTCCTGTCGGGTGCGGCG
>OLSX01004273.1_pt1 | contig 10821 bp, 9 predicted proteins | sample 1673141 | NCBI WGS metagenome assembly OLSX01 (sample SAMEA3136759, study PRJEB25190) | human gut metagenome | biome: human gut; feature: human-associated habitat; material: faeces | place: Austria | collected 2013
AAGGATGGATACCTTTATGTTGACAAGACAGATATCATCTGGCAACTTGCCAACAGAAATAAAACGTACAACTACCTGAGCCGCCCACGCCGCTTTGGTAAATCAGTGTTGGTCGATACGCTCGAAGCCTACTTCATGGGAAAGAAGGGACTCTTCGAGGGTCTGAAGATTATGCAGATGGAGACGGAATGGGTGAAGCGTCCTGTCATCAGACTGGATATGAGTCGTGCGGGTGCAGAACCAGAAACTCTGCGCTCTTATCTCGACATAACTTTCGACAGATTAGAGGATGAATACGGCATTACTCCTAAACCTACAGCTCAGCTTGCCGACCGCTTTGACACTATCATCCAAACCGCCTACAAACAAACTGGACAACAAGTTGCCATCCTCATCGATGAATACGATTCTCCATTGCAGCATTCCTGGAAGACTCCGCAGCATGAAGCATGCACCTCTATCTATAGGGAAGTTTTTGCCATTCTCAAGGCAGATGACAAATACGAGAAGTTTGTCTTTATCACCGGCATTACCAAGTTTACGCAGATCTCTCTCTTCTCTGTACTCAACAATCTGAGCAACATCAGCTTTGAGCCGGAATATGCAGCCATCTGTGGTATTACGAAAGAAGAGGTGCTGCGCGATTTTAAGCCGGAAATCAACAAATTGGCAGAATACGAAGACTGGACATTCGATGAAGCTGTAGCACAACTGACGGCATATTATGACGGCTATCATTTCAGTCGCCGCAATATGGTGGATGTATTCAATCCGTTCAGTCTCATCAATGCCTTGGCTGATTCTGATCTGAAGAACTACTGGGCTTCGTCGGGCGCAAACTCGTTGCTTCCTAAGTTCGTTAACGACATGGAGATAAAAATGAAGAATTTTGAAAATTGCCCAATAGACAGCGATACTTTGGAGACTTCGGATGTGACAGGAGGCGGTGCTGAACTATTCCTCTACCAATCGGGATATCTTACAATAAAAAGTTATACAGAAGGCATCTATATGCTTGGCATTCCAAACTATGAAGTTCGCAAGGCTCTATACAGGATTGTATTGCCCGCCTTGACGATGCAATCGAATGCACAAGTAATAACCACCCAAAATATGTTGTTGTATTCCCTGAAGCTTGGCAATCTTCCTGAAGCTATGAAATGCCTGAAGGCGCTCATTGCGGATGTGCCCTACAGCAACAAGAAGCTTGCCAGCATGAATATGGAGGAGCGCTACCGCCTGATTCTGAGCACCATCTTTAATGCCATCGGCTGCCGTGTGGAAGTAGAAAAGATGATTGCTACGGGCAGAATTGATATGGTGGTAGAAACCACCAACTTCATCTATGTGCTGGAGCTGAAGCTATCTAACAATGGCGGCATTTCTGCAGCCGAGAACCAGATGAAGGAAAAGAGTTACACCGAACCTTTCAAGGCCGACAAGCGCAAGGTCATCGCCCTGGCAGTGGAACTCGATGAAACGGGCAAGGGATTGATAGATTGGAAAGAAGTGGAAGAGTCTTTGTAAAATACAAAGCCAGCCATCTTTCGTTCCGACGGATTTGCAATCCATCGTCTAAAAATGCCCCAACCTCTTTAAGACCTGCGGATTTGCAATCCGCAGCAAGCAAGATTGCAAATCCGGCAGGACGCCTGACGGTGGTCCAGAAAGGTGGTCCAGAAAACAAGAAGGTGGACCATAGAAAAGCAGTTGTTGCCTCTTACCGCAACAACTGCTTTTTCTTTTACAATATCATCAGCTATTCTACTACAATACTTACTGTATCATAACAAAAGCATCCTTCTCCTGCCTACACCTCCTTAATCTCCAGCGTTACTTCGTTACCTCGCCACACCGCCTTCTTGATGCGCTCGTAGAGGGTGGTGAAAAGCGGCTGGCTCTTCAATACATAGCCGGGGGCATGGACCTCACCCACCAGGATGCTGCCACGGCTCATCGTAAACGGACCGTTGCCCGGCTGAATCATCGCAACCGACTTGGCGGAAGCATCATCCACCGGAACCAGATACGGCATCTTGCGGTTGAGACGCTTGCACTTGCCAATGCGTACACGATACTTTCCTGCCGGAAGACAATCTGCCTCACGCTCCACGGTGCCACAAACCTTCACCAGCTCAATCCCTTCGCCAGCAACTTCTTTCACAACTTTGAGTGTGCCCATGATGGTGCCACGCTCACGCAATAGACGATTCACATAAATTTCCATATCTACCTAAATTAAATTAAAAAGCAAATTAATAAACTTAATAACAAAAATCATAATTATCAGACACTTACGCTGCTCTGCACCTTGACTTTCGCCTCCTCCAGCGTCATCCCTTCACTACGACGGAGCTTGAGATAATACTCACTCAAATCCTTGCAACCTTCGGGCAGCTGATGGTAAACCAAACTGGGCAATGCTTTCTTCAGCTCAAAGTAAAGACTCAATCCTGCTTCGTCCTGATCTGGGAAGATGTGAAGATTTCTTCCGGCAAGAAGCCCTTGAAAACGGCGGTCGAAAAGCGTGGCACTGGGGATGGCTATGGCATGAAAGCCCAGGGGCAATGCCGTCCAGCAATCAGAGGGACCCTCGGTGATGAGCAGCGGTTCACCAGGAGGATAATCCTTCAAACGGTCGAGCCCATATATCATGCGATGACTGCCTGGTGCAAACTTGAATCGGGGAATCTCCTTCGGCTTTGCTTCATCAAGAGATACCTTATCCATATCGGAAGATGACTCAGACTTCTTCTTTCCCAGATAGCGGCTCTGCACGGAAACCAGTCTTCCCTCCTGGTCGAAATAGGGAAAGATGAGCGATGGACCGTCAAACACTCCACGCCCCACTCTCGCCATGCATACGCTTTGCTCCGTGCTCACTATCTGGCAGACCTTCAATGCCTCAGGGCTGAGCAACCGCTCCTCGAAGAGGAATCTCTGTCCCGATTCAGATAGATGCATCTGCCGGAACATCTGCTGATAAAACTCCACATCTACGGATGATGGGGCAACATAAGCCGATGATGGGTGTCCATGCGAGACATGGGTTTCTGCAAAATGCGCTCTCAGGGAAGCCATTCTTCTGTCTGATGCCGTAAGTACTTTCTTATCAGCACATTTATCTGCATATCGGGCAGAATTCCCATACTTCTCATCGGCGATATACACATCAAAATGATCTGCCAGCCAGCGGCATGCCTCGCTGAAGCCCAGGTTCAGTCGCTCTCTCACCAGTGCGATGGTATCGGCAGAGAATCCGCAGCTATAGCAGTGGCAGGTGTTCTTCCTTACATTGAAGGCGAGACTCGGATGATGATCATCGTGGTGGATGCAGAGGGCTCGCTTGTTGCGGAGCCCCATGCCCAGAAGATCAGCCACCTGCAAGATGTCAAGCTCGCGAAGTTTCTGAATGTCATATTTTTGAATCATTGTTTATAATTTAATGATTAGACAATTAAATACCAATAAATACTAACAAATGAATATATTCCCAATACTATTTTCACTTCTTACCAGTTTTTCTGAAGATATTCTTATCTTCACCTTTCTGATATTTCTCCACCCACCCCCATCTGCGCCAATTACAGATAATGTTGCGGACAGGAGTTCTCAGTCCCTTCTGCTTCAGAAATTCTTCTAAAAACTTACGTGAAAACTCCATCGGCAATTCGCTGAAATAATCTATAGTATGATAGGGTTCCCCATCTCCTTCTGCAGAAATGTCCTCAAAAGACTTTCCCCATCTTTGCAGCATATTATTAAGAATTCTATCTGCACAGGACAGATAGGTCTGCTTAACCAGACGATGGATTTCCTTTTCATCCTTCTTCCCTTCAACCTGGTAAAGCATCTGCATAAGAGCCGCAATCCGAAATGCGGAAACAGAACTTCGCTTATAGAACACATCCATAGATTTAGACATCGTGCGCACCACTTCCTTTCGGCACTCGTCACACCATTTCACGATAGTCTTGTCGAGCCAACTCATATCCAGTTCAATCTCTTTATGCATAGTTCCATCACTATTGTAACACAAGGCCATCAACTTCTCCAACGTCGTTTCCAAACTGGCTTTCTGACTATCATTGAGGGCAGAAAACTGTGGCGGATTACTACCCAAATGACTATCCAAGGCACAGAATATGGTGCGGGTAACCGAGCCACCCTCTATAGCTGCCTTATTCATATATCGTGACACAGCACTTCGGGTTCCACAAAACACGAAAGAAAGCAAAGCATCTACCACCGCACTATAACTGGATTCGCTTACGTAATCCTGTCCATAGACACTACCTAAATCATAAGCAGTCTTGATAATCTGCGAAAGGTCAGAAAACTGCCGTTTTGCCGATTGTACTATGGCTGAGATTTCATCGGCAAACTCAAAGTGCGTCTTTGGTACCCCGAAAAGCTTTACGGAAGCATCACATCGTTTGATAAACATCGTAACGGACACCGTCTCCGGAAAAATGGTGACATCCGTCTTTGGTTCAGGCGGCAGTTTGCCATCCTTTTTACCCTGTCTGCGCTTCATCGCTGCATACTCCTGTTCCTTGGCTCTCATCTCTCGGTCTCGTTCTATGAAAGGACGCATCAAGGTTCGCATGATGTATCTGGCAAATGACTTTCCGCTCGACTGCTCACCCTCTACAATGACCTGCAAGACAATGGCAGAGCGTTCACCATCATTGTCATATACATATTGCAGGCGTACCCGGGTGAGATACACGCTGAGCATACTCGCAGCCACCACAAGCACCGGAAATTTGAGTTCGGCAGGAGCTGTCTGCATCCACTCTCTGATGCCTGAAGGATAATCCTTGTCTGCAATGAGCGAATGAATAGGCATCGTAACCACATTGTTGATTCCGCCCTTGGTTGCCTGGGGCTTTGCCGCTGGATTTATCTGAGATGCCTCCTGCGGATTTTGAGATTTTTTCTCTGTCATAACTCGTTAATACGTTGTTATTTCTGCCGCAAAAGTAATAAAGAATTCGGGAACAAACAGCTTGTGACTTTTGTGAATATCACATCTTTCACAAGATCATGCTAGCCCAAAACTGACTAATGGCTAGTATATAAAGGGAAATGAAAAAGGATAAAAAAAATCTTGTGAAAAACACGGATAACCGAATTTTTCACAAGATTCATATTTTCGCCAACATAAATTGCCGCAATCATGGAAAGCTGTTTCCTGCAATCATGGAAATGAATACAGAAATCCTCATCTAATATAATCTGGCTGGGGATGCTCTTGCTGATATCTTCTCATAAAACTCTTGACCAGACACTCTTCATCGGTCCCAACCTCAGACTTGAGCATATTGCCGAGGTGAGTAACCATCGTTCTTTCTGCCTTCACTTTGCATTCTATATGGCAATCATCCACCAGAAACCTATAATAAGGAGCTCCAGAATCAGAGAGTACCATCCTCAAATCCTCCTTCCAGTACTTTCTGAAGGCTACCAGCATACGTACCACTTTGTTGTTTTTACTGGAATCCAACTTCTCTTCATTCAGTTTCATTTCTTCCAGAAAAGCTAAAAATGCTTCCTTCCAATAAGCAGTAACCGACAGGTCGGGCTTCTTGTTATCCCCCCTGCTGGCAAAAAGTACGATTTTGGCATTCGCTTTTTCTCTGCCATTTGCCGACACATTGGTTTTAAGCCGTCCAAGATCATCAGTAAATGAAGCCATAGAGCCACCCGTCATATAACTTATCACCCAGTTTTTCAACTTATCTTTGTGGTACTGATAATATTCATGACTGGTAATTCTGAGGTCCAGTTCTTCCCACTGAGGGTAACAATCATCCAGCAGAAAAGCAATCTTCAGTGTACACCGATAATAGAGTCTCGATCCCGGAACATCATCATCAATCAATTTCCTAAGACATAAGTTGATCAGGCAAAGAGTGGTAACAGTCATCTCGTCGAGTACATAGTCTTCATTTCTTCCATGACATCCGCCCGTCTGATTCATAATACGTTCACGAATATCCGTCCATGCCTCCTGAATTCTGAATTCCAGATCCACCTCCTTCAAATGAGCAGAAATCATATCAAGCCATCCTACGATGATTTCAAAAAAATCCAATGGCATCAATCGCAGAGTGCTTCTTGTACCCGCATATTTATTGCAAATCTGCCCCACGAGACCATAGAGTTCATTGTCGCCATATACCTCGCGGAGCTTCATTCGCCTCTCTACGTCATCATTCTTCTGCATGGTCAATCTCTTCAATATCTTTCATATCCTGGTATATTTTTTCAAACCACTCCTGCAGCTTTCCCATACGCACATCCTGGGGAGGCAACGGCATTTCCGATCCCTCCTCCATTTCGCCCACTATATAACCAGGCAGCGTATAACATGCAGCTTCGACCTGCGAAGAAGACAGAACTTTGCCATTTTTCAACTTGACACAGATTTCGAAGGAATTCTGCAAAGCCACATTCACGAATCTGCCAAATAATCGTTCTGCCACATCTATATCCGCACAATGGCCGTCCTTATATCCGAAATTCACCCCACTCTCACTCGCACTGATAGCCTTTCGGGTCTTGGCAATGTAACGCATGGCAATCCATGCTTCATCATTCTGCTCAAACACAGGTGCCATATCAGGATTCTTCACCCTAAGATACATATCCTTGATATCTCCACCATCTTGGCTGCATGCCATTCTCAATCTGCTCCAAAAATGCTTTGCCAGATGCATAGGCTCGATGGAGATGGTATATTGAAAATCCGGATCGTCCTTAGCCTTATCTATAAAAACCTGATTGAAATAGCTGGCTAATCCCTTACGCGTAACTTCGGGCGCGGCAAATCTGTCATTCTTCTGTATGGCAATGAAGATAGCATCATCGTGACTGCAATCAAACAAGATATTAATGAACGGATAGTCGTTGTCGGTCTTCTTTACGTGGGTAACTTCCTCATTAAGTGGAATCAGAGATTCACGCTCTACCTTGGTATAGGCAAGCCATTTCTGCGAATCCTTCACTGCTGTTTCATCAGGCTGCACAGGTTTGTGACTTCCTGTCTCATAATGAATATCGCTGTTGATAGCATCAAAAACACAACTCACCAACTTCTTAAGTTTAGCCTTAGAAAGCTTGCCGGGTATCAGCCCCTCCATATAAGGAGCAAAAGTCAACTTATATATGCTATAAGTCATAACAGGTAAATCTGTTACCATACTGGTTATATATTTTTTAAGTTTAACTATAAAACAGAAAAATACAGTCTTCCTCAAGGGCGAAAAAGTATTTCCTTTTTTCTTTACAAAAGTACTAATTTATTTTTAAATCACCAAGGAAATTGTACGATATTTGCTAAAAAAGAAATAATAAACATATTCCATTACGTAATAATACCCAAATGTGAATGTGAATGTGAATTTGGAATGCAAAACACTGCAAAGGTTACTAATAAAAAAGAAATATGGAGTAAGATGGACATACTAGGCTTCGCGCGTACATTATTATATTAGGATTTTATACTTTATGCTTTCTCTATAGCAATATCCAATTACTGTTTGAAATACATTTCAAATTCACATTCACATTCACACTTTCAACAGAATCTTAAGACTAAGGTTTCAATCATCTCCCCACCTCGCCCCTTTTCCTGCGTCGCCACGTAGCAATTCCTGCGTCGCCACGTAATATTTCCTGCGTCGCGACGCAGGAAACGGCAGCTCTATCGAAGGGGATTTCATGCCTCACATCACAACTGCCGGGACAAGCCGATTCAAATGCCGGGACAACTATTGCATTTCGCCCAAAAATGTTGTATCTTTGCATCGTCAATGAAACTCATTGATGGGGCTCTCTGCCGGACAGGATACCGCGGAACTGCATGGAGGAGGGATGGCCGATACAGAAACTGGATTATTCACTAAAAAGAAAGGAATGAAGAAAATGAAAAAGGAAACTTGGAAATCAATTCTGCAGATCATCGTCACGGTGCTCACTGCACTCTGCACATCACTCGGAGTTACGAGCTGCATGTAGTACATGTAGAAACTAAATTATTCACTAAAAAAACTATTTGAATTATGGGTATCAAAGTAAAAGCTATCGAGCGCAACGTCGCTTTTGAGAAGGGTAAGCAGAAGTGGGCATACGTTATGCAGGCAGACCTCTACGGTCAGCTTACCCAGAGTAAGGTTATCGAGGAAGCTGCCGTGCGCAGCGGACTCGCCAAGCAGGTGATCAACGCCGCCTGGGGCGCCATCGGAGCAGTCATCACCGCATGGGCCACCGAGGGTCACTCCGTGGCTGTACCGGGACTCGGCTCCCTCCGATTCGGTCTGAATTCTACCGCTGTGGAGGATGTGAACAAGGTGAGCAGCTCGCTCATCAACCGCCGCTACATCATCTTCGTGCCTAACGCCGACATCAAGGAGGAGCTCGCCAAGACCAGCGTCAACATCACCTGCTACGACCGCAACGGCAAGATCGTGAAGCAGGTTACCTCTGCCGACAAGAACGACACCGGGGAAGATGACAACAAAGATAACACCAACCAGGGAGGAGGTACTTCGCAGGGCGGTGGAACTTCGCAGGAAGGTGGCGGAACCAACCAGGGAGGTGATTCCAGCCAGGGTGGCGGCACTACCGAAGGCGGAGGAGGCGACGACAACGTAAGTCTCTAAAAACAATGTAGAGCTCTAAAATCATCAAGGTGTGCCAGATCACAAGGAAGTGAATCTGGCGCACCTTCTTTTTTTTATCTTTTTCTCCTTAAAAATGGTCTTTTTGGAAAAACCTCATTATTTATTCAAGTTTTTTTCGTAACTTTGCACGCGAAATCAATAGCCTGGAATATCAAACAGGCTAGAATATCAGATAGATTAGAAATATCAGATAGGCTAGAATATGAATATGTATTTAAAATAAGGTATAAGATATGAAATCTCACATTAAAATGTATCTACTTGTCTGTATCGCCGCCCTGCTCCTTACGGGCTGCGATACCGTATTCGATGTTCACCCTTACGATGTTCGCGTAAAGGGCGAAACCAATCTGAATGCCAAGAACATACAGAAGATAGAGCAGACGGTGAAGAGCAAGGATACCATCCGGTTTGCCGTGATCAGCGACAGCCACCAGTGGCTCGACGACCTCGTGGATGCCGTAAATGATATCAACAGCCGCCAAGACAGCATCGACTTCGTGATCCACTGCGGCGACATCTCCGACTTCGGCGCTACCCGCGAAATGAAGTGGACACGAGAAAGAATGCTGAAACTCAAGATGCCTTCGGTAGTGCTGCTGGGCAACCACGACTGTCTGGGCACGGGCAACCAGACCTATGAGGCCATCTACGGCAATCCCGACTTCAGCTTCATCGCCGGAAAGGTAAAGTTCGTCTGCCTCAACACCAATGCCATCGAGTATGACTACTCCCGTCCGGTGCCTAACTTCGACTTCATGGAGGCGGAACGCTCTGCCGATTCGCTCGACTTCGACCGCACCATAGTGTGCATGCATGCACCTCCCTACTCCGAGCAGTTTAACAACAACGTAGCGAAGGTATTCAATTATTACATCCACGAGTTCCCTCGCCTGCTGTTCTGCCTGGACGGTCACGGTCATCATACCAGGACGGAAGACCTTTACAACAACGGCACCCTGTTCTATATGGCAAGCAGCGTACACTTCCGTCAATATTACATTTTCACCATCACACCAAAGGATTATCATGTTGAAGTCATCGATTTTTAAGTTCAGTATATGGGCGCTCCTCCTGCTATCGGCAAGCACAACGGCAAGCGCCGGCGAGGAGGGGTTAGGAAAGGAGAATTTAGGAAAGGAGAGTTCAGAAGAAGATTCACTCACCCGATACGACAGGCGCATCCTCCGCTATCGCAAACACTGGGATGTGCTGATGCCTACGCAGAGCGTGATACAGACCTGCGGCAACATGGGTATCATCTCGCTGGGTATCGGATGGGACTACGGCAAGCGAAGCCAGTGGGAGACGCATCTGCTCTTCGGCATCGTTCCGAAATATGATTCGGATGAAGTAAAAATGACAATCACGCTGAAGGAGAACTTCATTCCCTGGCGAAAGGACTGGGGAAAGGGATGGCAGTTTGAACCCCTGGAGTGCACGCTGTACCTGAACACGGTGTTGGGTCACGATTTCTGGACAAAGCAGCCTACCAAGTACGAGAGCGGATATTATCCCTTCTCTACCCGAATCCGCCCGAATCTGGGATTTGGCGAACGGTTTACGTATCAGATTCCGAACAACAGGCGCAAGCGCGTGAAGAGCCTCACGCTCTTCTATGAGTTGAGTACGAATGATATCTATTTCATGCGGTTCTACCGCAACGGCAATGCCGGTTTCTGGGATGTCTTCGGACTGTCGTTTGGCGCAAAAATGCAGATACTCTAAGTTTATTTTAAAAGAAAAAAGATGGAAACAGAAGAGATTGTTCATAAGCTGGAGGCGAAGGGCATCAAGCCCACCTCCAACCGCATACTGGTAATGAAGACTCTGGTGAATGAGCAGAATCCGCTGAGTCTGAAGGATTTGGAGCAGAAGATGGTGTCGATGGATAAGTCGAGCATCTTCCGCACGCTGACGCTCTTTCTGGAGCATGATGCCGTTCATGCCTTCGAGGATGGAAGGGGGATATTGAACTACGAAGTGTGTGAGGAGGAAGGAGAGTGTGATCATCATGATGGTCATATTCATTTCTACTGCGAATCATGCCACCGTTCGTTCTGCATGGAGGATATCCATATTCCGAGCTTCGAATTGCCGGAAGGATTCTATCCTCACTCCGTCTCCTTCG
>OLSX01004276.1_pt1 | contig 10819 bp, 6 predicted proteins | sample 1673141 | NCBI WGS metagenome assembly OLSX01 (sample SAMEA3136759, study PRJEB25190) | human gut metagenome | biome: human gut; feature: human-associated habitat; material: faeces | place: Austria | collected 2013
TTAAGCTTGGTTAAATCCGCCGCGTTGCGTGCGCCGTCGGTGTTTATATCGCCGAGCAGATAAATCTTCACATCCTGCGTCACATTCTCCGTGCCTACCGTGACGGTATACTCACAGGTGACGTGGTTGTTCTTCATCACCTTCATGGTGTAGGTGCCGGGCTCCACATTGCTGATGGAGTAGTTGGCGGTGTTGCCCTTGACGATGGTCTCATAGGCAGGCTCGGATGCGCCGCTTGCAATAAGCTGAATGGTCACATCGTCGGTGTCGCTATTGAAGCTTGTGGCTGTGCCGGAAACCGTCACGCCGGCAGAAGCTTCGCCCGGCATGGTAAACTCCACGTAGAAGTTCGCATAGTCGCCCCTGTTTCCGTCTATGGTGCCGTACGGGGTGTCAACAACCTTTCCTTCTTCGTTGTAAATCTTGAACCGGTTGACCGTATATTCCGCAAAGCTGTAGCCGTCGGCCGCAACCGCATAAGCGTATACACGGTAGGTTCTGCCCGGCTGGAGGGTGCTCCAGTCGAGAAGCTGTGAAACAACCCTGCCGTCCTCAACCAGCCACCATGCATACTCAGTTGCTTCGCCGTCCACGTAGTCGGCGTAAGCATCGACAACGCTTACAGAGGGCACTGTTTCGCCCACAGTGGGCACGCCGTCAAGCTTGAACTGCACCATCCCCACCGGCGTGTTCTCGTCCTGAGTCCTTATGGATATGTACTGATAATCGTTCCAGTTGGGCTCCGTGGTCGGGTCTGTCCAAGCGTAGGCACCGTTGGAACCGTCGGGGGACGTAGCGTTAAGGAATACGGAGGTGGTGTATGCGGGATAGAGCACCTGCTGAGCCCGATATTCCGGCTCCGGATAGAGATTTGCCGCCTTGCCGCCGCCCTTGCCCTTCAAGGTCAGGCTGCTGTCGCCCATAACGGTAATGGTCTTGGAATAATTGGCAGCGTTAATAGCGTAAGAAGATGCGCTCGGTGCGGTTGCCGTCACATCCGCATTTTTCAGGGTCAGGGAGGTCAAAACGTCGATACGGCCCGTAATATTCACCGTGCAGTTTTCAACGGTGTACGCTCCGTTGCGGAACGGGTAGTTAGCTGTCGTCAGGGTATCCGTGCCCTTTCCGGTCCAGCCTACGATACGGGCTGAGGCAGTACCGTCGGCGTCGGCGCTTTTCAGTATGTTGATTGCATACGGGTCGGCGGTAACGCTGCCGGACACCGTAATTGTCAGCTCTCTTGCGGTTTTTCCGGCAGGAGTATAATAAAGAATTCCGTAAGGGTTGCTTTCAAGGAAGCCGCCGTCGCTGAAATCCACACGTTCGCCGCTGCCGGAGGTGATTTTTACGCCGTCCCACAGCCGCAGTTCATTTTTATAGGGCAGATATGCAGCCCAGCCATAGTTATTGTATGCAAGATACTTTTTATTCTCGCTGGTCACCTGCACGCCGTTTACCCACAGGTCATATTCCACGGGAAGAACGTTGATGTAGGATTCATCGGAGTCCGTGTAGCCGCCGGGACCGTAGACGCGGCAGTAGATGTGGCCCAGTCTGCTGTTGTAATCGAAATAATTCATCACCAGCGTGTCGGTGTTCTGGGTTCCCTCCTTATAGTGCAGAATCTGCTTTTCCAGCACATAATCCGTACCGACCTGGTTCACGTAATGCCACTCGTAGCTTGTAGCGTTTTCCGCTTCCACATGGAGGGAGAAGCCCTCGCCCTCATTAATGTTTATGTTATACGCGGGCTGGGTGGTGATGACCGGCGCAGGGTAAGCCGCGTCGAAACAGTAGCAGCAATCCACCGACTCTTGAGTTGCCCGGCTCAAAAAGCCCTTCTTGCCGTTGACGGTAACCGTCATGGTGCTGTTTGTGGTGTTGAAGGCGTAGCCTTCCATGGCGTTCATGGTCACGACAATCATGTAGGCGTGACCTTCCTTAAAGACGTCGCCTTCGGAAAGGTAGCGGTTTTCGTCCCAGTCAAACCAGCGCACATTGCGCATTTCAGCGCCTGTGGCTGTGGCTGTAGCGGTAAAGTCCACCGTTTCGCCTATTACCGGCGCCGTCACGTCCGTAATTTTAACGGAGCTTATTTTGGCGACGGGGGTGATTTCTATGGTATAGCCCTCAAGAGAGGAGACATGCAGGTTCGTAACTTCTTCGCCGTCCACCGTTACGGTTGAGGTGGGGTTAATATGATCCTCAAGATACTTACTGCCCACACAGGAGGAGCCGGTGGCCTGCTTTATAACGCCGGGCTCGCCGAAGCTCTGGAACAAAAGTCCGTTTATGGTAAAGTTACCCGCCTTGCGGGCGTTATACAGAGAATCATAGATATGGGCGTAGTTTATGGTCATGGAGCCATATTGTAGCTCCACGTTATAGGTGCCCTTGGCGGGAGAACGCGTGGACAGGAACTCGCCGCCGTTCAGGATGACCTCGGCATTTTCGCCGCTGACACTCATGCAGCGGCCGTAACCGCGGTTCTGGAAGCTGCCGCCGTTGACGGTAAGCTTGCCTGCTCCGGAGATTCTAATAACATTGAGAAGTTTACTGGATTGTCCTTCTGTAATCAGTGCGCCGCCGCCCACGCTGTCATTAATGGTCAGCGTTCCGCCGCCGAAAACCGTAATCATGTCGTCAGCAATCAGACGAACATGAAGAGTGTGTCCACGCAGGTCAAGTATGACATTCTGCCCATTATCGACTTCGACACCGTATATATAGAATGTTTCTGTAGAATAAGCCTCGTCCGCATTCAGAGCGATATAGAAGGGAGTGCCGTCCGTAGGGGCACTGTGTATCGCTTTCAACTGGTCGAAATTGCTCACAAAAATCGGTTTATCTTTGCTTGTGCCGTCGTTGGGCATGACAACCATGGCAGACCTACCGTCTATGGTAGTGGCGTAATAAAAGTACCCCTCGGGGATTTTGGTGCCGTTAAGAGTAATGATGCCCCGGGGACCGCCGATTGCCGTGCAGCTGTGGAATGTCACATTTGCACTGCCGCCCACGTAAATTCCGAAGCCCGCGTCCGGGTCGTCATCGTTTGTGATAAAGGTGCCTCCGTCCACTGTGACGTTGCCCTGCTCGAACGTGGCCCCAGAACCGCCTGCCTTCGTGTTGATGAAGGTACCGCCGTTGATTTGAGTGGTGCCGCCTTGTGTCCATATTGCCTCGGGATATGTGCCGTTGGTAACTTCAAAGGTGCCGTTTTCAATGGTCAGTTTGCCGCTGGAGGAAACATAGACTGTTGCCTGTCCTGATCCGCCGCTCACGCTGCTGGTCATCTTGCCCGTGCCGGCACTGCTGCTGTCCCGGATGGTAAGGCTGCCTATTAGCAGTTCAACAACGCCGGCGTCCGTGGTGGTGCCCGACCGGGAGACGGTATAGCCGTTCAAATCCAAATCCACGCTCTGTAAAGCATTGGACAAGTTCAGTGCAGTACCGTTGGTGCTTGCGCTGTAGCTGATGTCGCTGCCCAGCTTGATATAGCGGGTGGTGTTGTCAGGTGTGCTCTTCATCAGCTCCAGCAGCTCTTCATAGTCGGTGACTATGTAGGGGTCGCCCTCCGTACCGCTGCCGCTGTAGGCCGCCGCCGTCATGCTCATGGCCGGGAGCATCCCCAGCACCATGGCAAGGGTCAGAAACAGGCTCAACAGTCGTTTCGGTTTTGCTTTTTTAATTTTTTCCATAACCTTTCCTCCTGAAAATTATATTTATAAAGGTAGAATTTTGCTTAAGAGGATATTATTTTTTTAAGCCTTACCAAGTCGACAAGATTCATTTCGCCGTCAACCTTAATGTCGTAGCGGGCTTTCTCGGTAGCGGTTACCGTTTCGGTGCCTAAGAGCGCCTTTTTAAGCTTGGTTAAATCCGCCGCGTTGCGTGCGCCGTCGGTGTTTATATCGCCGAGCAGATAAATCTTCACATCCTGCGTCACATTCTCCGTGCCTACCGTGACGGTATACTCACAGGTGACGTGGTTGTTCTTCATCACCTTCATGGTGTAGGTGCCGGGCTCCACATTGCTGATGGAGTAGTTGGCGGTGTTGCCCTTGACGATGGTCTCATAGGCAGGCTCGGATGCGCCGCTTGCGATAAGCTGAACTGTCACATTGTCGGTGGCGCTTCCGAAGCTGGTGGCTGTGCCGGAAACGGTAACGCCGGTAGGCTCACATTTGGCAGTGAAGTAGACCCCGTAGGACAGTCGAACACCGCCGGAGGTATTGAAATTGCTTTCCCAAGTCGAGTCAGAGTCTACTACTACGTAATCCTCCACAGGAGTTCCGTTGACCAGAGCGGTAATATCGGAATCATGATGAGCAAACTCAAAACTGGTATCGTCTTTCAGGTCGATTTCTACGTAAACAAAGTAGGTCGTACCCGCTGTAAAGATAGAAAAGTCGTTCCAGTCTGTCCTATAACATTGAATATTCCCAATCTTAAAATTGCTGTACGGGAACTGGTCATCGTTTTTTATCTTGATGGTTGCTGCGTACTGCTCCGGCGTCATACCGGCAGTAGGTGCGTCCATGGAAAGGTCGATGTAATCATGTAAATATTTCGAGAAGGTTTTCTCGATTTTGTAGCCGTAATAGTCGCCGTCCATGCCGACATAGGTAGCTGTCTGTCCGGCGATGGTAACAGGCAGAGTTGCGGGATTGATTGCGTAGCCATATGCCGGTTTGAACCACAATTTCAGTTGCCAGGTTTCACCTGCCTCAAACATGGTGGAATCTGTGATTACCGGGCTGTCATCTGTCAAGTGGCAATCACTCCAGGTGATGTCTCTGATGGTGTACTTGGTGCTGTCCAGAGGAGTTGCTTCTACCTCAAAATAACCATTGAGCAGCTCAAAGCCGGTTACATCGGCTCCCATACCGGTGATGTTGACGGCGGACTGGGCAGTCAGCGCCACGCGGTAGTTGCCTGCGCCGTTGATCCCGTCCCGATAAAAAACCTTGTCGGTGGATACGCCGTTGATGGTCACGGTGCAGCCATTCTGAATAACATAATCGCCGGTGGGTTGCACATGAACGTCCACGATGTAGGTCTGTCCGCCCTCAAATTTGTCATTGGAAGTCATTTTGGTCCCGGGATTATCCACGGTACCGCCGTTGTACCAGGTGATCTTATCCACGGTGTAGGTACTGCCGCCCACCGTGATATTATTGATTTCCATATCCGGTGTCTGACCGCTCTTGGGGTCGGTGACCGTAACAGAGGCCGCGTCGATAAAAATGGTACCGCTCTTTACAATCTCAATCAAACCTGTCTTTTCGTCCGGGAGAATTGAATAGTTGTATTCGAAGTAACCCTTCGTCAGTGCTGAACTCTCTGGAATGAAGTTATGTAAATTAGTACTGGAATATGAATAGATTTTTGCATCTGCGGTCAAGGCGCAAAGTTTCGCTATACAATCGACAGTTATAAAGATTGAATAATTGCCGTAACCGTTATTGCTGACATGTCCGCCGTTCATCGACAACAGACCGTAATCAGTGTCGTTAACGATAATCGTGTGTTTTTGATTGGCAATAAAGGTGCCTCCGTTGATGGTAACATATCCATCGACCAATACGGCAGTCCCATAGCTGGATTTGAAAGTACCGCCCTCCACGATGATTTCACCGTCGCGATAACAATACAGTACAGCAGTCGTCCTATCGCCTGCCAGCTTGCTGGTTACCGTGCCGTCGCCAACGCTATCACGAATGGTGAGCTTTGCACCGTTCATGGCAGAGAATATGTTGTCGTTGGAAATACCAATTCTGCTAATATCATAGCCGTTCAGATCCAGATCCACACACTGACCATATGTAAGCAACAGTCCGATGCCATCTTCATTCTTGTCGTTTGAAACATCTGCTCCCAACTTTATATAGCGGGTTTTGAAGTTTTCGGGGGCGTTCAGCATTACGCTCCGAAGCTCCTCATAATCGGTGACGATGTAAGGGTCAGCCTCTGTGCCGCTACCGCTGTAGGCTAATGCCGTCAGGCTCATGGCCGGGAGCATTCCCAGCACCATGACCAGTACAAGAAACAGGCTTAATAGCCGTTTCGGTTTTGCTTGTTTTGTGTTGCTCATAAAATTACCTCCTTAATAGAAGTGGTATATGCCATACTCAATATCCGCCTTTCCTCCGGCGTATGGCCTCCGGGGGATAGATATGATTTTCTATTGATCCGAACCACCGCCTCTCATAAAGTGTCGATGACTGCCGACAGATAGGTGGCAGATACAGAACCGTAAATGAAGTTATCGATCAGTCCGTCTTTTTTTGCACGGCGAACCTTATCCGCCAGCTTTTTCTCGGTGTTTTCATCCACCACAAAAACAATTTTGCAATCCGGGTTGACCTTTCTCAGTTCATCGCGAATCTTCATCCGTTCCTCGAACCTCCACGGCGTGTATGCCGTTACCTCCATAATCAGAACATTTGCCAGCACAGCATCGCACAGCGACAGGGTTTTGTCCGGGCTTTCACTCATAACCGGGTCAAAATCGAAATCAAATCTGCGCAACGCTCCGGCCACTGCATCTGCAAACAGGGCATTCTGCATATCGATTACAACTCTTCGCAATGCCATCGCCTCCTAATTTTCTGATTTATGTCCGGTTTTATAAATTCCGAACTTAAAATAGCGCAGTAATCCTATGTTCATCCATATTATATCTGACTGCATTTTTCTTTTCCCTACCCATGTGGGTAAACTTTTGCCCCTTTTCAACAAAAAAAGAAGATCCCGGTTTCAAATCTGAAACCGGGATCTCCGATATAGTCGATATGATAAACTTATAAAACAATGGGATTTTCGTCTGAACCATCCAGCTCATTAAAGAGCTTTGGTATGATAAATCGTTTGCCGGTCACGGCAATGGCAAGCTGCGTCTTATTGGCATAGCCTGTTTTTTGAAGGATATTGCGGATATGATATTTCACATTACCAAGTCGATGAACAGCGAGATGTTCGCTACCTTCCCCGGCATGGTTGCCCAACAGGAAAGCGTGTCCATATCGCAGAATATGCGGTGGAGTTATAAAAAGAGAATGGAATCCGGCGAATTTAACTGCTGCGCTCCGGCTTACGGCTTCGACCTTATCAACGGCAAGCTCGTAATCAACGAAACGGAAGCGGCTGTAATTCGCCGGATTTTTGATCTCTATCTGCAAGGCATCGGTATGCAGACCATTGCTAACATTCTCAATGACGAGGGAGTACGCAGACAATACGGTCGTGAAAAATGGCATCACACCACCGTGAACTATGTTCTAAACAACGAAAGGTATAAGGGCGACGCCTTACTGCAAAAGCAGATCACCACACTAACCCTGCCATTCAAAAAGCAGCGCAACCATGGTGAACAGCCTATGTACTATGTAGAAAACAGCAACCCTGCCATCGTGAGCCGAGAAACCTATGAGGCGGTGCAGGCTCTTATCAAAAGCCGACAGCCGAGCTGTAAGCGGAAAGCCAAAACCTATCCGCTTACAAGAATGCTTCTCTGTCCCGATTGCGGTCACACCTTCCGTCGTCAGGTTGTAAACGGCACAGCCTATTGGCTATGTGCCGCAAAAGCAACCAATAAGACAGATTGTGCTTGGCGCAGAGTCAAAGAGGACGAGGTGTACGCTGCCTTTAACCTTATGATAAGAAAGGTACAGGCCAACCGAGAATACCTGCTCGGCACACTCATTCGGCAGCTTGAGGAACTGCAATACCGCACCACAGGCAGTCAGCAGCGGATAAAGGAAATCGACCGTGAGATTGCAGACCTTACGGCACAGAACCTCGTTCTCTCCCGTCTGCATGGTAAAGGAGTGCTGAACGCCGCAGACTACACGGCACAATCCGATGTGCTTGAAAACAAGATAACTGAGTTGCGGATCGAGCGTCGAACAAAAATTACCGACAGCGATGAGAATGAGATGTTGGAAGAACTGAAAATGCTGAACGACATTCTCAAGGAAGTCGAAATCGGTATAGACTTCGATGCCGAGCTCTTCGAGCAAACGGTTGACAGCATCACGGTGGAGAGCAATGAACTGCTGACCTTCCACCTTGCAGGCGGTATCAGCCTGCCCGAAAAAATCCGCGAGAAAGGACGGTGCTACCAAGCATGAATCATCGAAACATACCACTTGGCTATGCCTTAAGCGGCGGCATCATAATCATCAACGAAGCTGAAGCCGACACCGTCAGAGAGATTGCCGAGCAATATCTCAGCGGCAAATCGCTGAAAGCTATCGCCGAAATGCTGACTGCAAAACACATTGAGTATATGTCCGGCAAGACCGATTGGAACAGGTCACGCATAAAGCGAATTGTTGAGGATAAGCGCTATATAGGAGATGGCGGCTATCTGCCGATACTGACTGAGCAAGAATATGCAGCCATGCAGAGCATCAAAGCAGAGAAAAACACACAAAAGGATGTAAATCATACCGAGGGTATCTTCACGCTGAACGCTCCGGTCGTCTGCCCCAACTGCGGCGGCAGAATGCATAGACGCTTTGACAGACGCCGCAAGGCAACTACATGGTGGCAATGCCCCGAATGCAAAGCCTCGGTCAATATAAGCGATGAGGATATGCTGGGCGGCATTACAGAACTGCTTAACGAAGTCATTGCCGATCCCGAAAGTATTCAGATACCGAAGTCCGACCATGAGGAAAGCCAAGAGATAAAGCGGCTGAACGCAGAGATATCAAAGGCACTTAACACTGTCAGCTTCGATAAGGAAGCCATAAAGCAAAAAATGCTCACTTGCGTGAGCGAAAAATACACGAGCCTTGGAACGGAAGAAATCACGGCTCAAAGCCTAAAAGATATATTCAAGACTGTGCCGCCGCTGACAGCCTATGACAGCGACTTAACAGACCAGGCAGTCAGCGAGATCCAACTGAAAGGAAACGGCACGATAAGCCTTGTACTTATAAACGGTCAGAGGATCGGAAAGGAGAAATCAGCATGATGCAAGCAACAAGCGTACAGCCCCCCAAAACCGTCCGCATTATTCCAGCAACGATAGACACCAAAGCGGCTATCACGCAGAGCTACCGACAGCTTCAAGTTGCCGCCTACTGCCGAGTATCAACCAAACAGGATGAGCAGCTAAACAGCTACGAGGTGCAGCGTACCCATTACGAGGAGCGCATACGCACCGAGCCGAAATGGTCACTTGTGGGTATATTCGCTGACAAAGGCATTACGGGAACAAGCATGAAAAAGCGTGACGAATTCAATAAAATGCTCCGTCTCTGCTACAAGGGCAAGATTGACATGATTATCGTAAAATCTATCAGCCGATTCGCCCGAAACACCCTCGATGTTATCAAGATAACGAGGAAGCTCCGAGAGATCAATGTGGATGTGTACTTCGAGGAACAAGGTATCCACAGCATTGATCCGGCATCGGAATTTTACATCACCATCTACGGCTCAATAGCCCAAAGCGAATCAGAGAACATCAGCGCCAATGTCAAATGGGGCAAAGCACAAAGTGCCAAGCAAGGCAATGTGCCATTCCAATGCAAACACTTCCTCGGCTACACCAAAAACGCAGACGGCGAAATTGAGATCGTCCCCGAAGAAGCCGAGATTATCCGAGAGATATATGAGCGATACCTATCCGGCGAGAGCCTGCACGGAATCAAATGCTATCTCGAAGCAAAAGAGATACCGACGCCTGCCGGATGCAGTGTATGGCGGCAGGAAACCATTCGCTCTATCCTCTCGAACGAGAAATACAAAGGCGATGCCATTATAAACAAAACCTATGTGTCCGACTGTATCAGCAAGAGAATTAAGGCAAACAACGGCGAAAGGAACAAATACTATATTGAGAACAACCACCCTGCGATCATTGACGCAGGCACCTTCGCAAGAGTCCAGGAGGAAATCGCAAGGCGCTCCGGCAAGCCAAAGGTCAAGCAAAAAGGCACGAAAACCGAACTGAGCCGTTATTCGAGCAAGTACGCTCTGAGCGAACTACTGATCTGCGGCGAATGCCGAACGCCTTACCGCCGATGCACATGGACTGCCAAGGGCAAGAGAAAAATCGTATGGCGATGCATTAACCGACTTGACTACGGCAAAAAATACTGCCACCACTCACCGAGCATTGAGGAAAGCCTGCTGCAAGACGCCGTTATGAGAGCCATCATGCAGACGGCAAAGCAAAATATTGAGGTGCTGAAAACACTGAAAATCCATATCGGGATGGGGCTTACAGACGAAGTCACCGAGGACAAAACACTCGACATTCAAATCCGAATTGCCGAAATCGACGCTGAGTTTCAAAAAATGCTCAAAGCGGTATCCGCCGACAATGCAGACGGCATCGATGAGGAACGCATCACCGAGCTGATGAACGAAAAGCAAGGTCTGACCGTACAGCTCGAACAGTATGCAACCATGCGGCAAAAGAGAGAAAGCGCAAAATCCCGACTCGATGAGATTTTCACCATACTTGACGGACTGCAAAATCACCAGATGAAATATGACGATAAGCTCGTCCGACAGATTATTGAATGCGTAGTGGTGGAATCAAAAGAGAAAATCAAGGTGGTCTTTATCGGCGGCACGGAAATCGAAATGACGCTGTAAACAGCCTTGAAAACAGAAACGGAGTGATGTAGAATGATTGTGACGAGTGTTCAAATCAAGACAGTGAAAACGCAAAAACATCTTTATTGTCCTTTCTTCACAGACCTGTGCGACTATAAAGCACAAAAGCCCAAAACCCTTGAGAAATCAAGGGCACTGAAAAAGTCAGATCTACAAAGTAGGTCTGGCTTTTTCAGTTAAA
>OLSX01004281.1_pt1 | contig 10807 bp, 7 predicted proteins | sample 1673141 | NCBI WGS metagenome assembly OLSX01 (sample SAMEA3136759, study PRJEB25190) | human gut metagenome | biome: human gut; feature: human-associated habitat; material: faeces | place: Austria | collected 2013
CGCCTCTACCTCAGTGTTCAGGGGAATACTACTGATTATGACTTCTATTACGGATACACAGATCAGGAAATGCTCCCGCTTGTCAGAGGGCTGGATGCTTCTCTGTTAAGTTCTGTAGTAAATAACGGATTTACCGGAACATACATCGGTATGTATACAAGTTCCAACCATCAGCCAAGTACTAATTATGCTGACTTTGACTGGTTCAACTATCAGGGAGAATAATCACTGTTTACAATTAACAAATCCATAAAAAATTTAAAATATAACGCAAAAACGGATTGCCGTTCAACGTGAACTTCGCAATCCGTTTTTACTGTTTGCAATATCTATATCTCTTTAATCAATCAGATAAAATCATCCGCTTCTCCACTTACCCGTAACCAAATAACTGTTCCACAATTTATTCGATTAAAACGCTTTTTTAATCTGTTTTACCAGTGCATCCACATCTTCAGCTTTTACAAGAAATCTCTCGGTTCCATTGATTTCCAGACTATCATAAGTATCATCATATGCAAAATATTTCAGAGTTACTTCCGGAGCTTCTTCTGTGTTTCTGTGGAATGTTACAGTCAGCACTTCTTCCTTATCTGCTGCATCTTTTGTTTCTTCGACTTCCGAATCAAGCATTATACTTTGAAGTGCCTGATACAATTCAGTAAATTTCTCCTTCTTTACAGTTTTCTTTCCAAATTTATAATCGCTGCCGTCCAGCTTCATCGTATATGTTTTCTTTCCGATGGTCATGTCTGCACTGCCAAGTGTATCAATATTTACCAATGCCGGAATCTTCAGAATCAGATTAAACGGTTTCAGCTCCAGAAGACTGTTCACCGACTCTTTTGAAAGCATATAAACAGCCTCTTCGTATCCTTTTACACATGCATAATAGTCACCATTCTCATCTGTATTTCCGATAAGGATCGTTGCTGTTGCATCTGCATCCTGTGTTTCTTTTGCTGTGTCATCGTTAACTGTATTTACAAAATCTACTGTAAAATATGTCTTTGTATTATCCAGTCCGGTATCTGTATTTGCTGCATCGACGCCGTTGCTGAGATCAAAAGCAGCCAGCACTCCAAACATTTCATACATATTCTCTGTGTTTACTGTTGCAGTCTCATCATACGGATTGGTAATTTCCCAGTAGTCGAAATCCATCTTATAATCTGCCGGTTCCTGTTTGATCTGAAATACTTCTTCGCCGTCCTTTACAATGGAAAATCTGCGAATGGAATAGGCAGACATTCTTGGATGTTCTACAGTTTTTAAATCTGTATTTTCTGTTTTATCATCTGTCTGATCAGCAATTTTTTCTTCCACAGCTGCATCTTCTGCTTTTGGCTCTTCTGCAGTCTCAGAGTTTTGTTCTGCTTCATCTGCCCATACAGGACAGGATATAACTGCTGTGCCTGCTGCACCGGCAGTAAACATGGCTGTCATTCCAAGAAGTAATATTTTTTTAATTTTGTTTTTCATGTCTGTGTTCCTCCTGTCCATATATAATATGGTTTTTATTTTATGTTACTTTTCGCAATTGAAACAGAATACTTACTCCGTTCGGTTAAAGTGCAATTTCTACCTCAGCAGGCTTATGTCCTGTCAGTTCTGCACTTCTTGTATCCGGCTGGGATACTCCTGCAAATAAACGGAAATGTTTTCCTGCGATGTAACGATTTCCATCTTCATCAACTATATTCATTGCTTTATTAGAAATTGTAAATTCTACAGATTTCTCTTCTCCCGCTTTCAGAGATACTCTCTTAAATCCGCAGAGACTGTAGTTACGAACTGCAAGCGGAGAATCAAGGTCTTTGATATACACCTGAACAACTTCATCTGTATCTACTGTTCCATTGTTCTTAACAGTTGCTTTTAACATGATATCGGACTCTGCTGATACTTCACCGACAACCTCTGCTTCTGTTACGCAGGTATCACTGTATGTAAGTCCGTATCCAAATGGATAAAGTGCCTCTTTTTCCATATAACGGTAAGTTCTGTTTTTCATAGAGTAATCTGTGAATTCCGGCATTCCTTCCAGGTCTTTATAGAAGGTTATCGGAAGTTTTCCTGATGGAGATTCTTTTCCGAAGAGAAGATCTGCTATTGCACGTCCGCCTCTTGCTCCCGGATACCATGCAAGAAGGATTCCATTACAGTTATCCTGCGCATAATTCAGGTCAATCGCACTTCCTGCCATCAGAACTACGATGGTAGGTTTTCCTACTGCTGTTACTTTCTCGATCAGTTCTTCCTGTACTTTCGGAAGATGAAGATCAACTTTGTCCCCGGATGCATCACTGTTTCCGGTATCTCCTTCTTCTCCCTCCAGAGTCTCATTAAGACCTACGCAGAGTATGACTACATCGCTGTTTTCCGCTGTAATTACTGCCTCAGAAATTCTGTCCTGATCCCATGCCAGATTTTCAACTTTGTCTTTATATAAATCACATCCCTGAGAGTAAAGGATCCTTACATCGTCACCTGCTTCTTCACGGATTCCTTCAAGAACAGTAATATATTCTGAAGATGTTCCATGATAATTTCCAATAAGAGCTGCACGGCTATCTGCATTCGGGCCGATGACACCAATAGTATTTACTTTTGTTTTATCAATCGGAAGAACTCCATCATTCTTCAGAAGTACGCAGCTCTTTCTTGCCATCTTAAGAGCTTCATCAATGTGCTCTTTGCACTCTACCACACTATACGGTATCTTATCATATTCACTTCCGTCAAACAGGCCCAGCAGATATCTGGTTGTCAGCAGTCTTACTGCGGATTCTGTAATTTTCTCTTCTGTTACCAGTCCATCCTGATAAGCTCCCATCATATGAAGATAGGTATTTCCACAGTTCAGGTCACAGCCTGCATTTAATGCCATAGCAGCGGACTGTCTTGGTGTGGAAGTTACCATGTGATGTTCATGAAAGTCACGGATTGCCCAGCAGTCAGAAGTATAATGACCTTCGAATTTCCATTTTCCTCTCAGGACATCTTCCATAAGATATTTATGTGCACAGCAGGGTTCTCCGTTTGTCCTGTTATAAGCACCCATTACAGCCTCAACATCCGCTTCTGTTACAAGCGCTTCAAAAGCCGGAAGATATGTTTCCCACATATCCTTCATGCTTGCCTGTGCATCAAATTCATGTCTGAGCGATTCCGGACCGCTGTGCACTGCATAATGCTTTGCACATGCTGCCGCTTTCATTACAGGTCCGTCACCCTGGATTCCTTCTACGAATTTCACGCCAAGTCTGGACGTCAGATATGGATCCTCACCATAGGTTTCATGCCCTCTGCCCCATCTCGGATCTCTGAAAATGTTTACATTGGGGGACCAGAAAGTAAGACCCTTGTAAATATCTCTGTCTTCTTTTGCAGAATATGCATTGTATTTTGCTCTTCCCTCAGTTGCAATGATGTCGCCAACTTTTTTCATCTCTTCATCGTCAAATACTGCAGCCATCGCAATTGCCTGCGGGAACATGGTTGCCACACCTGCTCTGGCTACTCCATGCAGTGCTTCATTCCAGTAATTATATGCCGGAACACCCAGTCTTTTCACGGGAGCAGCATCGTATTTTAACTGGGAAGCCTTCTCCAGAAGCGTCATCTGTGATACCAGTTTTTCTGCTTTTTTTCTTGCTTCTGCTCTTTCTTTTCTGTGATCTTTCATTTCAGATCCTCCTGTTTATATAATTTGATAATTATTCAGCAGGTATTAACAAGCCTCAGCGCAGCCCGCTACTCCTGCATTATGTATTCTGCATTTCTTCTCTGTATTTCGTCGGAGATTTTCCTGTATGTTTCTTAAATGCCAGTGAGAAATAATTCGTATCTCTGTATCCTACCATCATAGCAATCTTTCCAGTCTTGATGCTGGTAGTTTCCAGAAGGCTCTTCGCCTTCTCAATCCTCTTTCTGACAATGTATTCATTACATCCTTCACCTGTAATCCGCTTAAATAATCTGGAGAAATAATTCGGCGTGATATAGAGACTTTCCGCAATGCTGGAAACCGAAATATCCTCTGCAAGATGCTCATCTATATAGTGTCTGGCATTGGAAATGGTATAATGTACATCCTCTTCATCATTTTCAATGAGCTGCTCAATAAACATTCTCGTAATCTCACAGGCCTCTTCTTTTCCTGCTGATGACAGACTCTTGGAGAGTGCATCCAACTTTCCTTCTTCCACCTCACACGATACTTCCATGTAGGAAAAAATCAGAGTGGAGGCAATCTCGAAACAACATCTGCGCACAGCAGAAGGGGAAAGATTATAGGATTCTGTTGCCTTAATAAAGGTATTAAATGCCTTTAGTACATAATCTGGAGTTCCTATATTGGAAATCATGATATTTCGCAGTTCTGCATAGATTTCCCAGAAGATTTTCTTCTTGTTCTGAGCCCCCATCGTCTGTATAATGTCCTGAATATTCTTTTTTTCATGTTCCAGAAGATATCTGGCATCATTGTAGGAAATTGCCAGATTTTCAAATCCTTGCACAGCACTTCCAACCGTAATCTTTGGTTTATATTCAAATTCATCCTTCAGCACATCCGACAATTCTTCAATCTGTTCCAGAACGCTGTCGTCATCATCCTTTTCAAAACAGACAATCGCAATCGTACCGTCATCATCTACAAATGTGATTCCTCTGTTTTGGGAATCCACCATGCTCATGCAGACATTTTTAACAGTCATTGCACGGAATTTTCCGTCATTCTGCTGTTCTGTATACATTCCCTGTTCCAGAAGAATCAGGCTCATTTTCTGCTTAATATCAAACTGAAAATCTTTCTGGAGAATATACAACTGCATCTCTTTATCTGCTTTTGTATGCACCAAATTTCTCATGCACTGCTCCAGTCTCATCTGCACTACAGAGCCTTGAGAGCGCCACACTCTGGCCTGATTCTGCTCTTTGTTTTCCTGCTCTTTCAGTTCTTTTATCTGCTTTTCTATCGCATTGAAAAGATCATCTTCATCAATCGGTTTCAGGAAGAAATCCTGCACCTGAAGCCGCAGGCTCTCTCTTGCATACTCAAAATTATCAAAGCCTGTAAGCACGATCACACGCAGTTCAGGTACTGATTCTCTGGCCGCTTTAATCAGTTCCAGTCCTGTCATTTCTGTCATCTGGATATCTGTAACCATAATTTCAGGACCTTCTTCTTTAAGAATCTTCAAAGCCTCGTTTCCTGACGCAGCAGTAAATACGCCATCTACTCCCAGTTTCTTCCAGTCTATTGCATTTTTCATCCCCATGCGTATCATCTTTTCGTCATCAACAATCAGTACTCTATACACACGTCCACTCGCCTCCTGCTGTGTTCTTTTTGATTTCTGTCTGATATGGCAGATGAATCACGACAGTTACTCCACCCGAATCATTCTTCTGGTAATTAAGACCATATCCCTCCCCAAAAAGAAGTTCAATCCTCTTGTTTACGTTTCGCACTCCATATCCAAAGGAATCCTCGTATCTGGAGAGCTGTTCATTCATTTCATCTATCTGTTCCTGACTCATTCCTGTGCCTGTATCTGATACCTTTATGATAACTTCATCCTCATTTTTATATGCTGTAAGATAAAGTGTACCTGTTTTTCCCTCTTTTACTTTCATTCCATGATAAATGGAATTCTCTACCAGTGGCTGCAGGGTCAGCTTCGGTATCAGGCTTTCTTCCACCTGAGATTCTACAACAATCTCACTTCCGATAATGTTGTCGTATCTCATGTTCTGGATAATCATATAATTCCTGATGTGCTCTACTTCTTCTCTGATCCTGATCACATCATGCCCTTTGCTGAGACAGATCCTGTAATATTTCGCCAGCGCCTTTACCATTGTGGAAATCTCTTTATTTCCTTCGGCAATCGCCTGCCAGTGGATACATTCCAGTGTATTATAAAGAAAATGTGGCTGGATCTGCGACTGAAGGGCATTAAAACGGATCTGCTCCAGCTGATGCTGTTCCAGTTTTACCTGTTCCATCAACACCTCGATTTCATCCATCATAGAGTTAAAACCAATTGCAAGCTTGGCAAAATCCTCGCCCATATTGTCAACATTGATTCTTGTTCTCAGGGAACCTGTTGCAACATGATCCATCTTAGATACTACCTTATTAAGGGGCTGATACATTTTCCTGACCAGTGCTCTTATAATAATGCTTACTATGATCAGCACTATGATCAGAACCAGAATCACAACAACCATTATATGGAATCCTGATTCCATCAGTTTATAAAAAGAAATCGAACTGACTACATAATAATTCCAGTTCTTAATCTTCTGGCATACATACATATTCCCATTCTTTGTAAATATCTGTATCCCTTTTTCCATCTCATCTATATAATTTACGTAACGGCCTGTCTCCTCTTTATCATTCGAAAGCAGTATCATTCCACCTGTGTCAACTACTCTTGTTTCTGCTGAAGAATCTCCTACAGCCAGCATCCTCTGTACTGCCGGATCATCGAAATTCATGCACAGAAGCCCTCTTGCATCAGATACTTTTCTGGTATCATATAATGGATAATACAGACTCAATGTATATCTGTTCCCTTTATAATAATCGTTATAATACTCGTTATTATAGGCAACTTTCAGCGTTCCTTTCTGCGCATATTTGCTTCTCTCATATGCCTGGGGATACACTTCTTCAAACTGCGTAACTGATAAGGAACCTTTTCCTCTGTAGTAGTAACTCTTATAATCCGAACTGACAATGGCAGCAAAGTTCAGACTCTCATACATATTATTCAGATTCTCCAGCTTGCTGTAAACTGCATCAATGTCTGCTGTCTTCAGCTCATTTTTCTGCACCTGCCTGCAGTAATTCTGCACAGAATCATCCATGATCGTACCCAATACGATTTCTTTATATGAATCCATTGATCCCTTAAAAGATTCCGCAACTGTATTATTCTGCATCTGCAGAAGTTCTACAGACTGCTCTTTCATCGATGCTATAGAAAAAGTCAGAGAAACACCTGCAACCGTCAGCGTTACAATAAGAATACTGACGGTCACAAGTAAAAATATTTTTTTATCAAATTTCCAGTAGCTGAATTTTGTTTTCCATTTGTTCATGTTGTCTTTCCTCATCTGTCACATAATTTCACATATACCCACATGATCAGGGGTGATTTTATCTCCCCAATATCATACCATGTTCAATGGTAAATGGATACAACAGATTTCGCAGAAAGAATCAACCCTTTACAGCACCTGCAGTCATACCTTTTACCAGTTTATCCTGGAAAATAATGAACATGATAACCATTGGTAAAAGTGTTAATGTAAGAACCGCCATGATCATTGGTGTATTCATAGAATACTGTCCCTGGAATTCCCAGATTGCCAGCGGCAGGGTACGATTCTGGGCAGACTGTGTCAGTGTATTTACAAATGAGAATTCATTCCACATATTTACACCATTGTAAATTGCCAGTGTCGCCATTCCGGGTTTGGAAAGCGGCAGGATCATGGAGAAGAACATCTGAATCTTTCCACATCCGTCAATTTCAGCAGATTCTTCGATTTCTCTCGGAATCTCTTTCATAAAGCTGGTCAGGATAAATACGGAAATCGGAACTGCGAATGCGACATACGGTCCGATCAGTGACCAGATTGTATCATAAAGTCCTGTTGACTTTGACATTTTGAATACAGGGATCAATGTAATATGTACAGGAATAGACATACAGGCTACAATGATCGCATAAATCGGCTGTGCCATTTTAAACTTAAATCTTGCCAGAGGATAAGAAGCGCATGCTGAAATAAACAGCAGCAGGATCAGGGAGATTGCAAGAACGATCACACTGTTCTTGAAGTAATTTGCAAACCCTCCTGTAAGTACCTCAGTGTAATTGGACCAGTTCAGTTTATCAGGAAGCTGGAATACACCCTTGGTAAGCATCTCAAATTTCTCTTTGAATGAGTTCAGCACCATGAATATAAAAGGTGTAAATGATACAATTGCTGCACCGATAGCAAGAACAAAAGCAATGACCCAGGCTATGATGCTTTTTCTTCTACTTTTCTTATAGCTGTCCATCCCTTAATCCTCCTGTTTTCCGTTTATAAGTTTCATAGTAATCATAGATACCATTGTAATCAGGATAAACATACCTCCTGCAATGGCTGAACCATAACCCATGTTAAAGTTCTTGAATGATTCTTTGTACATATAGGTTGCCATCAGCTCTGTAGCAGTACCAGGACCGCCACCTGTCATAACATAGATCAGATCGAAGTATTTCAGAGATCCAACCATTGAAAGGATAGCTGCACTCTTAATTGACGGAATAAGAAGTGGAAGTGCAATCTTCCAGAAATACTGTCCTCTTGTAGCACCATCGATTCTTGCTGCTTCAAATACATCATATGGGATGTTTGTATAACCAGCCATAAAGTAAACCATGTAGAATGGTGTAAACTGCCATGCAATGATAAGAATAACTGTGAGCAATGCTAATTTTGGATTACCAAGAAGGTCAATGTTGCCCCCTCCGAACCATCCGGAAATTGTGCTGACAATACCTCCGTTTGTTGCAAGTGCGTATGTGAAAAGGAAACCAATTGCAACAGAAGACATAAGCATTGGAATAAACCAGATAACCTTGAAAATTGTAAGTTTCTTACCGCCAAAGTCAAGGAATGTTGCCATTGCAAGTCCTAACGGAATCTGGATAATGATAGATAGGATCATGATAATAACGTTGTTCTTAAATGCTATCCAGAATTTTGTATCTTTGATCAGTTTTGCCCAGTTTGCAAGTCCTACCATCTTCTTGTCTGCGGAAATACCATTCCACTGGTATCCGCTTGTAATAAATGTATCAATAATCGGATACGCGATAAATACTACTAATAAAATGATAACAGGTGCCAGAAAAAGTGCTGCTGTCTGACGTGTTTTTCTCTGTCTTAACTGAACCAGAGATATCCCTTTTTCATTCATTTTGGTGCCTCCTTTTTAATACTTTCTGAGATTTGATCATCTGACCTAACGTATGCCAGAGTATGTTTGAAAAATGCTTTCGGAATATGTTAGAGATATATTTCTGAGATGGTTTTTATATATTTTCTGACATGCTGTCTGATATGTAATTTGACATTGAAATGATTTTTCAAGCACGCTCTGTGTACTCACATATTGTTTTTCAAGATAAAGGGTTCTGCACTTTCAGCATGTGCAGAACCCTTCTTTTCTACCCTTACTCAGGTCAGAATGAATGCCTGCTTTCCTTTAAAGATTATTCAGCATCATCTGCTGCTGCATCATCTGTAGCTTCTTCTGCAGTATCATCTGCTGCGCCGGAATCAGATTTGGTACTTAAATATTCGTCCATTGCTTTCTGCATTTCTTCCTGTGCTTCCTGAGGAGTCTTTGTCAGACCAAATACTTCCTGTAAGCCATCAAGATGTGCAGTTGCAACAGATGTTGGCAGATACTGGTCATACCACAACTGGATAGAAGATGCTTCCTGAGCTGCATCAAAAATTTCCTTTACAACAGGGTCTTTGATGTGGTCTCCTGCATCTTTTACAGGAACAATCTTGTTGTTAGAGTATGTAATGTCTGCAACTTCATCAGATAAATGATCTGTTGCACATTCAAATGCTGCTGCAAGTTTATCACCTTCACAGTTGAAGGAAATGAACTGATCACCTACAGTACCGATCTGGATTGTAGGATCAGCATCGGAATCATCAATTGCAGGGAATGGGAACCAGCCGATCTTCTGATAGAATTCCTCACTGTCAGTCTGGAATGTTCCTGTATACCATGAGCCACAGAGAAGCATACCTGCTGTCTCCTGATACATTAACTGTTTTGCCTGTCCGTCATCTTCGCTTAAGGAGTTTACGCCATCCGGGAAGTATCCGTTGTTAACCCACTCCTGAATCTTCTCACCTGCTTTGATGAAGCAGTCATCTGTGAATTTACCGGTTCCTGCAACTGCATTCTGGAATGGTTCCAGTCCGCCATAACGTGCTGCCAGAGACATGAAGTACATGGAACCTGTCCATTTGGAAGCATTAGCAAGTGCAAAAGGTGTAATTCCGTTTTCTTTTAATGTTGCACAGATATTTTCCAGATCAGCTAATGTCTTCGGTTCTTCAAGTCCGTACTGCTCAAACATATCTTTGTTATAGAGCACTCCTGCCGCATTTGCCACATACGGAAGCCCATATGTTCCTTCTGTCGGAACAAACTCCAATCCTTCAATAATATCCAGATAAGCAGGTTTCACCTCACTAAGTCCTTCATAATCTGAAAGGTCAGCCAGTATTCCTGAATCAACAAAATACGAATAATTGATATCTCCTCCGATTCCGATAATATCCGGATAATCTTCTCTGATAAAACGTGTTTTCAAAATTGTTGTCGCATCATTTGGGGAAGAAATTTTCAAATGGATATCATCATGTGTCTCATTAAATTCTTTTTCGAGCTGTTCAAATATATCTACCGCCTCCGGTTTGTACTGAACAAGTTCAATTTCCACTTTTCCGCTTTTTGAATTTTGCTGACATCCCTGTAATACTGCTGATGCCATCAGAATACAGGACATTCCCAAAACAATTGCTGCTCTTTTCCTTCTCATTTTTTCTCCTTCCTCACAGGTATATTCGTTTTTAGTTACCGCTCGATATATCAAGTACTTTCTTTATAGTTGTATTATAACATACCATTATGCGACTAAAAATATCATTGTATTTGAATTTTTATTCCAAAATGCTATTATTTTCTTCTTTTTTGCTAAAG
>OLSX01004288.1_pt1 | contig 10783 bp, 10 predicted proteins | sample 1673141 | NCBI WGS metagenome assembly OLSX01 (sample SAMEA3136759, study PRJEB25190) | human gut metagenome | biome: human gut; feature: human-associated habitat; material: faeces | place: Austria | collected 2013
CCATGCGTACCTTCCACACCGGCGGCGTGGCCGGCGGCGACATCACCCAGGGTCTTCCCCGAGTGGAGGAGCTGTTCGAGGCCCGCAAGCCCAAGAAGATGGCCACCCTGTCGGAGATCGCCGGTAAGGTCCGCTTCGAGGATGCCACCAAGGGCAGCCTGCTGAACATCATCGTCACCGCCGACGACGGCGATACCCGGACCTACTCCATGCCCCACACCGGTCTGCAGGTACGGGACGGCGAGGTCATCGAGAAGGGCCGCCAGCTGCAGGACGGCGCACTGAATCCCCACGATGTGCTGCGAATCCGTGGCGCTTCGGCGGTGCATAACTACCTCATTCAGGAGGTCCTGAAGGTGTACCGTCAGCAGGGCGTGGACATCAACGATAAGCACATCGAGGTCATTGTCCGCCAGATGATGCGCAAGGTCCGTGTGGAGGACGCCAATGACGCCACCGGCCTGCTGTCCGGCGCCATGGCCGACGTGCTGGAGGTGGAGGACGAGAACGCCAAGGTGCGGGCCCGTATCGCCGCCGGTGAGGTCAACGCCGAGACCGGTGAGCCGCTGCAGGAGGCCACCTATACCCAGCTGCTGATGGGTATCACCAAGGCATCTCTGGCCACCGATTCCTTCCTGTCCGCTGCCTCCTTCCAGGAGACGACCAAGGTTCTGACCGAGGCCGCCATCAAGGGCAAGGTGGACCATCTGGTGGGCCTGAAGGAGAACGTCATCATCGGTAAGCTGATCCCTGCCGGTGCCGGCCTGAACGCCTACCGCCATTTCGCTGAGGAGCTGGTGCCTGAGGAGGGCGCTGCCGACAGCGTATCCACGGAGGAGAACGTGTCTGCGGAAGAACCTGCCGACGAGACGGAGGAGTAAGCGATCCCTATCATAACGTACTGAAAAGAGCGCCCTGCGGGGCGCTCTTTTTTCTGCCCGGAAACGGAGGATTTTCCCGATGGGCTGCGTTGGCCCATTTCCGGGGAATTGGTCATTTCGACGGCATAGCGGAATCTGAGGCCGGAAAAACATAGAAAAATTCCGTTATACGGAATGAACGCTTGACGCAGACCGGCGGAGACGGTATGATAGAGAAAAATATCCGCCGGAGAAGGGAGAGCGCCATGATCTACTATACCGCCGATCTGCACTTTCACTATGCACTGCTGCTTCCCTCCCGGCCCTTTGCCACCGTAGAGGAGATGGACGAGACACTGGTGAAAAACTGGAACGACACCGTGGGTCCGGAGGACACCGTCTATCTGGTGGGAGACATCGGCTGGAACGGCGGCCGGGTGCCGGGAGAGCTGCTGGAGCGGCTGTCGGGCCATAAGCACCTGATCCGTGGCAACCACGACACCGGCTATGAGGACGCCGGGCGGCTGTACCGCTGGTTCGAGACGGTGACGGACTTCAACGAGATCGACGACGGGGAGACACACATCCTCCTGTGCCACTATCCCATGCTGTACCACAAGCGGGGCTACATGATCCACGGACACCTCCACCACGGACGGGGCCGGGACTATGAGCTGCTGCGGCAGCTGCCCCGTGTGCTGAATACCGGAGTGGATGTGAACCGCTATCGTCCGGTGACGCTGGCGGAGCTGGTGGAGAACAACCGGGCCTTCTATGCCGGGGAGCGGGACGACGAGGTGCCGCCACCGCCGCCTATGGAGCGAGGGCTGCCCGGCAGCTTGCCGGGAAAGCCGGACTTTCGGCCCATCCCCCGGCGGAAGGAGGACGTATGATGCCGCAGGAAAAGGGAAGCGTGCGGTCGCTGGGCAAGGCGCTGGAGCTGCTGGAGCTGCTGAACCGGAGCCGGGTCCCCATGACCCTTCAGGCGCTGAGTCAGGCCTCCGGCTACCCCAAGAGCACCATCCACTCGCTGCTGGCCACCCTGCGGAGCTACGGCTGCATCCGGCAGGAGTCGGATGGCCGGTACTATCTGGGGACAAAGCTGTTCGAGTGGGGCTGCGGCGTGTCCGCTGCGTGGGAGATCACCCGCTGCGCCCGTCCCCATTTGGAGCGGCTGGCCCAACAGACCCAGTATACGGCCCTGCTCTCCTGCGTGGAGGGCAGCGACATCGTGGTCATCGACCAGCGGGTCAGCGGCACGGGGATCCAGGTGGCCTCGGAGATCGGCGGCCGTACGCCCCTTCACGCCACGTCGCAGGGGAAACTGCTGCTGTCCCAGCTACCGGATGCCACGGTGCGCTATCTGATGAACGGTCAGGGCATGGATCCCTTTACCCCCCATACCATCGTGACCCTGCCGGATCTGCTGGAGGAGCTGGAACACATCCGCCGGAAGGGCTGCGCCATCGAAAACGGCGAGTACAAGATCGGCTTGCGGTCCGTGTCGGCTCCGGTGTTCGACAGGGAGGGGCAGATGCGCTACACCCTGACAGTGGTGGGCCTGTTTCGCCATGTTGCCTCCGGGGAGTTCGAGGAGGCGGTGGACATGGTCTGCGCCGCCGCCGGGAGTCTCAGCCGGGAGCTGGGCTATCATGCGTAGAGCGTTCCGCCATACGGAATTGTGTTCTGCTTTGCGAAAAGGATATTTTCTTTTGCCGGGGCAGATGATAAAATAGACTTACGATAGAAAAGACTGCCGCCATGGTGCGGCGCTCTTTTCGGCGAGCGTGATATGCAAATGAGGATAACGGAGGAAAAACGATGAAGAGAACGAGTGGAAAGCGGTGGATATCGCTGGTACTGGCGCTGTGCCTGTGCCTGCTGGTTGGCTGCGGCGGCAAGCAGACGGGCTACGACCCCCTGAAAGGGGTGGAGACCCGGATGATCACCGACTCCGCCGGACGGCAGGTGGAGATCCCTGCCGAGATCACCCGCATCGCACCCAGCGGCTCCACAGCCCAGATGATCCTGATGCCGGTGGCCTATGACCTGCTTGTGGGGCTCAGCAGCAGCCCCAGCACGGCACAGATGTCCTATTTTCCGGAGGAGATGCGGGATCTGCCCACCTTCGGCCAATTCTACGGCAGCAAGGCCAACCTGAATATGGAGTCCCTCATCGCCGCCCAGCCCCAGCTCATTATCGACTTGGGCGACGCCAAGGACAGCATCGCCAAGGACATGGACACCATTCAGAAGCAGACGGGCATCCCCACCATCTTCATCGAAGCGGATCTGGATGATATGGCGGCGGCCTACCGGACGCTGGGGGACATTCTGGGGCGGCAGGAGCAGGCGGAGGAACTGGCGCAGTTCATTGACCGCACTGTCACCATGGCCCAGACCAACGCCGCAAAGATCCCGGAGTCTCAGCGACTCAAGGTGCTCTTCGGCACCGGATCCACGGGCCTTGCCTGCAACGCAGCCGGGTCCGTACAGGCGGACGTCATCGACCTTGTGGGGGCGGTGAACGCCATCATCCCGGAAGAAGTTACCAACCGGGGCGGCGGTACCACCGTCAGTCTGGAGGAGGTATACGCCGTGGAGCCGGATGTTATTCTGCTGTCCTCCGGCGGCCCCTACGATACCCTGACGGAAGGGGACTGGGCGGGCCTCACCGCCGTGCAGCAGGGGCGGTACTACGAGATACCGGGCCTGCCCTACGACTGGATGAGTTCCCCGCCGTCGGTGAACCGGGTGCTGGGCATCTGGTGGCTGGGGAATCTGCTGTACCCCCAGCTGTATGACTACGATATGACGGCTGTGGCACAGGAGTACTACCGGCTGTTCTGGCACTATGACCTGTCGGCGGAGGAGGCGGCCGGGATGCTGAGCCGATCCACCCTGCGGACGTGACCCCATACGGGGAGGAGAACCTGCGAGGAAGAAGTGCCATATCCGCCTGCGGCGGCTGACCCTGTGGATGCTGGCCTGCCTGACGGCGGCATGCCTGCTGCCGGAAAGGGCGGAGGAGCCGGCGCAGCCGGATCAGCCGGAGAATCCCACAGAGCCTGAAAAGCCCGGCGCCGGCGGCAAGCCCTCCGCCGGAGGGACAGATCCCTCTGCCCCGGCGGCAGTCAATCCGATGGACAGACCGGCCGCATCACCGGCGAACCCGGCGACGGCGCCGGTGTGCTGTATCTCAAAAAAGAGAGGGACGAATAAATGAGTACCTTGCTTCACAATATCCTGCGGGCAGCAGCCAGCGCCATGGAGATCCCGGTGGTGATCTGCCTGCTGCTGTTGGCGTTTTCCGCGTTTTCACTGGGTTGGTGGCTGGCGGAGCTACTGGGAGAGCGGCGGCATATGAACGCCAGTCTGCCCCGGCTGCTGGAGACCATGCGAAGCGGCTCCGGCAGCAGGAGGGCCTCTCCGGCGGCGAGGATATGGAAAAGCGGGGTGAGGTGTACTATGATGCCAAGACCGGCACCTATTACATCGTCCCCAATGCGGCGGGGAACTGACCCATGGAGAAGTTGATGGCCGGGCGGACCTACCGGCGGCGCTTTCTCCTGCTGGGCGGGGTGTGCCTGCTGCTTCTGCTGGGTTCCATGCTGGTGGGGCGCTACGGTCTGTCTGCGGGTAAGCTCCTGCATATGCTGTGGACAAGGCTCACCGGCGGCGCTGCGGACTGGTCCGTCAGCGACGAGAAGGTGGTGTTTGCCATCCGTCTGCCCCGCATTGCGGCGGCAGCGCTGGTGGGCGCGGCGCTGGCCGTCTCCGGCACGGCCTATCAGGGAATGTTCCGCAACCCTATGGTGTCGCCGGATATTCTGGGGGCCTCCACCGGCGCAGGCTTCGGCGCAGCGCTGGCTATCCTGCTGGGGGCCGGGTATTTCGGCATCTCCCTGGCCGCCTTCTGCTTCGGTCTGCTGGCCGTGGCGGCGGCGTGGCTGGTGAGCCGTCTGTCCCGCTCAGACCCCACGGTGGCGCTGATCTTAGCGGGTATGATGATCTCCTCTCTGTTTTCCGCCGGGACGTCCTTTATCAAGCTGGTGGCGGATACCCAGCAGCAGCTGCCCGCCATCACCTATTGGCTCATGGGCAGCCTCAGCTCCATCAAGGTCGAGGACGTGCGCTTTCTGGTGCTGCCGGTGGCGGTGGGATTGCTGCCGCTGTTTCTCCTGCGCTGGCGGATGAACCTGCTGACGGTGGGGGAGGAGGAGGCCCAGTCCATGGGCGTGCGGACGGGGGTACTGCGTCTGGTGGTGATCCTGTGCGCCACGCTGCTGACCACCGCCAGTGTGGCGGTGTCCGGCATGATCGGCTGGGTGGGTCTGGTGATCCCCCACTTCTGTCGTATGCTGTTCGGCTACGACTACCGGCGGCTGATCCCGGCGGCGGCCCTGTTTGGAGCGGCTTTCCTGCTGGCGGTGGATGACATCGCTCGGCTGGTGACCACCGGTGAGCTGCCTCTGGGTATCCTGACGGCCTTCGTGGGAGCGCCGCTGTTTCTGTATCTCATCATCACGGGAGGGCGACGGCATGAGCATTGACGTGGAGAGACTCTCCTTTTCCTACGGCGCTCACCCGGTGCTGCGGGATGTCAGCTTCCGGGCCGAGCCCGGACAGCTGGTGGCAGTGCTGGGGCCCAACGGGGCGGGGAAGAGCACCCTGTTCCGCTGTATGCTGGGCTTTCTGTCCCACTATCAGGGGAGCATCTCCCTGTGCGGGCGGGACGTGCGGCATCTGTCCCGGCGGGAGCTGGCCCGCCTGGCAGCGTATATCCCCCAGTCCAGCCAGCCGTTGTTCGACTACACCGTCCGGGACACGGTGCTCATGGGCGCCGCCGGAGGGCTGGAGCCTCTGCGGCAGCCGGGACGGCAGCAGCTGGAGACGGCGCAGCGCATGATGGAGCTGGTGGGCATCGCCCCGCTGGCAGACCGGGGCATCCGCCGCATTTCCGGCGGCGAGCGGCAGCTGACCCTCATTGCACGGGCCTTGGCCCAGCAGGCGAGGATCTTGCTGATGGACGAGCCTGCCGCCAATCTGGATTACGGCAACCAGTTTAGGCTCCTGCAGCAGGTGCGCCGCCTGACGGAGCAGGGCTACACGGTGCTGCTGTCCACCCATGATCCGGAGCACGCCCTTCGCTTCGCCACCCATGTGCTGGCCCTCCACGGCGGCACGGTGGCGGCCTGCGGCCCGGTGGATGAGATGCTGACGGAGGAGTTGCTGCACACCCTGTACCGTATCCCTCTGACGGTGGCGCAGGTGCCGGTCACCGGTGGCACGGTCCGCAGCTGCGTCTATGACCCGGCCAAGCCGTGAAGCTGTATATCATGCCCTATGGGGCTGCATATAAAAATTTTCAGAGAGGAAGGGACCTGCACAGAAAGCGACACAGGAAGCGTGTATCGGCGCTGCTGCTGACTTTGTGCATGGTGCTGAGTTTGGTGTTGCCGGTCTCGGCTCTGGACGGACAGGTGCAGGCAGAGCGGCGGGAAGGCTATGACGTTGCCGCCATCCACCATACGGACGGCGAAGGCAATGAGCGGCCTTTGCCGAGACGGCTTCCGGCTACGCCTATACCCTGCCGGAGGGCGTAACGGAAGAGCAGGTCACGGTGGAATACTTCTCCACCACCCGCTGGGACGGGGCAGTGGATCTCTCGTGGTATAACGGGACGGATACCGAGTTCAGCCTGACCACTCCGGCACAGCTGGCGGGTGTGGCAGAGCTGGTGAACAGCAATACCACCGACTTCGCCGGCAAGACCATCCGCCTGGGGGCGGACATCTCCCTGCTGCGGTATGAGGAGCCCGGCAAGCCGGGTGAGCCTTCCCAGCCCACCCAGCCGGAGAAGCCCACCACGCCGGATACCCCCGCCACCGGCGACAGCAGCAACATGACCGCCCTGTGGTTGGTGCTGGCTGTGGCTGGCCTGGGCATCATCGCTCTGGTGGTGCTGCTTGTCACCAAGCGCAGCAAGAAGCAGAACGGCTAAGCGCTGACAAGACTCCTTAATAGTTGAAAAGGTCCCTCCGGCCATGTGACCGGAGGGACCTCTTCTTTCCCTGATTTACCTGAAAGTCTCAGCACAAAGGCCATCCTGCGCCATCGGCGCAGGGTGGCCTTTATCTGTCGGGGAGGGATCAGCCCTTGTGTTCAGCGGGCTTGCAGCGGAAGGTGTAGCAGCCCTCGGCGCAGCGGACGCCCTGGGCGTCCTCCACCCAGACCTGCATCACCACGATCTGCTGCCCCATGCGGACGCTCTCCGCCCGGCAGCGCAGCAGTCCCGGCTGGGCCGGGGCCAGATAATGCAGGTCGTAGTTCACCGTCCGGCAGGTGCTGCCACGGCTGCAGGCCGCCGTTCCCGCCACATGATCCATCATGGCGGCGTAGACCCCGCCGTGGACGATGCCCAGCGGGTTCAGCATCCCGGCGCCTGCCGTCAGCTCCCCCTCGGCCCAGCCGTCACCAATGCCGGTGACGTGGAGCCCCAGCCCGTGGGTGAAGGTGCCGGGGCGGTTGGCAAGCTCCATGACGTCCTGCCAGATCTGTTCCTGTTGTGTCATATGATGCTCCTTTTCCGGGAAAGAAACCGGCTCCCTGCCCACAGGCAGGGGGCCGATGCTCTTACGAAAATGCTTACAGATAGTTCCGCATACCCTCGGTGGCCAGAGATTCGTCCGCCGTGATGGTCACGGTGAACTTGACGCTGTTCTTCTCACTGAAGCGCTCCAGCCAGTTCAGGAACTTCTCCACCGCCATCAGGTCGCTGGTGCCGGCGATCTTGCACAGGTTGTCCACGAAAACGTGGGAAATATCGTAATTGCCCGCATACAGACCGCTGATAAAGCCACGCAGGCACTCAAAAGAATCCACGGAATATTCGCTGGCGTTCACCAAACGAACGTTATAGCTGATGTTATAGGTCATGTCGGCGCTGGGTTCCATGCAGACGACGCTGCCGTTCTCCGCCTCCACGGCGTTGTGGATCAGGTCGATGAGCTGCTTGGTCTTACCGGCCCCGTTTGCGCCCATGATCAATCTAACCATAAGTATCACTCCTCTTGATAAGATCGGGATGGTTATTCCCTGTCATTAAGATACCATATTGCCGACCAAATGGCAATGGAAAAAACGCTATTTTACAGATTTGTAGAAATGGTGTAAAGAGGCGGTCAAGCTCTGTGCAGTTTTTCCGCCAGTTCCTGCCGCAGGGCCTCGTAGCCGGGCTTTCCCAGCAGGGCAAACATATTCTTCTTATACGCCTCCACCCCCGGCTGGTCGAAGGGATTCACGTCCAGCAGGTAGCCGGACAGGCCGCAGGCGTACTCGAAGAAGTAGATGAGCTCACCCAGCGTGAAGGCATTGATCTGGCCGGTGCGGAGGATGATGTTGGGGACGCCGCCCTCCACATGGGCCAGCAGCGTGCCGTCCATGGCCTGCGTGCGGATGAAATCTACGTCCTTCCCGGCCAGAAAGTTCAGGCCGTCGCCGTCGGTCTCATCCAGCGGTACCACCTGCGGCCGGTGGGAAGCGCCGAAGCGCACCACCGTCTCGAACAGGGAACGCTCCCCCTGCTGGATGTACTGACCCATGGAGTGCAGGTCCGCCGTGAACTCCACGCTGGCGGGGAAGAGCCCCTTGTGCTCCTTGCCCTCGGACTCGCCGTACAGCTGCTTCCACCACTCCGCCATGAACCGGAAGCTGGGCTCGTAGGCCGCCAGCACCTCGATCTTCTTGCCGGTGCGGTACAGCTCATACCGGGCGGCGGCATACTGCCAGGCGGGGTTTTCCGCCATGTCCGTCTTGGCGCAGACCTCCATCATAGTCTCGGCACCCTCCATCAGCTGGCAGATATCCACCCCCGCCACGGCGATGGGCAGCAGGCCCACGGCGGTGAGGACACTGTACCGGCCGCCGATGTTGTCAGGCACCACGAAGGTCTCGTAGCCCGCTTGATCCGCCAGAGCCTTCAGCGCCCCCTTGCGGCGGTCGGTGGTGGCGTAGATGCGCCGGGCCGCCTCCTCGGGGCCGTACCGCTCCTCCAGCAGCTTCCGGAAGAAACGGAAGGCCACCGCAGGCTCCGTGGTGGTGCCGGACTTGGAGATGACGTTGACGGAAAAGTCCACCCCCTCCAGCAGGTCCATAAGCTCCGCCATCTGGTCGGAGGACAGGCCGTTGCCGGTGAAGTAGATGTTGGGGGTGTCCTTCTTTTTCAGGTTATAGTTGGGGGAGCACAGGCACTCGATGACGCCCCGTGCGCCCAGATAGGAGCCGCCGATGCCGATGACTACCAGCGCCTGAGAGTCCTGCTGAATTTTTCGGGCCGCCGCCTGAATGCGGGCGAACTCCTCCCGGTCATACTGCCGGGGCAGCTGCACCCAGCCGGTGAACTCGCCGCCTGCGCCGTCACCGTGCTGCAAATGGCTGTGGGCCAGCCGCAGCTGGGCGGCACGGGCCTCCTCGTAGGGCAGCGGGATAAACTGCCGGATATGGGACAGATCCATCTGTATCATATCAGATGCCTCCTCTGTGCAATTTGGTTTATCATACAACGTTTTCCCGTGGAATACAAGAGGAAACCTACCCAAAAGCGGCTTTCAGCCGGCAAAAAATGCCGCCGACAGCATCCGGCGCAGCATGGTACCGAAGGTAAGGCGCTCCACGCTCTGCGCCGCCCGGATGGGGATGGACTGCACCGTCTCGCCGGCGGCATCCGTCAGCGTCAGAGTCCCCAGTTCCTGTCCGGTGGACACCGGGGCCTCCACCTGTTCCGCCAGTGTGACGGACTGGGACAGACCCCCGACCTGACTTTTCTGCAGCAGCGCCACCGCTTCCTGCGGGTCGATGCAGGGCTGCACCGTCTCCGTCTCCCCCAGCACCACCGGGATGGCGGGGAAAGGTTCCTCCGGCACCGTGTGCAGCAGGGCATAGGTGGAGAAGCCGTAGTTCAGCAGGGCCTTGGCGTCCTCGAACCGCTGCTGGCCGGTGGGGGACTTCAGCACCACGGCGATGAGCTCCATGCCCTCCCGCTCCGCCGTGGCGGACAGGCAGTATTTGGCGCTGTCGGTGGAGCCGGTTTTCAGACCCGTGGCCCCGTCGTAGAACCGGATCAGCTTGTTGGTGTTGGCCAGCTGGAAGGTGCCGTCCCGCAGGGTATCCATCCAGATGGTGGTGTAGCGGCGGATGTCCGGGTGCTTTTCAATGAGCTCCCGGCTCATGAGGGCGATGTCCCATGCACTGGTGACGTGTCCCTCCGCCGGAAGGCCGGTGCAGTTGACGAAGTGGGTGTCCGTCATGCCCAGCTCCTTGGCCCGTGTGTTCATCTGCTCCACAAATAGCTCCGTCACCCCGGTCACGCACTCCGCCAGCGCCACGGCGGCGTCGTTGCCGCTGGCCACGCACACCGCCTTCAAAAGATCGTCTACGGTGATCTGCTCACCCTCCGACAGGTAGACATGGCTGCCGCCCATAGAGGCGGCGTAGGCGCTGACCGTCACCACATCGTCGTAGTGGAGGCTGCCCTTTTCGATGGCCTCCATGGTCAAAAGCAGCGTCATCACCTTGGTGACGCTGGCCGGCTCCAGCGCCTCGTGCTCATTTTGGGCGTACAGCACCTGTCCCGTCTCTTTCTCCATCAGCAGCGCCGCCTCCGCCTGTATCGGCAGCTCTACCGCTCCGGCCTGTACTGGTGTCAGCGCCAGCACCAGCAGAAGCGCCGCCCATAAGCCCGCCATCCGCCTCATATGCAGCCCTCCGTTCCGTTTTGTTTCCAGCATATGCGGCGGTGAAATTTTCATGCCGCCGTCGACAAAATTTCCGGTTGCAAAGCCGGGGGATATCTGCTATAATGAGCAGGTATCCCAGCTGCAGGGTTAGTACATCGGTAGTGCATCGGCTTCCCAAGCCGAGGA
>OLSX01004289.1_pt1 | contig 10782 bp, 6 predicted proteins | sample 1673141 | NCBI WGS metagenome assembly OLSX01 (sample SAMEA3136759, study PRJEB25190) | human gut metagenome | biome: human gut; feature: human-associated habitat; material: faeces | place: Austria | collected 2013
ATTCTTATTTTATTAATATAATTTATCGGAGTATCTCCGGTTATTTCTTTAAAAGAATGGCAAAGATATTTTTTATTCAGTCTGCACACAGTGGATAGATCATTTAAATCTATTTTTTCAGCATAATGATCATCAATCCATTTTAGTAAATTTTCAATCGCATTTATTTTTTTCTTTTTTCTTTTTTCTGTTCCTGTTTCAATTTTATTTGAAGAATAAAGAACAAAAAACATATTATAAAGTAAACTAAATGCGGAAAGCTCATAATATTTTGGCTTAAAATGAAAAAGATTAAAAAAAGAAATAAGATCTGCATAAAGCTTGCTTTCATCCTGTTTTAGAAAAGTTGAAACTATTTTTTCCCCGCTTAATAAAGGAAATAAGATTTCCGATATCTTATCTTTATGGCTCCGAAAGAGCATTTTTATATCAAAAACCAATACTTCATATATGCAGTTATTCGGTTCGCCCCTGTGCAAAAAACCGCAGTTAACGAAAGCAATATTTCCCTGATTTAATTCGTACTCAACATTTTGAACAAACAGCTTAAATTTTCCACTTAAAATATGAATTATTTCAAACTCATTGTGCCAATGAAGAGGCATAATATACTGAAAATTATTTTTATCAACATAGTAATATTGAAGCGGAAATTCATCGGTTCCATGTTTTTTATTTTCGTAATAATCATAAATTTTCATAATTTTTTCAAAAAATGAATTTTGTCCCTTTTTTAACTATTATTTTTATAGTATTATATCACAAATACTACTATAATACAATCATAAATACAAATTTATTATGAAAGAAGGGATGAAATAAAAGAAAACATACATATAGGGCAATAATCGGTAATAGGAATAAGGTTCTACTATTGACGTGCGGCGCGGTGTTTTGGGCATTCTTGAGTCACTGGAAAACCAAGCCATGAATATGGCAAGATCTTTTGCAAAGCTTTATGCAGACAATTAGAAATATTCAAACGGTGAATCCGTAAAGGTCGTTATAACCGATACAACTCCCTTATTGTGCGTTGTAGTGTGTCTTCTTCAAAAAATAATTATACAATAAAAATTGCTGTTGTTCAGCACTCTTTAATTACTATTTATGCTGACACATTGGCGGTAGAATGGAGATTATTATGAAAAAGTATACAGGGGATTATACAAAACAAATTGCTTTTCCGCTCGGCGGTATAGGTACTGGAAGTATATCTGTTTCGGGTAACGGCATGCTTGTTGATCCAGAAATAAACGGACACCCTGACAGAGAAAAGGAATGCGGGTTTACAAACTTTGCTATTAAAGCCGAATATGACGGTAAGGTTATTGACAGCCGATTGCTTTCAGGGGACTTTGTACACGATTATATGGGAACAATACGCGGCAGTTACGGTCTAGGAAATTCACCTCTTTCCGGTTTTAAACATTTTGAAAAAAATGTCTTCAAGGGTGAATTTCCGTTTGTGCAGATTGAACTTAAAGATTCGGTCTTTCCGGCAGAGGTTGTCTTAGAAGCTTTTAATCCATTTATTCCGTCAAATGACAGGGACAGCAGCATACCTGCGGCATTTTTCAATATAACAATAAAAAACACATCTGATAAAAAAATAAAATACACGGTTTTGGGAACATTATCAAATCTTTTAAATAACGGCGGGCTCAACCGATATGCCGAAGAAAACGGTATAAAAATGATAACCTTGAACGGCGCGGCAGATAAAAATCGCGAAGATAATATTACAATAGCAACCGACGCTGAAATCACTGCACATCAGGATTATTGGTTTCGCGGCGATTGGTTTGATACGCTCACAATGTTTATGAATGAACTTAATAAGGAAGGACAAATATCCAAACGTGTATATGATAATGAAAATCCAAAAGGCACAGGTGACGCTGCTACTTTAACGGCAAGTGTGGAGTTGAAACCCGGAGAAATTAAAACCGTAAAGTTTTTGATTAGTTGGTATGTGCCCTATTTTCATGTTGTGCCTAAGGATTGGTGGGCACTGTCAAAAGAGAAGGATTTAAGGAACTATTACTCTGTTTTATTTGGAAGCTCTGTTAATACGGCGAAATATTGTTTTGATGAATGGGAAAGATTATATTCGGAAACAAAAATGTTTTCAAACGCTTTGTATTCATCATCATTACCGGAAGAGATCAAAGAAGCAATACAGGGAAATCTCGCAATTTTAAAATCAACCACATGCCTGCGCCTTGAGGACGGAAGCTTTTGGGCTTGGGAAGGCGTTTACAGAAATGTCGGCTCATGCGCAGGTACGTGTCAACACGTATGGAACTACGCTTACGCATTACCGTTTCTGTTTCCTCAGCTTGAAAAAGGTATCAGAACAAACGAGTTTAAGTACAGCCTTGAAAAAAGCGGTATGCTACGTTTCAGAATGTCGGCAGGGTTGGAGCGTACAACATGGGGCGCACGCGCTTGCGTTGACGGACAGATGGGTAATGTTGTAAAGTGCTACCGAGAGTGGAAAATATCGGGCGACGACGAATGGCTTAAATCAAGCTGGGATGGCATTAAAAAATCAATAGAATATGCATGGAGTCCCGATAATTTCGATAGATGGGATCCCGAAAAAAGCGGAGTTATAACCGGCAGACAGCATCATACGCTTGATGTTGAAATGTTCGGACTTTATTCTTGGCTTACGGGGTTTTATCACGCCGCTCTGCTTGCAGGAGCTGAGATGGCAGAGTATCTAGGTGAAAAAAACACCGCAGAGGAATACCGCGCATTATTTGAAAAGGGCAGAAAGGCCCTTGATAAAACTTTTAACGGTGAATACTACGAACAGCATGTTGATATAACAGATAAATCACTCCTTGAAAACTATAGCGGAGCGGAGAGTTATTGGGATAACGAAACTGCGCAGATTAAGTATCAGATATGCTCCGGCAGCGGCATAGACCAGGTGCTTGCCGACTGGCACACAGACCTCGTGGGGCTTCCAAATGTATTTGTAAAAGAACACCGACAAAGTGCGCTCAAGGCAATATATAAATACAATTTCGTTAAAATGCACGATAACCATAACCCCTGCCGCGTTTTCGCCTGCAATGACGAAAAAGGCGTTACTATGTTCCGCTGGCCTCAGCTTGACAAAAAGCCGAAAATTCCGGTGCCGTACAGCGAGGAATGTATGACCGGCTTTGAATATGCCGTAGCGGACAATATGCTACAATGCGGAATGGAAAACGAAGCGCTTGAAATCATAAGGGCAATCAGAGAAAGATACGATGGTAAAAAGCGCAACCCATGGGCGGAAATAGAGTGTGGAGCAAGCTATGCCCGCGCTATGGCGTCCTATTCGTTCCTGCTTACATACAGCGGCTTTATATTTGATTTGCCCAAAAAACTGCTCGGCTTTAAGCCTGTCAAGAACGGAAGATATTTTTGGTCGGTAGACGGTGCTTGGGGAATGGTTGATTGCTCCGAAAACGAATACACATTTAATGTTTTATACGGTAAGCTTGAGCTTGAAGGCTTTGTAACGGCGCTTGAAACGGTGTCTGCGGTTTATGTGAACGGTAAAGCAGTTGATTTTACTTTTGACGGCGGAAAAGTCACTTTAAAATGTTCGTTGGAGAAGAATTGTATATTAAAAATAGTTAAATGGAAAGGTTGATATTATGTCAGTAAACAGATACATACAGGATTATTCGGTGATAGGTATTCGCCCTACAATCGACGGTCGGCGAGGTGTTTTGGGCGTTCGTGAATCCCTTGAGGAGCAGACCATGAATATGGCGAAAAGCGCGGCAAAGCTGTTCACCGAAAACCTTAAATACTCAAACGGCGAGCCTGTAAAGGTTATAATTGCCGATACAACAATCGGCAGAGTTGCCGAAGCCGCCGCCTGCGCGGATAAGTTCCGCAGAGCGGGCGTGGATATTACGCTTACCGTTACTCCCTGTTGGTGCTACGGCGCTGAAACTATGGATATGGAAAAGGACACAATAAAGGCGGTATGGGGCTTTAACGGCACCGAAAGACCGGGAGCGGTTTATCTTGCAAGCGTGCTTGCGACCCATGCACAAAAGGGTCTTCCTGCTTTCGGTATTTACGGCAACGACGTATGCGATGCGGACAATACGGAAATTCCAGCCGATGTAAGGGAAAAGCTTTTGCGCTTCGGCCGTGCGGCGGTTGCGGCGGCGACTATGCGCGGCAAGTCCTATTTGCAGATAGGATCTATCTGTATGGGTATCGGCGGCTCTATAATAGATTCAGGCTTTATCGAGGACTACCTCGGTATGCGTGTAGAGTCGGTGGACGAGGTGGAAATAATCCGCCGAATGACCGAGGGAATATATGATGAGGAAGAATATCAAAAAGCCCTCGAATGGTCAAAGAAATACTGCCAAATGGGCTTTGACAAAAACCCTGCTGAATTGCAGAAAACCGACGAGCAGAAGAAAGCCGACTGGGAATTTACCGTTAAAATGTGTGTAATAATAAAAGATCTTATGAACGGCAATAAAAATCTTCCGAAAGGCTGTGAGGAGGAAGCGGTAGGACATAACGCGATTGCCGCGGGCTTTCAGGGACAAAGACAGTGGACTGACTTTTATCCCAACTGCGATTTCCCCGAAGCACTCCTTAATACTTCGTTCGACTGGAACGGAGCGAGAGAGCCCTACATACTTGCAACCGAAAACGATGTGCTTAATGGGCTCGGTATGCTCTTTATGAAGTTGCTTACCAACCGTGCGCAGATGTTTGCCGATGTTCGCACCTGCTGGAACGGTAAATCGGTAAAGAGAGTTACAGGATATGATTTAGAGGGACACGCCAAAGATGCCGACGGCTTTATCCACCTTATAAATTCGGGCGCTTGCTGTCTTGACGCTAACGGCGCGGCAAGGGACGAAAACGGAAACGCCGTTATGAAGCCTTGGTACGAGGTTACAGAGCAAGACCAAAAGGCAATTATGGAGAATACCACATGGAATTATGCCGATTTAGGTTATTTCAGGGGCGGCGGATTCTCCTCGCGCTTTGAGACAAAGGCGGAAATGCCCGCTACCATGATAAGGCTCAACCTTGTAAAGGGCTTAGGACCTGTTTTGCAGATAGCCGAGGGCTGGACGGTAGCTTTGCCCGAGGAAGTCGGCGACACGCTTTGGAAGAGAACCGACTACACATGGCCCTGCACATGGTTCACTCCGCGTATAACGGGCAATGGAGCGTTTAAGTCGGCTTATGATGTAATGAATAACTGGGGAGCTAATCACGGCGCGATTTCCTACGGTCATATAGGAGCGGATTTAATTACCCTATGTTCGATCCTGCGTATTCCGGTTTGTATGCACAACGTACCCGAGGAGGATATATTCCGTCCTGCGGCTTGGAATGCCTTCGGAATGGATAAAGAGGGTGCAGATTACAGAGCCTGCGCGAACTACGGCGCGCAGTTTAAAAAGTAGGTCTTAAACCGTAAAAGTAATATTCATCTAATAATTATTTTAAGAAGGAGATAAGAATTATGAAAATACCTCAAGCTAAAAAGTATATTACCGATTTTGAACAGATGGGTTTCGGCATGTTTGTTCACTGGGGTCTTTATTCCCAAATAGGCAAGGGCGAATGGATTTATGCATTAGATAATATGAAAATGACCGATTATGAAAAGCTGAAAGATACATTTACGGCGGAAAATTTTGATGCAGAGCAGTTGGTTCTTACGGCAAAAAATGCAGGCTGTAAATATATTACACTAACTACAAGGCATCACGAGGGTTTTTCTCTTTACGACACATGCGGACTTTCGGATTTTGACGCACCGCATAGCCCGGCAGGGCGGGATTTGATCAAAGAATATGTGGATGCATGCCGAAAATATGATATTGTACCTTTCTTTTATCACACCACTCTTGACTGGCACAATCCGGATTTTGAAAATAATTTTAATGACTATTTAGAGTACCTTAGAAAAAGCGTGGAAATTCTGTGTAAAAATTACGGCAAAATCGGTGGATTTTGGTTTGACGGAAACTGGTCTAAGCCGGACGCAGACTGGAAGGAAGATGAGTTGTATGCAACTATCAGAAAATATCAAAAGGACGCTATTATTGTAAACAATACCGGCTTGCAGGCTCGCGGACAGGTGGGACATCCGGAAATTGATTCGGTTACATTTGAGCAAGGAAAGCCCGATTTAATGCACAGGGAAGGTATGAAGAAATATCTTGCGGCGGAAATGTGTCATACTGTAAATGATCATTGGGGAATCGGAAAAAATGATATAAATTATAAATCTCCTAAAGAACTGATTGAAAATCTTTGCGACTGCAGGAGAAACGGCGCAAATTATCTGCTGAATATCGGACCTGAGGCACAGGGCGCTGTTAACTCATATCAAAGAGAATTGTTTGGGCTAATTGGCAAGTGGATGTCGATATTCGGAGAAGCAATATATAACGGCAGACCGTATCCGGCTTTCAGCGTGGGCAAGAATTTTATTTTAAAGAGTATTGACGGAAAAAGCCTGTACTTTTTTGTGTATGATCTCGGATATTTCGGAAACGAAAATGTAACTGCAAGCAAAAGCTATCACGGCAGTTATTCCTTTGGAAATGTTGCGGATAAAATCAAATCCGTTCATTGGATGGATAATGCGGAAGATTTGGACTTTATTCAGAATGATAATATGCTGTGCGTTAATTTTACCGGGTACAGATACGGTGAATCGTATTGCGTAAGAGTTGCCAAAGCAGAGATAGATTAGGGGAAAAATTATGAAAGTCACCTTCGAAACTTATGAATGGGACAACACTTGGATAGAGAAATCAAATGAAACGAGTGCAAAAAGAGTTCTGTATATCGGGGATTCCATATCCTGCGGAACGAGAACGGCGCTTAACGCGATATCAGACGGCGAGATTCTTTTTGACGGCTTTGGCACTTCAAAGGCGCTTGACAATCCTTACTATTTTCCGAGCCTTTCTTTGTTTGCAAGGCAGGAAAGCTCAAGAAACGCAGTTATATTCAATAACGGACTGCACGGTTGGCACCTTGATGAGCAAGAATATTCGAAATTATATAACGAATTTCTTGACAAGCTTATAAATGAATTTCCGGGTACTTTGATAATACCGGTTTTGACAACCTTTGTTACAAATAAAGACTACCATAATGACCGTGTTATTAATAGGAATATTATTGTTAAGGAATTGGCGGCTTCAAAAAAACTCCCGATAATAGACTTGTATACTGTTTCAGAGCAAAATGATAATCTGAAAATAAATGACGGAGTGCATTATACCGAAGCGGGCTATAAGGTATTGGCTAATGCGGTGCTGTGTGAATTAAAGAAATTAATTTGATTAAATACAGTATTATTTTAGGAGCGTAATATAAATGAATATCAAGGGTAAGAAAATTGCTTTTTTAGGGGATAGTATTACTTTTGGCGTGGGTGCATCAGCATCTGATAAGGTGTATTGGAAGCTAATTCAAGAAAAAACAGATGCTGTTTGTCAAGGCTTGGGAATTAACGGAACAAGAATTGAAAAAAAAATTAACCCTGAACCCGGCGCCGAACACGATAAAAAGCATTTCATAACGCGTGTGGACTATATAGATAAGGATACTGACATAATAATGGTTTTGGGCGGAGTAAATGATTTCGGTCACGGCGATGCTCCGCTTGGCAATATGAGCGATCGCAAAGAAGATACATTCTACGGTGCCTGCCATCTGCTCTATACCAAACTTATTGAAAGCTTTCCCGATGCTGATATTGTTATTATGACACCTCTTCACTGTGCCGATGATGAGAGGGAGGCGCCCGACGCCGAAGGCTTTTCATATAAACGAAAGCTTTTAGATTATGTTGACGCAATCTTAGAGGTTGCGGCGGAATATTCGCTCCCGGTTTTAGATTTATACAGAACCTCCGGTATACAGCCTAAAATAAAAGCACAAAGAGAAATGTTTATGCCTGACGGTTTACACCCGAATGACGCGGGATATGCGAGGATAGCCGAAAGAATAACGGCATTTTTACATAATTTATAGATTGATTTTGAGTTAAGAGGATATCAATTATGGAGCTTCAAAAAAACATTTGGTACGGATTTGAAAGGTTGGAATTTGATTTTGAAGGCAGAAAAGCGATACTTGTTTGTCCGAAAGAGCCTTGCGACGGCAAAAAATGGCTGTATAAAATCGAGTATTTTGATGCGTTTCCCGCTTTTGAAGTTGAAATGCTGAAAAGGGGCTATTATGTGGCATACTTAACAAATAAAAGCCGACTGTGTCCCGTAGAGGATACAGATATTCGCCCGCGGTTTTGTGATTTTTTGAAGGTGGAATTTGGATTAAACGAAAAATGCCTTCCGGTAGGTATGAGCTGCGGCGGTATGCAAGCAGTATATTTTGCGGCGAAATATCCGCAATATGTTGCAGCGCTTTATATTGACGCACCGGTTTTGAATTTGTTGAGTTGGCCATTGGGATTAGGGGAAAGTAAAGGCGCATCGCCGGATGAATTTAAAAGAGATATTGGAATTTCTTTTGCTGAAATGCTGAATTACAGAAAACACCCTATTGATTGTAAAGAAATTCTTTTAAAAACCGGTATTCCGATTTTTATGGTTTGCGGGGACAGCGATACAATTGTGCCTTATAATGAAAACGGAAAAGTGTTATCAGATTTTTTTAAGGCTAACGGCGGAAATTTGACCGAAATTCTAAAGCCTGATTGCGATCATCATCCGCACGGGATTGAAGACAACACACCGCTTATTGAATTTACCGAAATGTACTATTAAAGAAAAATAAATAATAGATTTCGGACTTGTGTAAATATACAACGGATATCTTGAATGTGAAAAACGGGAATTATGCAGTACTGTGCATAATTCCCGTAGTTTTATAGCATAAGACAGTTATAAAGCGGTATTGCATAGCTATTTGCCGTTTTTTACAAAAGCAAAAAGCTGATACTGATTTCAATATGTTTTTAAAAAAGATATGAGCTGACATTTGATGAGAGAATAATATGCGGAGTAAGCAGATGAATGCCGCTGTCGGTTTTAGCGGTAATATAATTATAAAGAAATCTTACAACGTTTTTGCCTTGCTTGTAAGGATTTTGGAAAATAGTAGCATTAGCTATTTTATTTTGCAGAAGCTCGGGAGTATCCCGCAAAAGATCTGTTGTGATTACCGAAAGCTCGGATTTATTCATATCCTTTATACATTTACATGCTAAAGCCGAGCTTGCCGTCGTCATATAAATTCCGCTTAAACAAGGCCTTTCGCATAGCATTTGCTTGGTGATTTCCATTACTTTTTCTTTATTATCATAGTGCTCGTAAATGCTGATATTTGAAAACACGTTACCGTTATTATAGGACATAAAGCCGTCGATATATGTTTGGTTGATCGGCGAATCATTACTCGATACCAACAGCGCCACATCCTTACCCTTGCAGGAAAATTCCAGCATTTCTGCCGCCATATTACCTGCCATAAAAGCATTTATACCTACATGTATAACCTTTTCCTCTACGGGAATATTGTTTGCAACGGTTGCAAACAGTATTCCTTTTTTTGATACCTCTTTTATGAGGGCACAAAGCTCATTCATTTCATCGATAAATGAGGAAGCGAATAGGATAATACCATTGTAATTGTTCTCTGAGTAGGCTTTTATATGCTCACAGGTTGCCTCAAGGCAATTTATATTGTTTGTATACTCTATCTTTTTTATATCAACCGAAACATTATATTTTTCGAGTTCTTCGCCCGAAGCGGCTATACCTTCAATTATTTCGTCAACGTATTCTTCTACAGGGCAAAACAGTATAGCCCCTATTTTAATCGGCTGACGGCGAAGACCCTGCGCGGCAGGATTAGCTTTATAGCCGAGTCTTTTTGCGGTATCAAGAATCAGCTGTTTTGTTTTCGGACTGATTCTGCCCTTGTTATTTAGGGCGCGATGTACGGTTACTGCGGAAAAATTTGTTTCCAGATCAAATCCGTCCAATGTGACGATCAGCAGAGACACCACAAAAATAACCAGATAGGCGGACAGAAATGAAAAAATCGAACGCAGCATTGCGCTGTCCACAGCTTTTCCTTCCAGCTTCATCACCTTAACACTCCGCGGATGAATCAGCGCCGCCATTTCCCGCTTAATGGACTTCATATAAACGACAATCCGCGAAACCTTCATACCGCCGCCGGTACTGCCCGCGCAGGCGCCCAACAGCATGAGAAACAGAAGGATTCCCTTGGAAAAACTGGGCCACAGGTCGAAATCTGTGGTAGCGTAGCCGGTGGTGGTGATAATAGTGCCTACCTGAAAGAGCACCTCCCGCACCGAGTGGAACTGGCCGGAGGAGAGCAGATTCAGGGCGATCAGCAGGGTGGAGGAGAAGACGATGATGTAGAACCAGCGCACCTCTTCCATGCGCAGGGCAGCCCGCCACTGACGGCACAGCAGCAGGAAGAAGAAGCCGAAGTTGGTGCCGGCCAGCAGCATAAACGCGGTGATGACCCATTGGAGGTAGGGGGAGTAGCTGGCGCAGCTGGAATTCAGGACGGCAAAGCCGCCGGTGCCCATGCTGCCGAAGGTGATGCACAGATTATCCAGCAGCGGCATGCCGCCCAGGGCCTGGAGAATGATCTCCAGCAGGGTCAGCCCCAGATAGATGCCGTAGAGCTGCCGGGCGGAGGCCCGCAGCTGGGGAACCAGCTTGCTCACCACCGGCCCGGGGCTCTCCGCCTGCATCAGAGAAAAGCTGG
>OLSX01004296.1_pt1 | contig 10760 bp, 7 predicted proteins | sample 1673141 | NCBI WGS metagenome assembly OLSX01 (sample SAMEA3136759, study PRJEB25190) | human gut metagenome | biome: human gut; feature: human-associated habitat; material: faeces | place: Austria | collected 2013
TATGAAGGCAATAGCAATGTTTAACAATAAAGGGGGCGTTGGAAAGACAACCGTCTCAAAATATTTGAGGGAACTGACCGGATGGGAGGAAGTCGATACCGATAAGGTCATTGTCCGGAAAAAAAATATGGGGATTCCGGAAATTTTTGAAAAATATGGGGAAAACTATTTTAGAAATTTAGAAAGTCATATATTAGAGGACTATGCAAAAAAGGGGCAGCGGATCGTATCCTGTGGCGGTGGAATTATTTTACGGGAAAACAACCGGAAGCTGATGAAAAAAAGCGGCACCGTGATTTTGTTGAGTGCGACCCCGCAGACCATTTATGAAAACGTAAAAGACGGAAAAGATCGTCCGCTTTTAAATGGAAACATGAATCCTGACTATATTGGAAAGATGATGCAGGAAAGACAGCCGTATTATGAAAAAGCAAAAGATATCGAAATTGTTACGGATGAAAAAGCACCAAAGGATGTCGCATTCGAGATCATAGAGCGGCTGCAGATATCAATGGCAGGAAAAGAGGAAGAGGCATGATACAGGATATTGGAGTGGAGCAGTTAAAAAATGAATATCATCCAAAGCCTCCGAAAGACGAGAGCAGGATCATAATATTTGACGCAGGAAAACTGCTTTGTAGGATCAACGAAGAGATGCAGATTGCATATCCTAAATACGGTGAGTGGAGAAAAAATAAGGCAGATGAGGGAACACTCATCTACCTTTTTTCCATTGGAGAGGACACTTATTATCTGTTGTATTCGCCGCAAAAGACAGAAATCGAGGGGTATGTCTATGAAAAGATGTTCCGTTTACGTCGAACATTTCCTGAGCGTGAGCGGTTTGCGGGAGTCAGTGCCTATCATTTGTATACCTGGTATGAAAACAATCATTTTTGCGGAAAATGCGGAACAGAACTCTTAAGAAATGAAAACGAAAGAAAACTGCAATGTCCGGCATGTGGGAATGAAGTGTTTCCAAGGATCAATCCGGCAGTCATTGTGGCAGTCAGCCACGGCGATGAACTGATCCTGACAAAATATGCAGGCAGGGAATATAAAAAATATGCATTAATTGCCGGTTTTGCAGAATTTGGTGAAACGATAGAGCAGACGGTACAAAGGGAAGTCATGGAAGAAGTCGGGATACGGGTAAAGAATCTGCGGTATTATAAGAGCCAGCCATGGGGATTTTCCGGGAGTCTGCTGTTTGGCTTTTTTGCAGAGGCAGAAGGAGACCTTACGATCTACAGGCAGGAAGACGAATTAGCGGAGGCAATGTGGGTGCCGGCAGAAGAGATCGTCTTAGATATAGAGGAGATCAGCCTGACAAGAGAAATGATGCAGGTGTTTCAAAAAGAGCATTGTAAAAAAGAGTGAAGAAATTGTGAGCGAATCTTGACATTGGAATAGAACATGCTAAAATGATAGTTCACATGGTTAATTAATAACTAGGTTAAATAATAGAGGTGATACACATGGAAGAGTATATAGCGGACCTTCAGGAACAATTGATCACGGCACAGCATAGATTTATGAAGATGCACCGGGATCTTTGCTTTACAGGTCTTCGCAAAAGTGAGTTTGTCATGCTGGAGATCATTGAAAGAGAGAACGGAAACCGTGAGCAGGGTGTGCTGGCATCCGATATTGCCAAGCGCCTGAGGATCACGGCTCCGGCAGTCTCAAAAATGTTAAGAAGCATGGAAGAAAAGGGGTATGTAGAACGAAGAGTGGATGAAAAAGACAGACGGAATACACGGGTGAGCATTACGCCTGACGGAAAAGAAGCAGAACAGCAGGTACGCAGGCAGATGCAGGAATTTATCACAGGAGTTATAGAACGTCTGGGGGAGGAGCGTACCAAAGAGCTGATTCATTTAATGAACCGATACACGGAGATCATGCAGGAAGAGAATCAGAACAGAAAAAGAAAAAAGCAGGAGGAAAAACATGAAGCAAATCTTTAAATACTTAGCAGAGCACAAAGGAGCAGTGGTCATGATCATACTGCTTTTAGTTGTTCAGGCATATTGTGATCTGTCTCTTCCTTCCTACACATCGGATATTGTCGATGTCGGAATCGAACAGGGAGGAATTGAGCATGAAGCAATGGAGGAGATGCGAAAGGAGAGTTTCGACACACTTTGCTTCTTTGTAGAGGATAAGGATGAAAAAACACTCCGCGATGCATATAAGCTCGATGAGAATACTGAGCGATATGTCAGAAAGAGCGATAAAAAAGAAGATATTGAAAAACTCGACGATATCTTAGCAAAACCTATGGCAATGGTCAATGGCATGAAAAGCAGCAAAGAGATGGATTTTGACCAGTTTTTGCAGGGCGTGAAGGCAGGAGCCATTACCAAGGATATGATCCTGCAGCAGGAGGAAGAAACCTGGGAAAAATACGATACGATGAGTGATTCCATTGTTTCGCAGATGGCAATCCTATATGTACAGGACGAATACAAAGCCATGGATTATGATACTAATCAGATACAGACACATTATCTGTGGGTAACCGGGGCAAAGATGTTAGGACTGTCCATTTTAATGGTAGCGGCAGCAATCTGTGCAGGATATTTTTCCTCTAAGACCGGAGCAAAGATCGGTATGGATTTACGAACCAGGATCTTTGGACAAGTGCTGAGCTTTTCGAACCGTGAGATGGATCAATTTTCCACGGCATCCCTGATCACAAGAAGTACGAATGATATCCAGCAGATACAGATGGTTTCTACGATATTGCTAAGAATGGTACTGTATGCACCGATCATTGGTATCGGAGGAATCTTAAAAGTAGTCAATACAAAGACCGGAATGGGTTGGATTATTGTGGTTGCAGTCGTTGCTATTTTTGTTCTGGTAGGAATTTTAGTCGTAGTGGCAATGCCGAAGTTCAAACAGATGCAGACCCTTGTGGACCGCATGAATCTGGTTTCAAGAGAGATATTGACCGGTATTCCGGTTATTCGTGCATTCAGTCGTGAAAAATTTGAGGAAAAACGGTTTGAGAAAGCAAATCGTGATCTGATGCAGACACAGTTGTTTACGAACCGTGTTATGACCTTTATGATGCCGACGATGATGCTGATCATGAATGCCATTACGGTAGCGATTGTGTGGTTTGGGGCAAAAGGAGTAGACCTTGGAAACCTTCAGGTTGGTGACATGATCGCATTTATTACCTATACGATGCAGATCGTCATGGCATTTTTAATGTTGACGATGGTATCCATTATGCTGCCAAGAGCAGGTGTGGCAGCAACCCGTATAGAAGAAGTATTAGATACGGAACCAAGCATCCGTGATGCAGAGCAGACAAAGGGTGATGAAGAAGACTTTAGTGGTGTATTAGAGTTTCACGATGTAGGGTTTGCCTATGATGGTGCAAAAGAAGAGGCACTGAGTGATATTTCCTTTACGGCAAGACCGGGGGAAACAACAGCCATTATCGGAAGTACCGGATGTGGAAAGACCACGTTATTAAATCTGATCCCGCGTTTTTATGATGTGACCTCCGGAAGCATTACCATAGATGGAATTGATGTCCGGGAAATGTCACAGGAGAAATTAAGAAGTCTGATCGGATATGTGCCGCAAAAAGGAGTGCTTTTTTCCGGAACGATCGCATCTAACCTGAAATTCGCAGGAGATCAGGTCAGTGATGAGATGATGAAAGAGGCGGCAGACATTGCACAGGCAGTAGATTTTATTGAAGAAAAAGAAGAAAAATACAACAGTCCGATCGCACAGGGCGGAACGAATGTCTCCGGTGGACAGAAGCAGAGACTGTCCATTGCAAGAGCGATTGCAAAGAATCCGAAAATCTTCTTATTTGATGACAGTTTTTCCGCATTGGATTATAAGACCGATGTGGCACTTAGAAAGAAGCTGAATGAAAGAGTAAAAGATGCAACCGTTTTGATCGTGGCACAAAGGATCAGTACGATCTTACATGCAGATAAGATCATTGTATTAGAAGAAGGCAGAATTGCCGGTATCGGAACACATGAGGAGCTGTTAGCAGGATGCGAGACCTATCAGGAGATTGCAAGCTCCCAGCTTTCTGAAGCAGAACTGAAAGGAGGTGTCCGTTAATGGCAGAGCAGAATACAAGAAGACATGGACCAAGAGGACCGCATGGTGGAATGGCACCGGGTGAAAAAGCAAAAGATTTTAAGGGAACGATGAAAAAGCTGATGACTTATATCGGAAAGTATAAGTTTGCTGTAGCAACGGTCATTGTATTTGCAATCGGCAGTACGATCTTTAGTATCATTGGACCGAAAATCTTAAGTAAGGCGACAACAGAACTGTTTAACGGCTTAGTAGCAAAGATCAAAGGCACCGGTGGTATTGATTTTGACAAGATCGGAAAAATTCTGTTGATCCTGCTGACGATGTATTTAGTCAGTGCAGTCTTTTCCTTTATCCAGGGATGGATCATGACAGGAGTGACACAAAAGCTCTGTTTCCGTTTCCGAAAAGAGATATCGGAAAAGATCGACCGGATGCCGATGAAGTATTTTGAATCACGGACAGTAGGAGAAGTGTTATCGCGTATTACCAATGATGTCGATACGTTAGGACAGAGTCTGAACCAGAGTGTGACGATATTGATCACATCCGTGACGACTATTATCGGAGTGTTGATCATGATGCTTACGATCAGTCCGTTGATGACATTGATCGCATTTGTGATCCTCCCTATCTCCGCACTTTTGATCAGTCTGGTCATCAAACATTCGCAGAAGTATTTCTTTACACAGCAGGAATACCTTGGAAAGATCAACGGACAGGTCGAAGAAGTGTTCAGCGGACAGAATGTTATCAAAGTGTTTAACCGTGAAGAGGTAGTGAAAAAGACCTTTGAGGAAGATAATGACGTGCTCTATCAGTCAGCCTGGAAATCACAGTTTTTCTCAGGTATGATGCAGCCGATCATGATGTTTGTCGGAAATCTCGGTTATGTTGCAGTAGCGATCAGCGGAAGTATGTTAGCGATCAAAGGAACGATCGAGGTCGGAGATATTCAGGCATTTATCCAGTATGTCAGAAGTTTTACCCAGCCGATCACACAGGTGGCACAGGTATCGAATATGCTTCAGTCCATGGCAGCGGCAACAGAGCGTGTATTTGAATTCTTAGAAGAGAAAGAGGAAGACCAGTTTGCCGAGAATCCGGTGCATGATGAGAATCTTCAGGGAAGTGTAACGTTTGAGCATGTAAAATTCGGTTACGATGAAGATAAGATCATCATCCATGATTTTAACAGTCAGATCTCTCCGGGACAGACGGTAGCGATCGTAGGGCCGACCGGTGCAGGTAAGACGACGATGGTCAAACTGTTGATGCGTTTTTATGATGTCAACGAAGGTGCGATCAAAGTTGATGGCTATGATATCAGGGATTTCAACCGCAGTGAGCTTCGCGAGAACTTTGGAATGGTCTTACAGGACACCTGGCTGTTCAAAGGAACGATCATGGAAAATATCCGTTACGGAAGACTGGATGCAACCGATGAAGAGGTCATCGAGGCAGCGAAAGCAGCACATGCCCACCACTTTATCTCCACACTGCCGGGCGGCTATCAGATGGAATTGAACGAGGAAGCAAGCAATGTTTCACAGGGACAGAAGCAGCTTTTGACGATCGCGAGAGCCATTTTAGCAGATAACAGGATACTGATCCTTGATGAAGCAACAAGTTCCGTCGATACGAGAACTGAGGCAAGAATACAGAAAGCAATGAACAATCTGATGAAAGGAAGAACCAGCTTTGTCATTGCGCACAGACTTTCTACGATCAAAGATGCAGATTTAATTTTAGTCATGAAAGACGGAGATATTATTGAGCAGGGAACCCATAAAGAACTCCTAGAACAACAGGGATTCTATGCGGATTTATACAATTCCCAGTTTGAGGAAGCGTTAGCCTAGAAGTATAAAAAAAGTGTGAAAAAATTGTTTTTCACACTTTTTTCTTTGATTTTTTCCTATGAGTATGATATGATAAGTTCTGCTATGTAAAGTTTGCATCTATAGTCTAATGGATAGAACGCTGGACTCCGATTCCAGTAATGTGGGTTCGATTCCCGCTAGATGCATTTTTTACTCTATAGGAGATCGTTTGTTTTCGCAATGTCCTACAGAGTAAAGAATAACTGAGGACAAGCAGCAGTATAGGAGGTTTTTATGAGTACTGAGGATGGAAGTAACAAAAATAACATAGATGGGAATGGCACAGATAAAAATAGCATAGATAAAGAAAAAACACAGGAATTTTTGCATAAAAACGGACGATATCTGATCATGGCAGGCATGTTAGTCGTGATCTTGATCGGTATCGTTATGTTAGTCAATAACAAAGGTACATCATCTGCTGATCCGAAAGCCAGAGCAGAAAAAGTGCTGAAAGAGGATTATCAGGTAGATGAAAATGAAGCCGTTACCAAACTGATGAAGAATTATTACAAATACTACGCAGAAGGTAATGTAGATAAGATGAAAGAGATTGCAACTCCAATCTCGAAATTAGAGCAGAGTTATATCAAGATGTTCAGCGAACGCGTAGAGAAATATAAGAACATCAAGTGCTATACAAAAGAGGGATTAGATAAAGATTCCTATATCGTATCCGTAACAATGGATATGAAGTTCCCGAAGATCAAGACAATGATCCCGTCTTTGGAGACTTTTTATGTAAGAACGGATGACAAGGGAAATCTGTATATTGACAATCTCTACAGTACATTCAATTATATCGCAACGAATGAAAAAGACGTTGATTCGAGCGTTTCAGAATTTATTGACAAGTATGAAGAGCAGGATGACTTTGTAAAGTTAGCAAACGATATCGAGAAAAAAAGCAGCAAAGCGATCAAATCGGATAAAGACTTAGAAAAATACGTTAATAAGCTGAATGATAAGGTAATTCCAAAGTGGCTGAACAATTATAAGAAGGCACAGGAGGAAGAACAGAAGAAGAAAGAAGAAGAGCAAAAGAAGAAGGACGAAGAAAAGAAGAAACAGGAAGAAGAACAAAAGAAGAAAGACGAAGAGAAGAAGAAAAAAGAGGAAGAACAAAAGAAGAAGGACGATAAGAAAGACAGCAAAAAGAAATCCGAAGAAAAGAAAAAATCTGAGGATAAAAAAGACAGTAAAAAGAAATCTGACAAGAAAGACGATCAGAAAAAAGAGGATAACAAGCAGGAAGAGCAACAACAGGCAGAGCAGCCGGCAGCCGAGACTGTATATGTAACCACAAAGGTCAATATCCGTGATGCTGCAAGTACCGATGGAAATGTCGTAGAGATGTTAGAGTTCGGAACAGAGTTGAAGCGGACCGGAACAGAAGGCGACTGGAGTGCCGTAGAGCATAATGGTGTAACCGGTTATGTCAAGAGCGAGTATCTGTCTACAGAAGTTCCACAGCAGGATACATCAGCACCTTCCCTGTCAGAGGGTTCTACCGTTACCTTAAATGGCACGATCAATATCCGTGAGTCCATGAGCGAGACTTCCACGAAGGTAGCAGTAGGATATGCCGGTGACCAGGTTACGGTTGTTATGAGTTATGCGGAAGGATGGACGAAGGTAAATTATAAAGATACCATCGGTTACATAAAGACAGAATTATTACAGTAGGAAGAAATGCGGAGGCTTAGGTCTCCGCATTTTTGAAAGGATAGGAATGGAAACGGAATTTATCAGGATCAATAAGTTTTTAAGTGAAGCAGGAGTGTGTTCCAGAAGAGGAGCAGACCGTCTTGTGGAAGAAGGAAGAGTGACTATTGACGGAAAGGTAGCAGTACTTGGTGATCAGATCCTTCCGGGACAGAAGGTTCTTGTGGACGGCAGGGAAGTACAGAGAGAGGATGAGAAGATTTTACTGGCTTTTCATAAACCAAAAGGAATTGTATGTACGGCAGAGAAGAGAGAAAAGAACAATATTATTGATTATCTTCATTACCCGAAACGTATCTATCCGGTAGGAAGATTAGACAAGGATTCCGAGGGATTGATCCTTCTTACCAATGATGGAGAGCTTGGAAACGAGATTCTAAGAGCAAGAAATTTTCATGAGAAAGAATATATCGTAACGGTAAACCGCCCGGTTACGGATGAGTTTTTACGTGGAATGGCAGGAGGTGTACCCATCCTCGATACGATCACGAGAAAGTGTAAGGTAGAAAAGTTAGATAAGAGAAAATTCCGTGTTGTGCTGACGCAGGGACTGAACCGGCAGATCCGCAGAATGTGTGAATATTTTGACTATCGGGTGGTCAAACTGGTCCGTGTCAGGATCATGAATATTAAATTAGGAGATCTTCCGGTGGGAAAATACCGTGATCTTACACATCAGGAATGGGAAGGATTATTGGCACTGCTATCAGAGAGTGGGAAAGAGGAATAGGATGGAAATTCAGGAAAAAATAGAAGCGTTACGCAAGGAAATTGAGTATCATGTCGAACGCTATTATAATCAGGATGATCCGGAGATTACCGATTACGAATACGATCAGAAAATGAACGAGTTAAAACGTTTAGAAAGAGAACACCCGGAATATGTCACACCGGATTCCCCGACACAAAAGGTCGGAGGAAGTGCAAAACGTGAGGCGGGTGTCTTAGTAGAGCATAACGTACCGATGTTGAGCCTTCAGGATGTTTTTGACAGGGGAGAGGTAGAGAATTTTGTTGCAGAAATGAAAAAGCAGTTAGATGATCCTGAATTTGTGGTTGAATACAAGATAGACGGACTGTCTCTTTCTTTGCGTTACGAATACGGCGAGTTGAAGTTAGCAGAGACCAGAGGAGATGGCATCCAATATGGGGAAGATGTCACGGCAAATGCAAAAGTGATCCGTGATGTCAAAAAGAAATTAAAAGATAAACCGGAATATCTCGAAATCCGTGGCGAAGTCTATATGACAGAGGCTGATTTTGAGAAGGTCAACGAAAAACAGGAACTGCTCGGCAAAAAGCTGTTTGCAAATCCAAGAAACTGTGCAGCAGGCACACTGCGTCAGTTAGATACCGCAGTGACAAAGGAACGCGGACTGTCCATGTTTATTTTTAATATTCAGGATGCAAGAGGAATCTCATTTGAAACGCATACAGAAGGCTATGAATATTTAAAAAAACAGGGCATTCGGGTCATTGAAGAATATACGGTCTGCAAGACAGCAGATGAAGTCTGGGCAGCGATCGAAAAAATCGGCGAGAACCGTGGAAAACTGCCATATGATATTGATGGCGCGGTGGTAAAGATCAACCGTTTTTCCGACCGGGAAAAATTAGGGGCAACTTCTAAAGTTCCGCGGTGGGCAGTGGCATATAAATATCCGCCGGAAGAAAAAGAGACAAAACTGTTAGATATTGAGTTGTCAGTTGGCAGAACCGGAAGGATCACGCCGACAGCCGTTTTTGAACCGGTGCGGTTGTGTGGAACGAGTGTATCAAGAGCAACCCTGCATAATCAGGATTTTATTGATGAATTAGATATCGGGATCGGTGATACGATCGTGGTATACAAATCCGGTGAGATCATACCGAAGGTACGAAGAGTCATTCACGAGAAGAGACCGGCGGGTGTCAAAAAATTCGTGATACCGAATGTCTGTCCGGTCTGTGGTGCAAAGACGGAACGCGAAAAGGATACCGCAGATATCAAGTGTACCTCACCAAACTGTCCGGCACAGTTAGAACGCCATATGATCAATTTTGTCGGCAGGGATGCTATGGACATCAAAGGATTTGGTGCCACTTACATTATGGAGCTGGTACGTCTTGGATATCTCAAAGACATTGCAGATATTTATGACTTAAAACAGCATCGGGAAGAACTGATCGAACAGGGAATTATCGGAAAAGAAAAAAATACGGATAAATTACTGGATGCAATTGAAAAATCCAAGCAAAATGAGGCATTCCAGTTATTGACCGGGTTTGGTATCCCAAATGTCGGCAAAGCAGCGGCAAAAACCATTCTGAAACATTTTGGCAGTATTGAAGCACTGATGCAGGCAGATATGGAGAGTCTGCAACAGGTTGCAGATGTCGGAGAGGTTACGGCACTTTGTATCCGTAATTATTTTCAGGATGAAAATAACTGCAAGATCATAGAACGTCTGAAAGAAGCAGGGGTCAATATGGAAATGGCAGAGACAGGCAGTGAGGACGGACGTTTTGACGGATTGACCTTTGTCATTACCGGAACACTTCCAACGATGGATCGAAAGGCAGCAGCAGCCTTGATCGAAGCGCATGGCGGCAAGGTATCCGGTTCTGTTTCTAAAAAGACCAATTATCTGCTTGCCGGAGAAAATGCGGGCAGTAAGCTGACCAAAGCCAATGATCTGGGTGTTTCCGTGATATCGGAAGCAGAATTGCAGGAAATGTTAAAATAGATATTGATAAACAGATCACAGACAGAAAAGAGGGAAAAATATGCCGATCAAGACACAGGGAGATTTACCGGCAAAGGAAATATTAGAAAATGAAAATATATTTGTGATGGATGAGAGTCGTGCGATCCATCAGGACATCCGTCCGCTTCAGGTATGTATTTTAAACCTGATGCCGTTAAAAGAAGATACGGAGTTACAGTTGTTGCGTGCACTATCGAACACGCCATTACAGGTGGATATTACATTTTTAACGGTAAAAAGCCACGAATCGCAGAATGTATCTGCGAATCATCTGAACAAATTTTATACAACTTTTGAATACATCAAAGATCAAAAATTTGAT
>OLSX01004299.1_pt1 | contig 10756 bp, 15 predicted proteins | sample 1673141 | NCBI WGS metagenome assembly OLSX01 (sample SAMEA3136759, study PRJEB25190) | human gut metagenome | biome: human gut; feature: human-associated habitat; material: faeces | place: Austria | collected 2013
TGTATTGTCAGCCAGGAACATGAAATGGAGTGCCGATTCTACAAGGCCCTCTATACCTGGTTCCAAAAGGAAGTGACCCGACAATGAACTCGATTTATATCTTCCCTGAGGCCATCCATACGGAAGATACCATTTCTCTGGACCTGGAAGAAAATGGATTGCGCTTTTTCTGTAATAACAAACGAGTGGTTATTGATCTTGCTGCATTGCGGAGCGGGTCCTCCACGGTGATTCTGAAAAATCCCATCACTGGGACCGTCTACCCGCTGTTTAACTTCCGGGAAATCCTCCAGGTGATGGATCTGGGGCCCCAGGAGCTGCTCCAGACACTTCGCATCAACGGCTATGTGCAGATCGACAAGTCCGGGAAGGATACCTTCATCAAAGTGTTCCTGCCCAATGGGCAACCTGAATTAAAGAGTCGGACTCATGACTTTTCCCGGTTTCCCCATGTGGCCATGGCCGATCTCCATAAGCTGGACCGGGCTTTCAGTTGGTCCGCGCATACGGGGAAGGTCCAAATCCATTATGGCCGGATTGAGGGATCCCTGGTGTTTGACCGCTCAACCTTTTGGAAGGAACCGGTTTATGTGAGCCATGCCGGACAGAGCCAGGAGCTGACCGAGGGGGAAAACTGGTTTTCCTTCGTTTGGAGTCCTTCGGAAGATGTGTACTGTGGGCCTCAATGTGGACGGTACAAAGGGCGGGCACTCCATATTTCAGGTTACCAGCGGTAAAAGAAAGGAGGGGCAACATGGATTTTATCAGCTACACCTTTGTGAACGCCGTGATCAGTGCCCTGGCCGTATTCGGGTGCTGGCTCATCCTGCGTCCTCAAAAGATTGAGAATCGGGCGCTCCACAAGAGTATCGACAATAATACCAAGGCCCTGGAGGACCTGACCGGTCTGATCAACGAAATGCGAGTGGCCCAGGCAAGTGTGGAGACGAACATTACCAATCTCTGGCACCGGTACAAAGATCTGAAGGGAGAAGTAGACAGAATTCATGACCACAATCGGGATCTGGGGAATCCGCCATGTTCGAAAAAGTAAGAGGGTGGCTCAAGAAGAGCCTTGGGACTGTAAAGAAGCGCCTGAACCAGTTCCAGCAGCCCATTAAATGGATCGTCATAGGGTATCTTGTGACGGTCTTTTTGTTTGTAGTTTCCTATTACGGATTCTGGATGTATCTGGCCGTGATGGGAAAAATCCAGCTGCCGGACCTATTGGCAATGATACGGGAACTAGTGGGGCCTGCCATGGTAGGCTTTGTCACCTTCATTGCAGGCTGTTTCGTGGATCTTGATGGAAATGGAGTCCCGGATCATTTTGAAAAGGAGAAGGATAAGAAATGAAGATTTTTATTAATCCTGGGCATATGCCCGGTGTGGACAGTGGGGCCGTCAATGAAACTTATGGAGTCACCGAAGCGGATATCGTAAAAGAAATCGGAGCCGGAGTCCAGCAGTACCTGAACCGGGTGGGCTATGACTGTATGCTGGTCCAGTCCGACAATCTTTGCGGGGAATCTCCCAACTATACCAATATTTGTGCCAGCGCAAATGGGTGGAAGGCAGATCTCTTTCTTTCCATCCACTGCAATGCGGCCGCGAAAGAAGCCCAGGGGACGGAAACTCTGGTGTACAGCAGGGACAGCGAAGGAGCCTGCGCCCTGGCAGAATGCATCCAGAACCAGATTGTCCAGAGCCTGAGCACCGTGGACCGGGGTGTGAAGGAACGGCCGGGGCTGGCGGTGCTTCGGGAAACGGATATGCCGGCGGTTCTTGTGGAAACGGCGTTCATCACCAACGAAGAGGATGTGCAGCTCCTGATGAATCAGAAGGACGGATTTGCCCGTGCCATTGCCCGCGGGGTGACGGATTATGTGGCCCGGAAAGGATGAGAGACCATGGACATGTGGCGGATCAGCGATGAATTTCTCTTAGGCTATCTTTTGGGCATCTTGACCGGGGTGCTCCTGTTCACCTTGGTCATCTGAAGAAAGAGGGTGGGGATGATTGAGAAAAAGCGTCTGGGTCTTGCTGCTTTGTTTGTTATTCTCCTTTCCGCAGGTGTCCTGGGCCTCTACGTATACCATAACAGAAAAGGAACTGACCCAGTTGGAGCAGAATATCAGCGAGCTGCAGACCATCAACAACAGATTACAGAAGGAATCCAGTCAGCAGAAGAAACGCATGAAGGAATTGGAGACGCAATTGACCGCAGCACAGACCGAATTACAGAAAGCCAGGGAACAGTCCGAACGGCTCGGGAGTCAATTGAAAGATCTGGAGAGGACCTCGATCAGACAGGAAGAATCCTTGCGGATTGCCAACGAATCCTTAGCCGCATACGAGAAAGAAACCAATAGAACACAAAAACGGCTAAAGGCACAGCGGAACCTGGCCTATGGGATAGGGACGGTTTTGCTGGTGGCTTTGGTGCGGAAATGAATAGAGCCATGGTGGGAATTCCTGCCATGGCTTTTTTTTGCGTTATGGGTACTTATTCCTGCCATTCTTGTCCTGCTACTCTTAGAAACGAAATTTTAGGAGGAAACTGATCATGAAAGAACAAAGCCAAAAGCTGCCATTGAACCAGCGGTTTACGTTGACCCTGAAAGAAGCCTGCCACGACCACCACGCGGTTGCCCTGAAAGAAGCCAGCCAGTATTTCCATATTGGGGAAAAGAAACTTCGGAGAATGGCTGCCGAAGACCCTGGTTCCGGGTTTCTGCTGCATAATGGACGGAAAGTACTCATCATCCGGGAAGAATTTGAACAATTCCTTCGCCAGACTTCGTGTATTTGATAGAAGTTGACTTATTTTGTCTTCAGAGTGATGTATAGGATGCCAAAAGAAACGAAAGGGGAAAAGCAATGAAAAAACGTATGATAGGCCGGATCCGAAGAGATAAGAAAAGACGGATCCTACGGCCGGGAGAGTCTGTTCGGATTGATGGTAAGTACCAATTTAAATACATGGTGGACGGCAAACCCAAATTCTTTTACAGCTGGAAACTAGAGCCTACGGACCCATTGCCCCCAGGAAGAAAGCCTTGCCGGTCCCTTCGGGAGATGGAAGACAGCCTGGAGGTCCGCCTGGTGATCTGCCCCAATGCCAACAGCGATTCCATGACCGTCCTGGAACTGGTCCAGCGCTATCTGCTTCTCAAAAAGAGTGTGAAACCAAACACATTGACCAATTACCGGTTTGTGGTCAATGCCCTGAAGAAAGAGCCCTTTTCCCAGAAGGCTATTGGGAAGGTGAAAATGTCCGATGCCAAATTATGGTTGGTCAAGTTACAGTCAGAAGGAAAGAGCTACAGTTCCATCCACAGCATCCGGGGTGTGGTGCGGCCCGCCTTCCAAATGGCCGTAGATGATGAAATCTTGTGGAGAAATCCCTTTAACTTCGAACTGAAAGAAGTCCTGATCAACGACAGCGTAAGGCGGGAGGCTCTTTCAAAAAGAGATATGCGGATTTTTCTGGATTTCATTAAAAACGACTCCCACTACAAGAGATATTATGAAGGAATCTTCATCCTGTTCCATACGGGGTTGCGGGTATCAGAATTCTGTGGACTGACGGTGAACGATATCGACCTGGAAAAAAGGACGATCAACGTGGACAAGCAGCTCCAAAAGGGGAATGGAAAATATTACATTCTTTCTACAAAAACCAAAGCGGGGGCCAGGTTGCTGCCCATGACCGATGAGGTCTACCAATGCTTTGCGGCTATCCTGGAGCGGAGAAGACCGCCGAAGGTAGAACCCATCATCGATGGGGTGGGGAAATTCCTTTTTTATGATGTGAATGGACATCCAACAGTAGCCTTGCACTGGGAACATTATTTCAAACTTATCGTGCGGAAACACAACAGCATCTATAAATATCAGCTTCCCAGGATTACGCCCCATGTTTGTCGCCATACCTACTGCACCAATATGGCCCTCTCCGGGGTCAGTGCCAAGACTCTCCAGTACCTGATGGGGCACAGCGACATTTCCATCACCCTGAATGTGTACACCCACATCAAGTTCGATGACGCCCAGAAAGAAGTGGCACTCATCCAGGCCCGGCAGCAGAAGGAGATGGAAAACGTCCGAAAAGAACTGGAGCAGGTGGGAGAAATCCAGCCCAAGGTGATCCGGTTTCCCAATAAGGCGTGAGGAGAGAAACAGTCAACGGTCACTAGTCACGAGTCCATAGCCAGGTGAAGAACTTCTATCTTTCTTCACGGAAACGATGAAAATATACGTTCCAAGCCATAGCAGCCGGTTCCAGGAATATAGTCATAAATATCACCTCATTTCAGGCATGAAAAAAGCACCAGGCATTTCTGCCAGGTGCTTTCTATTAGATTTTATTCAGCTTCTGGATGCGCTGGTTCGTATTGAATCCCATGATCGCCTGGATACGGTTTATCATGCTTCACTTTTTCGGTAAAAATATCAAAAGGAATCCCTTTTGGAAATGCATCACAGTAGGGACATCCCCGCATATCTTCCCGCGGATAAACTACATAATGCTTACAACACCTACATCTATTTATCGGAAACATATTCCAGGGCTCCTTCTTTTTTTAACAAAATTACCACGGTTTGGGCATATTTGCAAGGAATTTTACGAAGCCATGCAGCAAGTGCATCTGCTGTAAACTCATACACATTAAAAGGGGAAAAGGAATGGCAGCGGGGCAGAGTTTCCTGAGAAAGCGATGAGATTGCAAGATTATTTGCGAATCCTGAAAATCTCGTTATAGCTAAAGAAAAGTTATATGATTATTGTTTGAATAAGGATCATCTATCAGGGGGCCAAACGCAGTTGCTTTTGAAAAATATTTAGGGTATACTCAAAGTGTCTATAAAAAGCTTGATGATTTGATAGGTCAAAATATTATTAATGCTAAGTTTGAGGATAGAGGAATAAACGAACAAGGCCATAATATGGCGCTAATTTCTTTGTTACTGATTTGCAAAATAACAGGATTTTGCTAACAACCGGGTGGATTATAGATAATGGTTCAATAAAGCCACGTCTAACATCTTCTTATTTAAAACCTGAAATTAAGGAGGGGAAGCCATGAAGGCAAAAGAGTTAGATTGTGTAGAACTAAAGAATGGGAGAAAAGGGTGCTTGCTTCACGAATTTCCTAACGGAGATTTCTTGATGGAACCTTATGAGAGTCCTGAAATAGAGGATCAGATAGAAATTTCAAAGGAAGACATAAAAAGAATAATTTATGTTTCATAAGCCCCCTGCTCCGGCAGCGGGCTTTTCTTATGCCTGAAAAAAAGAAACCATGAATGACATAGCTCTGATCTTCTCCAGAGAGGTCTGGTTGAGTGTGTGGCTTTTCTGCTATAATAACAGAGAAAATTTCACCCCAGAAAAATTTCGGTAGTAGGAAAAACCCGTTTTACTACCATTTTTACTACCATTTTTACTACTACAATGGGGAAAGTTGTGCCGTTTTTTGCAAAATTATGTCCTTTTCTCCGTGAACAGGTGAAACGGGCAAAACCGCATTAACTCGGCATATTTCGGCATAGAAGGGAGTTTCGTGTCCATGATCAAAATACTATTTATCTGCCACGGCAATATTTGTAGAAGCCCCGTTGCGGAGTTTGTTTTTAGGGATATAGCCAAAAAGGCCGGTCAGGAGGCAGATTTCCTCATTGCTTCCGCGGCAACGACAACGGACGAAATTGCTGGCGGTGTAGGAAATCCTGTCTATCCGCCGGCTCGGGAGACACTCCTGCGTCATGGCATTGACCCTGTAGGAAAGCGGGCAGTCCTGTTGACGCGGGCTGATTATGCTTTCTATGATCATCTCATCGGCATGGACGCGGAAAATCTCCATGACATGCGGCGCATCTGTGGTGGGGATAGGGACCATAAACTATCGCTGCTCCTTGATTATACGGATCATCCCCGGGATGTAGCCGATCCTTGGTATACCCGGGACTTTGAAGCAAGCTATCGTGATATTGTGGCTGGCTGCAGGGCTCTTTGGTCATTTCTTCAAAAAAATGCCCTCTCAGCTGACAGAAAGGACTTATTGTGAAACTTGATCCTCTCTATTTTTTCCTACCCATGATTGAGGCCCTTGACCGGGAGGAACATGACCTTGTCGGCGCCACGGTCGGACATGGTAAGCGAGTTGCCTATCTGTCTTACCTGATGACGCGCAGCCTTCCGTGGTCCCCTGATGAGCGGCTGGCCTTTGTCCTTGCCGCTTTGCTCCATGACTGCGGGTCTGTAGAGACCATTCGGGAAATGCGTGATGCTGCCCGAAATAGGAAACCCTTCAGCGGTACTTTTTCCAATGGTCGGGTTGTAGATGACGCCAGTATCCATGCCCAAAAAGGAGAGGACCTTTTGCAGGATATGCCTTTTTATTCCCAAATCAAAGGGGTTGTCATGATGCACCACGAATGGGCCAATGGAACAGGCCCCATGGGGCTTAGGGAAGATGCCATTGACAAGCGGGCCCAAGTACTCTACCTTGCTGACCGCATGGATATCCGTTACGATTTATTGTCCCTGTCGGAAAGCGGATTTAGGGAGATGGTCCGTGATCTGCTTGGGCTCGAACATATCGAATTTTCCCATGATGCCTTGGTCCTTCTTGAAAAGAACCTGACCTATGAGGCTGTACAAAAACTCCAGGAGATTCCTCTAAATAGGCTCCTCAAATCGGTCGTACCAAGCCATGCCTGTGAGTACAGCCTAAAAGATATGCTTACCATCACCCGGTTTTTTGAGCGGATTGTCGATAATAAGTCCTCCTTTACGAAGGACCATTCTCACGGAATTGCCATGAAGGCCCTTGCCATGGCCCAAAAATATGGATGGAATGAAGAAAAGCAGGAACGTTTTCTTCTGGCGGCGAGCCTCCATGATTATGGAAAATTGCAGGTGCCTTCTTCCATCCTTGAAAAAGCAGGGCCGTTGACTGCAGAAGAGTTCCAAATCATGAAGAACCATGTCCGCTGGACCTATGAAGTCCTTGATGAAATCCCTGGGTTTGAAGATATCCGGGACTGGGCCTCTTTCCATCATGAGAAGCTGGATGGAAGCGGTTACGTAAAGGGCCTTTGCAGCAAGGAACTTTCCTTTGAAGACCGCCTCATGGCCTGTCTCGATATTTATCAGGCCCTGACGGAAAAAAGGCCGTATAAAGAGGGATTCTCACATGAAAAGACCATTGCCATCATGAGGGAACTAGCCTGTAAAGGAAAAATTGACGGCGCCATCGTGAGGGATCTCGACGCCTTTTTTGAGCCGACTAGGCTTCCTTCCTAATGAAATAAAAGGCAGGGAGCAGAAAGATACTCCAACAAGGTAGGGAGGATTGATGATGGATCTGATTCGAAAGGTACAGGAACAAGACTGGACTGCTATTGAGGACCTAGTAAAGCAGGCTTTTGCCACGGCTTCTTATTCGGATGGGACGGAAGCCGCGCTTGTGGCCCGGCTGCGGCAAGGGCCTGCCTTTCTCCCAGACTTAGCCCTTATGGCTGAACGGGAAGCTAAGCCCGCAGGGTTTATCCTTTTTACAAAAGCAAGGGTATCCCAAGAAACCATCCTTGCCTTGGCGCCCCTTGCTGTGAAGCCTTGTTTTCAAAAAAGTGGGATTGGGACCGCTCTTGTAAAAAAAGGTCATACGCTTGCCGCAAAGGCGGGATTTGCTTATGCAGCCGTTTTGGGGGATCCCGCATTTTACGGTCGTTTGGGTTATGAAGCGGCAGAAAAATGGGGAATTACGCCGCCAGCAGCTTTTCCTAAAGAATATTTTATGGCCATAAAGCTCATTCCTGATGCGGCTCCGCTTGCAGGGACCATTGTCTACGACAGGGCGTTTGGCCTTTAGGAAACAGAGCAGAAAATGAGACTGGAAAGAAAAGGGATGGAATTATGAAAGAAGCCATCAAGGTCCGCGGTGCGCGGGTCCATAATCTTAAAAATATTGATGTCGATATTCCTCTTGGAAAAATTGTCGGCATTGCCGGTGTGTCGGGATCGGGCAAATCATCCCTTGCCTTAGGCGTCCTCTATGCGGAAGGGTCCCGGCGCTACCTCGATTCCCTGTCGACGTACACAAGGCGGCGCATGAGTTTTTCCCCCAAGGCGGACGTAGATGAAGTCCTTTACGTTCCGGCTGCCCTTGCCATGCACCAGCGTCCCGGTGTTCCTGGCATGCGCAGTACCTTTGGGACAGGAACGGAGCTTCTTAGTAGTCTGCGTCTCCTTTTTTCCCGTCTTGCGGTGCACCGCTGCCCAAACGGTCATGAGGTCCCACCGTCCCTTGCCGTCGCGGCGGAAAAAGAACTTATCTGCCCGACCTGCGGAGCCCATTTTTACGCTCCCTCTGCAGAAGAACTGTCTTTCAACAGCCAAGGCGCCTGCCCGCGCTGTGAGGGGACGGGAAAGGTCAAGACCGTCAATGTGGATGCCCTCGTCCCTGACGAGACCTTAACCATTGATGAAGGGGCCGTCCTTCCTTGGCAGACCCTGATGTGGTCCCTGATGAAGGATGTTGCCCGCGCCATGGGCGTGCGGACCGATGTTCCTTTTAAGGATCTTACAGCAAAGGAAAAGGACATCGTCTATCATGGTCCTGCCGTGAAGAAACATATCTTTTACAAGGCTAAAAGTACGAACGTTGCCGGTGAACTTGACTTCACGTACTATAATGCCATCTATACCGTCGAAAATGCGCTTGCCAAAGTAAAGGACGAAAAGGGCATGAAGAAAGTCGAACGCTTCCTGACCCAGGAAACCTGCCCGGAGTGCCATGGCACCCGTCTTTCCGAAAAGGCGCGGGCCCCGAAAGTGCGCGGGATCTCCCTTGCCGACGCGACGCATATGACCTTGAAGGACCTCGTCTTGTGGGTCAAAGGAGTTCCCGAAAGTCTTCCTGAAACCATGCGCCCCATGGCCCAAAGCATTTGCGATGCTTTTCTCGAAAACGCCAAGCGTCTTATGGATCTGGGCCTTTCTTATCTGACCTTGGACCGGGAAGCTGCGACCTTATCAAACGGAGAGAGGCAGCGGATGCAGCTGGCTCGGGCTGTACGGAACCGAACGACGGGTGTCCTCTATATCCTTGATGAGCCATCCATTGGTCTTCATCCGGAGAATCTCAAAGGCCTCATGGGTGTCATGCAGGACCTTATCCGCGACGGAAACTCCATCGTTCTTGTAGACCATGATACGCAGGTCCTGTCTACGTGTGATTGGCTCATTGAAATGGGGCCCGGCGCCGGCTCCAAAGGAGGTCGCGTCATCGGAACGGGGACTGTGGCTGATACGGCAAAGCGTCACACTTCAAAGATTGGCCCTTTCCTTCAAAAAGGCGGTCACCACTTAGTCCGTGATGCCTGCGGGAAAAAAGCACTTTTTGAAAAGGGCACCATCCATATGGAAACAAGTGGAATCCATACCGTAAAACCCCTCAGTGTGACCCTTCCCAAAGGCCGTCTTACGGTGGTCACCGGTGTTTCCGGCTCAGGCAAGACAACCATGGTTCTTGAAAGTCTCATCCCGGCCGTCCTTGCCCAAACGAAAGGGGAGGCACTTCCGCCCCATGTGACACGTCTTGACGCGTCAGGCATTCACGGGATTAAACTCATCGACGCATCGCCCATAGGAATCAATGTCCGCTCTACGGTGGCAACGTACGCCGATGTCCATGATGAACTGCGCAAAGTCTACGGCCGCCTGCCGGAGGCAAAGGCACAGGGCCTTAAAGCAGGGGACTTTTCCTATAATACGGGGAGCCTGCGCTGCCCGCTCTGCGATGGCACGGGGGAAATCAACCTTGACGTCCAGTTCCTGCCTGATGTGATCATTACCTGTCCGGAGTGTCATGGAACGAGGTACCGAAAAGAAGCGGACCTTGTGAAAAAGAAGATGCAGAAAAGCAACGCGGCATATTCCTTGCCGGAACTCATGGCTATGGATATCGATGATGCCCTTGAGGCTGCCAAGGGGCTCAAGAAGGTCTCGGAAAAACTGCGCATCCTGAAAGACTTGGGCCTGGGGTATCTGACGCTGAAAGAAGCAACGCCCCGCCTTTCCGGCGGTGAAGCGCAGCGGCTGAAACTTGCCAGCGACATGGGAAAGGGGCAGGAAGATACAATCTTTGTCTTTGATGAACCGACCATCGGCCTTCATCCCCTTGATACGGAGACACTCCTTCACGTCTTTGATGAGCTTGTTTCGCAAGGAGCGACCGTTGTTGTTATTGAGCATGACCTCGACGTCATCCGCAATGCCGACTATCTCATCGACATGGGTCCCGGCGGTGGGGCAGAAGGCGGCACCATCGTTACGTGCGGTACGCCGGGAGAAGTGGCCCAATGCAAGGAAAGTAAAACAGGAAAGTACATCTAAAGAAAGAGCAAAGCAGTTCCCACGAAGTCCTTATGGCTTTAGGGGAACTGCTTTTTTAGAAAGGAGAAAGGATCAAAGGCTCGACCTGATTCTTGTGTCAAAAATGTATTGATAAATCGAAAATTATAGATATCATAAAACCATGAATCAGGTAGAACTTTTTAAAGCCCTTTCCAATCCCATACGGCTCCAGATCCTCACCTGGCTGAAAGACCCCTCTGCCCATTTTCCTCCTCAGGGTCTTCATATCCCCGAAGGAGACAGCTTCGAGAACGCTGTCTGTGTTGGAAGCATCCAAGAAAAGCTGGGTATTTCCCAATCGACTGTTTCCCATTACCTCGATCTGATGCA
>OLSX01004302.1_pt1 | contig 10748 bp, 6 predicted proteins | sample 1673141 | NCBI WGS metagenome assembly OLSX01 (sample SAMEA3136759, study PRJEB25190) | human gut metagenome | biome: human gut; feature: human-associated habitat; material: faeces | place: Austria | collected 2013
TGAAGGACATTGATAAGTCCTTTCCTGGAGTTCATGCTCTGGATCACGTTAATTTCGAAGTAAAACGCGGCGAAGTACATGCACTTATGGGAGAAAACGGTGCCGGTAAATCAACACTGATGAAGGTTCTTACCGGTATTTATCAGAAGGATTCAGGTTCCATCGTTTACAAAGGACAGGAAACAGAATTCCACAATACACGTGAGGCACAGGATGCCGGCGTTGTAATCGTACATCAGGAGCTGAACATGGTAGGTGATCTTACCGTTGCTCAGAACATCTTCATCGGACGTGAACCGAAGAAGGGCTTCCGTATCGATGACAAAAAAATGATCGAGGATTCAAAGAAGCTTTTCCAGGATCTGAACATTGAGATCAATCCGAAGGAAAAGATGAAGAATCTGACAGTCGGAAAACAGCAGATGTGTGAGATCGCAAAAGCAATTTCTCATAAAGCTGAGGTCATCATCTTCGATGAGCCTTCCGCAGCACTTACCGAGAAGGAAATCGCAGATCTGTTTGAGATCATCCGTGACCTTCGTAAGAAAAATCTCGGTATCGTGTATATCTCACATCGTATGGATGAGATCAAAACGATCACAGACCGTGTAACAGTCATGCGAGATGGTGGTTACGTAGGAACCCTCATCACAAAAGACAGTACAAAAGAAGATATCATCAACATGATGGTTGGCCGTGTTATTTATGAGGATCCGAAGCAGGAGAGTGCAGTTCCGGCAGATGCACCGGTAGTTCTTAAGGTTGAGCATCTGAACGCAGGCAAGATGGTTCAGGATGTAAGCTTTGAGCTGAGAAAAGGCGAGATCCTTGGTTTCTCAGGACTGATGGGCGCAGGACGTACCGAGACAGCCAGAGCACTGTTCGGAGCAGATCCGAAGCAGAGTGGTAAGATCTCCATTATGGGTAAAGACGGTCAGCTTCATGAGGTGACCATCAACAGCCCGCAGGATGCTGTTAAATGTGGTATCGGTTATCTGTCAGAGGACAGAAGAAGATACGGCTGTGTTGTACAGAAATCTGTAACAGAGAATACAACACTGGCAACAATGGAAGAGTTTACCAATGGTATCTTTATCAACAAAGCAAAAGAGAAAAAAGTTGCTGAGAAATATGTAAACGAACTTGCAACTAAGACACCTACTACAGACCAGCTGGTAGTTAACCTTTCCGGTGGTAACCAGCAGAAGGTAGTTATCGCAAAATGGCTGACACGAGACAGTGACATCCTTATTTTCGATGAGCCTACCAGAGGTATCGATGTTGGTGCTAAGAACGAAATCTACAAATTAATGAACAGACTGGCAGCAGAAGGAAAATCCATTATCATGATTTCTTCTGAGATGACGGAAGTTCTCCGAATGAGTGACCGTATCATCATCATGTGTGAGGGTAAAGTTACCGGATGTATTGATATCTCCGAGGCAACCCAGGAAAACATCATGGACAAGGCCACACGGAATATCGATTAAGGAGGAAAGTCATGACTAAGAAGAAAAAAAGTATTTTAAGTGATCAGAGATTTATTGTTTTGCTCGTTATCATTGTCCTGTGTGCGATATTCTCAGGCTTGAGTAAAGAATTCAGACAGTACACCACGATCCTGAGTATGCTGGATTTCTCATATTACGATCTTCTTATGGCGATCGGAGTTACATTCCCGCTTATCACTGGTGGTGTTGACCTGTCAATCGGAACTGGTATGGTAGCTTACGCACTGATCGCAGGAACACTGATCAGAAACAACAACTGCCCGGTAGCACTTGCTATGATCATCTGTATCGTACTTGGTATCGCAGTTGGTGCATTAAACGGTGTACTTATTGGTGTTATGAACCTGCCGCCATTCCTTGCAACGCTTTGTACATGTATGATTACCCGTGGTGCCGGATCTCTTTGCAGTGCAACACCTTGGCCGGGACTTACACAGCCGGGTGGATGGTTCCACAGCATCTTCAAGGTAACCGTTGGTACAGGAAGAAGTGCTTCACGTTATCCGCTCGGTTTCCTGTGGATGATCATTCTGGTTCTTCTTATGGAGTACATCCTGAACCACACCAAATTCGGTCGTTACACAATTGCAATCGGTTCCAACAAAGAGGCAGCAGCCCTTTCTGGAATCAATACAAAGTTCTATCACGTAATGGTATACGTTGTCTGCGGTCTGTTTACAGGTCTTGCAGCAATCGCATACGCAGCAGTAACACCTACTGTACAGCCTGGTACTGGTGCCGGACTTGAGATGGATGCTATCGGTGGTGTATTCGTTGGTGGTGTAGCAGCTACCGGTGGATATGGTTCCGTGATCGGTACATTCGTTGGTATCTTCGTCATCATGCTTCTGAAAACAGGTCTTCCATATATCGGCCTGCAGGCAAACTGGCAGCAGATCATCACTGGTATCGTTCTGATCGTAGCCGTTCTGATCGATATCCTGAAAGAGAAAAAAGCAGCACACTGATATTAAGAAGTGTGTATAATAAGTAAGGGTGCTGTTTACAGAGAAATGTGAACAGCACCCGATAATCAAAGATGTGAAACGCCAAGGGGTAGCAACGGCGTATGAACATAAAAAACTATATAATATATTTTAAGGAGGAAATATTATATGAAAGCAAAAAAGGTTATGGCATTAATGCTCTGTGCAGCAATGGTAACAAGCATGAGCGCAACAGCAGCTTTTGCAGCTGAGGAGAAAGAAGATGCAGCAACAGAGGAATCCGCAGATTCCACAGCAGCTGAGGATCCTACCGCACAGTTCGACGGACTGAAAGCAAACGAAGCTTATGAGTTCCCGATGATGGTTAAATCTTTCCAGTCCACATACTGGGATGCAGCACAGGAAGGTATGAAGAAAGCTGCTGAAGAACTTGGTGTTACTTACACAGCACAGGGACCGAACAGTGAATCTGATATCGCTGACCAGGTTAACATGATCAACACAGCAATCGCTTCCAACCCGAAAGGATTAGGACTTGCAGCTTGTGATACATCTTCCGTTCTTGACGCTCTGAACGATTGTGTATCTAAAGGAATCCCGGTTGTTACATTCGATACAGGTATTGCAGATGCTCCAGAAGGATCTATCGCTTGCGAAGTTTGTACAGACAACGCTCAGGCTGGTTCTGTAGCAGCTGAAAATATGTACAACGCAATCAAAGATGTTGTAGCTAACGCTGATGGACAGGTTGTCATCGGTGAAGTTAACCAGGATGCTACAGCTCAGAACATCCAGCAGCGTGGTGGCGGATTCATCGACAAAATGATCGAACTGCTTCAGGCTGACGGAAAAACAGTAGCAGTTGCTGGAAACGAATTCTATGTAAACGCAGCTAAAAACGCTGATGCAAAAGAAGCTGACGCAGACGTTGTTATTCAGGTTGCTGTACCGGCACAGACAACTGTAGAGCTTTGCTCTAACGAAGCTCAGGCTATCCTTTCCAAAGAAAACTGCATCGCTATCTTCGGTTCCAACCAGACAGCAGCAGAAGGTGTTCTTGCAGCTAACGCTAACCTGAACGTTCTTGGATCTGACGCAGCTAACGGCGACGTTATCGGTGTTGGTTTCGATGCTGGTTCTATCATCAAAGCAGCTGTTCAGGATGGAACATTCCTTGGTGCAGTTACACAGTCTCCTCTGATGATGGGATACTATGCAATCTACGCTCTGACAGCAGCAGCAAACGGCCAGAAGCTTGAGGATGTTCCTACAGAGGGTTACTGGTATGATGCAACAAATATGGAAGACGAGAATATCGCACCTAACCTTTATGACTAATCAAATCATATAATTGATAAGATCGTGAAGTTATAATGAACGCGGATTGCGTTCACGGACGTATGAAATAAGAGATCCGCTGGCTGATTCAGTCAGCGGATTTTTTAAACAAATAATGTAGTAGTTCATAAATAATCGCTGTATTATTGGCAAATAAAGACACTTTTTTTGACAAAAGAGGTTCTTATCACCGGAAGGATCCTGATGTATGATAAATACAACATCAGATATGAAAGTGATCAGAAGCTTACATATTGAGGAGGATTTAAAAATGGCAACATATTATTTAGCAGTAGATATCGGAGCATCCAGTGGACGTCACATTCTGGGACATATGGAAAACGGAAAAATGATCCTGGAAGAAATCTATCGTTTTGAGAACGGCATGGTTAAGAAGGATGGAGAGCTCTGCTGGGAGTTTGACCGCCTTTTCAACGAGATCGTAAATGGTCTTAAGAAATGTAAAGAGATCGGCAAGATCCCGGTAAGCATGGGTGTTGATACCTGGGGTGTTGACTTCGTGCTTCTAGACAAGGATGACAAGGTTCTTGGCAACACGGTAGGCTACCGTGATCATCGTACAGAGGGAATGGACGAGGAAGTTTATAAGACAATTTCCCTGAAGGATCTGTATGCAAGAACCGGTATCCAGAAAGCAATCTACAATACAGTATATCAGCTGATGGCAGTGAAGAAGAAACATCCTGAGTATCTGGAGCAGGCTGAGACACTTCTTCATGTACCGGACTACTTCCATTTTCTTCTTACAGGCGAAAAAACTTGCGAGTACACAGAGGCAACCACAGGACAGCTTGTATGCCCGACAACCAAGGACTGGGATTATGAGCTGATCGATATGCTGGGATATCCAAGAAAGATATTCCAGAAGCTGATCATGCCTAGCACAAGCATCGGACATTTAACAGACGCAGTGAAGGAAGCAGTTGGCTTTGATCTTGAGGTTGTAGCACCGGCTACACATGATACAGGGTCTGCAGTTCTGGCTGTGCCTGCAAATGATGACGATTTCATTTATATCAGTTCCGGAACATGGTCTCTGATGGGAATCGAGAGAAAAGAAGCAGACTGCTCTGAGAAGAGCTGTGAGATGAACTTCACAAACGAGGGTGGATATGCAGGACGTTTCCGTTATCTGAAGAACATCATGGGTCTCTGGATGATCCAGTCTGTACGTCATGAGTTTGATGATGCGTACAGCTTTGCACAGATCTGCGAGATGGCTGAGGAGGCAAAAGACTTCCCGTCAAGAGTAAACGCAAACGATGAGTGCTTCCTTTCTCCTGAGAACATGACAAAAGAGGTTCAGGACTACTGCCGCAGAACAGGACAGCAGGTTCCGGAAACTCTTGGCGAGATTGCAACCGTTATCTATACAAGCCTTGCAGATTGCTACGCTAAGATCGCAAAAGAAATCGAGGAGATGACAGGAAGAACCTACAGCCGTATCCATATCGTAGGCGGTGGTTCCAATGCAGGATACTTAAATGAGCTGACTGCAAAAGCTACAAAGAAAGAAATCCATGCAGGCCCTGGTGAGGCTACTGCAATCGGTAATATCACAGCACAGATGCTGAAGGCCGAGGAGTTTAAAACGATCGAGGAGGCTCGTACAACCATCCATGAGTCCTTCGGTATCAAAGTATACAAAGCATAAATAAAAATAACTGGAGGTTTTATTATGTTAGTTAACACAAAGGCAAAAGTTGGTGTATTTTCAATTGCTTTAGGCGCATATCTTCCGCAGTTCCCGTCACTGGTGCCGGAATTTGAGGCACAGTACGACGCATTCAAGAAAACGATCCCGGATACAGTAGAGATCGTTGACGGCGGAATGGTGACAACAAAAGAGCAGGCAATGGTGGCAGGAGATAAGTTCCGTGCAGCAGATGTTGACCTTGTATTTCTTCAGATGCTGACATACGCAACATCCTACAACATGCTTCCGGCGATCCGTGATCTGGATGTTCCGGTTGTTCTTGTAAACGTTCAGAAGATCAAAGCGCTGGATTATGAGCACACTGACATTGCCTCCTGGCTGGGTGAAGGCTATGCATGCGGTGCTGTAGGCGAGGCAGTTGCTGACCTTGAGAGAGCAGGCAAGAGACATGCGGTTATCACAGGCGTTGTAGAAGGCGGAGATCCTGCAGTTCAGGCTGAGATCGAAGACTGGTGCAAGGCTGCTCAGGTAAGAAGAAGATTCCGTGAGACTAACATTGCGCAGATCGGAAGACCATATCCGGGTATGATGGATCTGTATATTGATGAGACAAACCTCTATAACAGAATGTTCCTCTACACAAAACAGTTCGACTGGGAGAAGATGTGGGCGATCGCTGATGATATTACAGATGAGGAGGCAATCCGGGCAAAAGCACAGGATATCCTTGATACATTCGATATTGAGGGCGGCGGCACCATTGAGAAAGTATGGGATATGGCCAAATACGTTGTTGCTTTTGAAAAATGGGTAAAGGACGAACATCTTGGAATGATCGCTTCCCATTACGACGGATTTGCACAGGGTAAAGCAGGTGTCCTTGACAGTATGCTGATCCCGGCATTTTCCATGCTGATCAAACAGGGTACTGCATGTGCGGTAGAGGGTGACATGAAGGTTGCCATGGCAATGAGTATCTTAAAGACAATTTCCGGTACAGGCCAGCTTTCTGAGATGTACTCCATCGATTTCAACGATGACATCTGCATCATCGGACATTCCGGAAGCGGTGACGCTGACATCTCCGACAAGAAACCAACCATGAAAATCGTGCCGGTATTCCACGGCAAAACAGGCGGCGGATACCTGACACAGTTCTATCCATACACAGGCCCTGTAACCTACCTTGCAATCACTCAGGATAAAGACGGAAACTTCAAGTTCGTTGTAGCTGAGGGTGTAAACGAGGAAGGACCGATCCTTTCCTTCGGTGATACAAACATGAGAACACGTTTCACATGTGGAGCAAGAGAATTTGTAAATCGCTGGAGCGAGGCTGGCCCGACACATCACATGGCAGCTGCTACAGGAAGACACATCGACACAATCCTGAAAGTTGCAAAAATCTTCAACGTACCGGTAGATATCGTAACAAGATAATTATCAGTATCACAAAAAACGATAAATTCTTTCTTATAACCAACCGAAAACATATTCGAAAAAAGGAGACTGCAAATGCGGTCTCCTTTTTTGATGGAAAAATTCTTATTTTTTATGCATCATTGTATGCTCTTTTGTAAGTTCGTCATGGAGCTGAATGGAAGACCAGTGCTGGGTCACAGGGGTGAGCATGGCTTTTAACGAAACCGAAGGAATCGCTTCTTCCCGGAAAAACGCCAGGAACGCATCCATCTGTTCACTGGAAAAATTGTTCAGTACCATCATTTCCTCACTGAAATTTTTGCCCAGATTAAACTGTGCACAGGGCTGAAATCCCGGAAGTTCAAAAAGATATCCCAGAGGATGCAGAAATTCCGGTGTGGTGACGATCCGGACTTTTACTTTCTGACGGTTCAGATAGCGGCGGATCATCCGGAGCCGGTCCGGATCATTGAAATTATATAAAAGTACGGATGATTGTGTGTTCATAAATGATATACCTCCTGTAGATTACTCTTCTCTGTGTGCAGGGAAACGGATTTCAACTTCCGTTCCCTTTCCGGGATTGCTGGAATAGGTAAGACCATAATCTTTTCCATAAAGGATCTGAAGGCGCCGGTGTGTATTGTAAACGGCAATGTTGGTACCGCCGGACTGGCTGTTTCCACTTCCGGAGAGAATTGTTGAAAGGATTTCAGGGGAAATCCCCACACCGTCATCGGAAATCAGAAGAACGATGTCTTTGTTTTCCATCCATCCGGTAATGACAATGGTTCCGGATTTTGACTCTTTTTCCAGGATTCCGTGGAGAATGGAATTTTCCACAACCGGCTGAAGAGTCAGTTTCGGAATCTGATATTCCGACAGCTCATCCGGAATATCCGTGATCAGTTCGATGCTGTCATGATAGCGCATATTCTGGAGCTGTACATAAATCGTCACATGTTCCAGTTCCCTTGCAATGGTAGAGATTCCTTTTTTCCGGCTTAACGTCAGTTTGTAAAAACGGGAAAGACTCTGTACCGCATGGCTGATTTCTTCCGTCTGTCCCTGCAGTGCCATCCAGTTGATCATATCCATGGTATTATAAAGAAAATGGGGATTGATCTGTGCCTGGAGGGAATTAAACTCCGCAATCCGGAGATCTTCTGCAGATTTTGCCTGCTTTTTCATCAGTTCATCCATTTTTCGGGTCATATAATTGTAGGTATCAATCAGATCACCGATCTCATCGTGGGCTTCCGGGCTTTCCATGGGAGTTGGTGGTCCGTGGCGTACGGTCTGCATCTGCCGGATCACAGAAGAAAGTCTTCCGGTGATGGAGTGTGCCAGTATATTGGCAAAAATAAGGGCCAGAACAAGAAAACCTGCGTAGAGCAGTGCAATCTGAAGCATCAGATGATTGCTTTCGTGGATCAGCGGCGGGGCAGGAAGAATTGTAACCATAAACCAGTCTGTATTGGAAATACTGTAAAAGCCGGCATAAACCTTAGTGTCCAGAATGTTTCGCTCAATAAAGTTGTTGGATGACATGAAGGAATCTTTGATGGTGTCGTAATCCAGCCGGTAGATTCCGGACAGTGATTGATCAGAAGTTGCAACGATGGCATCACGTTCATTTACAATATAGGACACGCTTCCCTCCAGAGAAAGATTGTCGGATAAAATATTGTTCAGCTTATCATCGGAAAAGTAAACAGCCAGATAAGCTTTGTAGGCGGTACTGTGGTAGTAAAGGCTCAGGGGACAGATATATGCCATATCTCCGTAATTCTGTTTTTCCTGAGAACCGAGATAGAAGGAAGGGCAGAACATTTCCTGCGGCTCCCGGTTTCCCTGGAAGATACCATACCAGTAAGTACCCTTTGCCTGACTTAAAGGTGCCAGGAGATCTTCTGTATTGGGATAGGCGTTCAGCGATTTCAGATCATCCGGGAAATCCACATAGATCCGCACATCGGTAACAATGGAATCCGTGGTCAGACGCTGAACGGCATTTTTGAAATCAATGGCATGATTGGATGTGGCAAGTTTTTCAGATGAATCGCTGACCGGCATGTAAAAAAGTTCCTGAAAAAAATTCTGGCCGGTGATATTCCGTGTAGTAGCCAGAATCGTATCCATGGTCCGCTCGATGAGAGGCGCAGTCTTTGCGGAGGCATCCTGTTCCTGCCGGATGGTATTGGACACGACCATATTGTACAGTCTTCCGTAAAAAAGAAATACGGTAAGAAATGCGGGAAGCACCACAATACTGATCAGCGCAATGGTGAATTTGGTCTGAAGGCTTAAGTTAAGATAGCCGTTTTTGAAACGGCGCCAGAAGGCCCTCATGACATTTTCTCCCGGTATTCGGACGGGGAGAAACCGGAGTATTTTTTGAAGCTTTTACCAAAGTAATTGCCGTCTGTATAACCTACTTTGGAAGAAATCTCAGAAATTTTGTATCTGGGATCAGAAAGCAGCTGTTTGGCTTTTTCCATGCGGTATTCCGTCAGATACTGATTGAGAGTCTGGCCAGTTTCACTTTTGAAAAAGGTGCATACGTAGGAAGCGGAAAGATATACATGGCTGCTGATATCCTTTACGGAAAGGGTATCATTCATGTAATTCCGGCTGATGTAATCCTTGATCATAAAGATGGTGGAATTTTCCGGCTGGGAATTCCTTGCATCTTCAAAATACTGAGCGGTTTTTTCTTTCAGAGATTCATGAAGCTCTTCGTAGGTAAAAGCATTGTTCAGGGTGTCCATGATCAGATCCTGTTTTTCGTGAAGCCCGGATTCTACCTGATTTTTTTTTCGGGAAGAGGAAAGCGCATTAAACAGCTGATAATAAAGATCACGGATCTGGTTGGGCATAAATGTGTGATTACAGCTGTAATACCGGAAAAGTTCCTCAAGAAACTGAACACAGTGTGTTTCCTCTCCGGCAAGGAGGTATTTGGAAAAAGTATTTTCCGGAGACTGCAGGGAATCCGGAACCGGTCCTTTTGGGGAAAGCTGTTTTATGGTGTTTTCTGTAAGAAATGTTTTTTCCGGAAAGAAAAAGCAATTCTGCAAAAGGATCACGGCGGAAGCGTAGGACTGATAAACTCTGGAAATATCAGTTACCGTATTGCCGGCAGCGATCAGATGTTTTCCACAGCAGTCATATTGCCTGGAAATATAGCTTCCTACGGCGGAAAGTGTAGTCGGGGAAGGCGCATTGCTTCCATATATATGGTGGACCAGATACTGTACTCTTTTTTCCACAAAGAGACATTTCAGGTGATAATGTTCCAGAAAACAGGAAATATCATTCAGGATATCTTCCAGAAAAATACCGGATGATTCTACTCCACTATTGAGTTTCACGATTATGGAAGTAAAATTCATGTCGGGATCAAGAAGCTCCGGCTGTCCGAGTTCCAGACAGAGATCTGCGATCTCACTGTTGTCGGAGGGCGGAAGGGTCAGTTTCTGTGCAAGCCGGGTGGCTGTTTCCTGAGAGTGCAGGGCTTCTTCACGGTGGGAACGAAGCTTCTGCCTGTAAAGAGACTGGGCCTCCAGCACTGCATCCCGTACTTCTTCGGGATGAAGGGGCTTTTCGATATAATTAACAGCTTTTAATTTAATGGCGGCTTTCAGGTATTCTTTATCTGAGTAGCCACTCATGAAGATAGGTACACAGTCCGGCAGAATCTTTTCCAGTCGTTCCAGCATGGCGATGCCGGTCATTCGTGGCATCCGCACATCACAGAGAATGATCTCGGGTTTATGAAGTCTGGCCATTTCCAGCCCGTTCACACCATCGTCAGCCTGAAGGATTTCGGTGATCCCCAGAGAATCCCAG
>OLSX01004305.1_pt1 | contig 10742 bp, 3 predicted proteins | sample 1673141 | NCBI WGS metagenome assembly OLSX01 (sample SAMEA3136759, study PRJEB25190) | human gut metagenome | biome: human gut; feature: human-associated habitat; material: faeces | place: Austria | collected 2013
TGTCGTATATCAACCACTTACAACGATTGTTAATCGTTTTTAGTGGACACTAGTGTAGTGAGACATACGAGCCTACAAACACCTTCACCAAGAATGTAGAGGAGGCACAGGACATCTACTTCATGTTCCAGCGCATATATTCTCCTATCACATTCCAGTTTGTAAGCGATGGTACCACAACTGGTATCGATGACATCAACGCCGACAACAACGTCAAGGCTGAGGTGTTTACATTGAATGGTGTTAAGGTAGGCGAGAGCATCAACGGTCTTAACCGTGGTATGTACATCGTTCGTCAGAATGGCAAGGCTAAGAAGATTGTAATCAAGTAATTATACATTAGACAAGCACCCAAAGGGTGTGTCAAATCTTTGAATCATAAGTTTTGAGATTTTGACAAACCCTTTTGGTATATAATGCGATTATTAATAATATTAACAGTAATAAAATAATAAAAGTACATCATTTATGAAGGGTCTTAAACGATTGCTACTGGCTTCTGCAATAAGTGCAAGTTGCATACAAGGCGCTTGGGCTATCGGAGCATATCCGCGTCCAATCGTAATGCGACAGCCAGACGGCACTACCTTGTTGGTAAGAATACAAGGCGACGAAAATTATCATTTTGTCACGTCAAGCGATGGCTTCTTCCTGCAACGCGACAAGAAAGGCTATTTCTGCTATGTCGATTACGATTTGAAGACAGGCAAGCGAACGCTTACACGACAGCGTGCACACAACATTGACGAGCGTACGGATGCCGAGAAGAAAGTTATCTCAAGGCTTACTGCTTCGCAGACTGCCAATGCCGATTATTTTAAACGCAACCGTATCGAGCGTAAGGCTCCAGCCAAAACGCTTGACAAGAAGGTTATTGCTCCACGTCGTGTGCTTGGAAAGAACGCTAAGGTAAAGGAGTCGCAGTATCTTGTTATACTTGTCAACTTTAGCGACAGCACTATGCGCTATAAGAATTCCGACTTCGACCGTTGGCTTAACGAGCCTGGATATAGTGTAAATGGCGGTACTGGTAGTGTGAAGGATTATTATCGCGACAATTCTATGGGACAGTATGTGCCCAACTTTCAGGTTGTAGGTCCGTATACGCTTTCTAAACCTACGGCTTATTATGGCGGCAATACAGGCGATTCGGGCACAGATACCAATCCGCGCGATATGGTGAGAGAGGCTTTAGAGCTTGCACGACAGAATAATCCCGACCTCAACTTCGCACAATTCGATAATGATGGCGACGGCGAGATGGACAACTGTTATATTATCTATGCCGGATATAGCGAGGCAAGTACAGCCAATACCGACGATATATGGCCACATAGCTGGAACTTCACCACAGCCGATGCTAATGGCAATGTGCCCGTTAAACCAGAGTACGACGGTATAAAGGTTAACAACTATTCGTGCTCAGCCGAGCTTGTGGGCATGCCAGGCGCACCTGCCAAACCTTCTATGGACGGCATCGGAACATTCACCCATGAGTTTGGACACGTACTTGGACTTAAGGATATGTACGATACCGACAATACAGATAATGGTGTAGGTATAGATCCGGGCGACTATAGTCTTTATGCTTCGGGCAGTTATAATAATGAGAGTCGTACACCTCCATACCTTATGGCATTTGAGCGTATGCAGATGGGATGGATGACCGAAGGCGACGACATTGTGGAGATAAAGAATCCGGAGGATGTATCGCTTGAGAGTTTGTCTGAAAACAAGGCTCGTTTCATCAACGCTCAGCCCAATAGAGAGCCGGGTACTGGTATGGAATGGTTTATTCTTGAGAATCGTCAGCAGACGGGTTGGGACAAATATATCCCAGCACATGGTCTGCTCATCACCCATTACGACTATACCAAGGAGAAGCAAGAGCAATGGTGGGACATAAATGGTCCAAACAACGTGGCAAGTCATCGCTGTTTGTACATTGTGCCTGCCGATGGTATTGACGACAGCAATACACGTAGTGGCGACACTTTCCCTGGTTCGTCTGCCAATACATCGTTTACAGACAATACAACTCCAAACTCTCGCAATTGGAATAATGAGCCGTTAGGTGTTCCTGTTACCAATATCAATGAGGGCGACGGTATTGTACGCTTCCAGGTTAGTGGCGGAACAAGCCGTTGGAACACCATCAAGACACTTGAGCCTGATGATGTGCGCGACAAGTCGGCAACATTCCGTGCTTCTGTAGATATCGCCTCGGATGCTAATGTTACTGAGGCTGGATTCTGCTGGGCATTGTCTACCGATACCAAGGAGCCTGCTATCGGCAACGAATATACTGTAAGCAAGGCTGTGGCAGATGCTGCAAAGCCTACATTATCGGTAGAAGGATTGTTGCCTGGTGTGCAATATGGCGTGCGCTCGTATATGAAGCTTGCCGGTGGCGATATTGTTTATGGTTCAACCGTGCCTTTCTCTACCGAGTGTGCAACAGCCGATGTTACTGTAGATGAGCCATTCTATAGCAACTTCCTTTCTTGGACAAATGGTCAGCCCGACTGCTGGCAGATAATCGACAATAATGGAGACGGCACATCATGGATTGCCGATGAGTCGGCCAATGCCATACTCTATTCGTTCAACTATTGGAACGATGCCGACGATTATCTTATCTGCAAGCGTCGCATACATGTGCCTGAAAATGGTGCGTTGTTCTTTACTCGTGGTGTGACAGAAGAGACATCCATAGAGAATCTTGAGGTGCTTGTTTCTACCAAGACAAGCAAGCTGCAAGACTTTAACTTGCTTGAGCGCCTGTCATTTGCCGATGATTTCGGCAATCAGCATATGGAGGAGGTAGACCTTAGCCAGTATGCCGGCAAGGACATATATGTTGCATTCCGTTGCTGTTCCGACAAGATGCAAGGCTATCTTTGGCTTTGGAACATGATGGTTATGAAGAAACTGGATACACCGGTAATCACCAAGTTTGAGCGCACAGACAAGGGCTCTCTGCATGCCGAGTGGACTCCGGTAGAAGGTGCAACACAGTATTATGTATACTTTGGCAAGGAGACCGACAAGACCAACAACGAGGTGGTGTTTGTGCCTACATCGTATCTAAAGGATGTGTTGGGCGATGTTGATACTTCTGTAGGAAGCCTTTTCTTCAAGAGCTCAGGAACTGTAACCCTAAAGGATTTCCCCGACGGCATTACCGACTGTAAGTTTATTGTTACAACAAGTGGTCCGTTTGGTTCGTCTACACTTAGTGTTGAGGGAACTCGTGATGGCAAGGTATGGCAGGCTGTAGGTCCGAAGACCACATGCAAGGAATACGACAGCGAGGGTCAGGAGGTAGATCTATCATCTTATCTCAAAGGCAAAAACTACCGCACATTGCGCTTCAAGTTCAATCATGGCGGACGTAATGCCCGTATCAAGTACCTCACACTCTTCTATAACAACGGAAAGGTGTACGACGACTTGGCTGCTGGAGCTGTAGATGACACAACTCTTGATATCAACGAGAAAACATCAGGTGAGTTTGCTACTGGCAAGTATAAGTTGTGGGTTGCTTCGGGATGGCAGAATATCTTCTACGATGAGTCGGTTCCTGCCTACTACGACAAAACCGCAACATCTATACACGATGTAATCGACGGTACTGGTATAAGCCTTACATCAAAAACAGGCAATATCTGTGTAAGTGGTGTAAAGGCTGGCAGCATCGTTACTTGCACCACAGCTGCCGGCATAGAGATATTCCGTGCCACAGCCAATGGAGGCAACATCAATATTCCAACTGCGGGCAATGAAGGCTTTGCCATAATAAGCGTAAGCTGCGATGGCGATACCTACCGCACTAAAACTGTTATAAGATAAACTCGACAAAAATCAACTTATGAGACCGAATAAAATATCTGCATTAGTGCTGGCGGCATTATCTTGTGGAGTTGTTGCGGCTTCGGTGGGAGGCTTTGTCAACAATCAGCGCAAGAAGACTGCCAATGCCGAGAAGGTGCGACCTACACAAGGATTAACCGATATGGCTCCTATAAGCCGTGCCAATTATACTCCTCTTAAGGCAGAGGGCAATAACGGCGTGCCTTATGGATTGCAACTCGACGGCATTAACGATCGTAACGTTAATATTTCGTGGATTTCTCCCGAACCTATTGACGGCTACTTTGACGACTTCGAAGGTCATACCGACTTCGAGATAAACTCTGCCGGAAGTATTGGATGGACATATATCGACGCCGACAACCAGAAAACATACACATGGCAGGCATGTGTATTCCCTAATCAAGGACAAAAGATGGCGTTCATAGTGATGAACCCTTCGCAGACATCGCCTGCTACAGACGAGAATCCTAACTATACGCCCCATTCGGGCAAGAAGATGCTCGTAGACTTCTGTTCTGTCGACTCTAAGAATAACGACTACATCATATCACCTGAATTGTCGTTTGATGCCGACTTCCAGATTAGTTTCTGGGCACGCAGCTATAAGACAGACGGAACAATGAGTCCGGAGCGTGTGCGTGTAGGCTATTCTACAACGGGCAAGCGTCCTTCCGACTTTAAGTTTGTAAGCGACGAACCATACGTTGAGTTGCCTGCCGAATGGACACTTGTTAAGTATACCATTCCGAAGGAGGCTAAGTATGTAACTATCAACTGTGTGTCTGACGATGCCTTTATGTTGCTTATCGACGATATCTTCGTCGGTACCAATAAGGTGCGTCCGGCATCTCGTGTTGCAGCACGTGCTGCTGCTGCCAATCCTGTTGTTGGATTCAATATCTACCGCAATGGCGAGAAGATAACAACAAAACCAGTTGACGAGGTTAAGTTCAGCGACAACGTTCCCGATTATGGCGATTATACCTATACCGTAACTGCTGTACAGCAAGATGGTAAGGAGTCGGCAGCAAGCGAACCTCTTAAGGTTAATGTGCCCGATACACGTATGTTGCCATTCGAGGATAGTTTCGACGATTGGACTATGCACGAGGATATGTGGTCAACCGAATTGCTCGATGGCACACAAGAGTCGCATTGGTCTATCGACTATTACGAGTATGGACTTGTTGATCCGGCTGCTACTTACCGTTGGTCTACAACCAACAACTATAACGAGGCCCTAAATACACGCGAGCTTCGTACAGCCGATCGTGCCAATACCGTATTACGCTTCCAGTTGCGTCTGCGCAACAGCGAGAATGTTACTACCGATTATCTTACAGTAGAGGTGACATCGGATGGTGGAAAGACTTGGAAGGAAGTGAATACATTCGACAATTCTAATGGCACATTCGAATGGACAACATTCCAGTACGACCTTGGCAAATATCTCGATAGCGACCTTTTCAAGGTTCGTTTCCGTGCTCATGGTGCCAATGCAAAGTGGATTAACTACTGGTATGTGGACGATGTTAAGGTTTGGACACCGGTATGGACAAGCGCAAAGCTTAATCTCTCGTCGGCATCTGAAGGCAACATAGCCAATTGTGATGTTACCCTGACTGCCGATAATGGTGCTGTTGTTAAGGCAAAGACCGATGCCAGTGGCAATATAAACCTTGACAAGATTGAGGAGGGCGACTATACTGTATACATTGTACACGATGGATACAATATATACAAGGCTCAATGGAATATAAAGAGTGGTGCTGCAAATACCTTTAATGCCAAGCTCACAAAGCCAGCAATATCACTTTCTGCCACAAGCATCGTAGCCGATATGGCTGCCGAGGACAATATGGTTAAGAAGTTCTCTCTCACCAACAATGGTGATGGCGACCTTGTATGGCACTTGGGTAATAAGCCTAAGGCTGGTTCGGGCAATGCTGCCACACGTTGGGAGATACAACCATCGTTCACAGCATCTGGCGATTTGCAGCAGTCAATTGCTTTTGACGGCGAGTTCTATTACACTACATCGTCAATAGAGTTGGGCAAGTTCTGGAAGTACGACCGCAATGGCAAGTTTATAGAGCAGTTCAACATCCCAGAGATGTATTACGCTCTGTACGACCTTACATGGGATGGACGTTATTTTTATGGTAGCGACCATTCGAATAGACTCTTCAAGCTCGACTTCGACAACCGTCGTGTTGTTGACGTAATTACAGTAGCGTCGCAGCCTTCTTTGCAGATTACACATTGTAGCTACGATCCCGATCTTGATGCTTTCTGGGTTGGTGGATTCACTACAATTGGCCTTATCAGCAAGAAGGGCGAACAGATGTCAAACTTTATGTCGTTCAGCAGTAGCGAGAGTGTATCTGTATATGGTTCGGCTTATGATAATGTATCGCCTGGTGGTCCTTACCTTTGGTTGGCAGATATGACATCCGAGAGTACCGAACAGATAGACAAGGTGCTTATACGTCAGTATAATCTCAATACAATGAAACTCACCGCCGAGAAGCATTCGCTTACCGACGCACCGGGATATGTTCTTGGTAGCGCTAATTCGGGTGTCAACTATGTTTGCGGTATCTTTGCATCTACAGATGTTGTTCCTGGCAAGCTCACCCTTATGGGTACGCTCAACCAGATGCCTAACCTCATCTTTAGATATACATTGTGCGAGACTGACAAGTGGCTTGGATTGTCGCCTAAACATGGCACACTTGCTCCTGGAGCTACACAAGAGTTCGACGTCAACCTTAATGCTCTTGAGGCAAAGAATGGCGACAGCTATTCTACATCGGCTGTATTGCAGACCAATCCGCAGATGGACGACCAGACTATAAACTTTAAGCTTAATGCCATTAGCGAATCGGCTACTCCGCGTCCGCAGCAACTTCAAGCTACTGCAGGTAAGGCAAGCGTTGCACTTACATGGAAGAAGGGCAATGGTTCGGCTGTGGCAGATGGCTACAACATCTATCGCAACGGCAATAAGGTTAATGCTGAGCCTGTAAAGGAACTCGCTTATACAGACCGACAGCTTGTATATGGCACATATATATATAAGGTGTCGGCAGTATATGGATCTAAGGAATCGGCTATGAGCGACTCGCTCAGTACATTTGTTAAGGATGGTGCACAATACTATGCACCAGTAAGCGTGATGTCTACAATCGATGGCAACAAGAATGTACATCTTAACTGGAAGTCACCTCTCGCTGGTTCGGCAGATGCCGCTACCATGTCGTGGGCAGATGGAAGCCATGAAGATGACCTTGGAATTGCCGAAGGTGGCGTGTTTTATGCCGGAGCACAATGGGATGCAACCGACCTTGTGGCATATCGCAACAAGCGTGTGTCTGCTGTATCGGTACAGATCGTAAATCCTGTAAACTATATTGCTGTACTTATCCAGAAGGATGGCGAGACAATATACAAGAAGGCATATAAGGGCGAACTGATGTGCGACGGTACTATGACCGAGATTCCAGTAGAAGACGATATTCGTATAGAGCCTGGTCATAAGTATCTCTTTGGTTTGCAGCTTATGAACGATGCTGGAGTACAGCCACTTGGTATCGATGGCAACAAGGCTGTTGTAGGCAAGAGCAATATGCTCTCTACTGATGGTAAGAAATGGTATTCGGCATCTATATCGGGTATCGATGGCAACTTCAATATATCTGTTAAGCTTAATGGCGCAACCGATACAGAGGAGCAGCCGGTTGGCTACAACGTATATAGAGATGGTGTTAAGGTTAATGCCTCTACTGTGAGCGGTACAACATACGATGATGTGCTTACCAATACTGGCATACACAGCTATACCATTACTTCAGTATATGCAGATGGAGGCGAATCGCAGCCAAGTGAGCCAACATCTGTTGAGGCTTATGGGGTGAATGACAAGACAGCTCCGCATAACCTTAATGCCATTGTAACACGCAACCGCCAGGTGTCTCTACGTTGGGACAATCCTACAGTTGGTAATGCGCAGACATTTACTGCCGATATTGAGCGTCGCCCAGTTACAACAGAAGCAGGATATCCTGAGTTTGTACGCTCGTTCTACGGACCTAAGTCGGGTATGGCAACAGCTACCGACGGCAAGTACGTATACGTATCTATATACAATGAGGACGGACGAATAGACAAGTACGACCTTATGGGCAACTTTGTTGCTTCGTACAAGATAGATAATATTGAGGGCATTCGCAACCTTGCATACGATGGCGAGTGGCTGTATGTTGCCGACAACACCACAAAAATACATCGTGTGGACATTGCAACTATGAAGAATGTGGAGGATATCGCTATATCTGAGTATTCGCGTCACCTTGCCTTTGTGCCTACACTCGATGGTGGTAATGGAGGTTTTGAGGTAGGCGACTGGCAGAGTTCTATCTATGTAGCCAAGAATGGCAGCAAGCTCGGAACTGGTCCTATATACAAGGGAGCTTCGGGTACGGCTTATGCTAATGGCAAGATATATGCTTTTGAGCAAGGCAATGATGCCAACAAGTACACTATTGGTATTTACGACTTTGCTACAGGCGAACGTACAGGCTCGATAGATATGGGCAAGTATGTTGAGATAGACGATATTGCTTCGGTTTCGGCTGGTGGTATGTCTTCGTTCATCTCAAACGACGGCATCACATATATGTTGCTCTCTTTGCAACGTCAGGGCAAGCCAACTGAGTTTGTTGTGCTCGACCTTGGTGGTTTGCAGACTGTAGCAGGCTACAATGTATATCGTAATGGCGAGAAGCGCAATACCGAAACGCTTACTCGACGCTACTTTAGCGAGACAGAAGAGAAGGAAGGCAGCTACAACTATACAGTAGAAACAGTATATATCAATGGTGAGACATCATCGCAGTCGGTATCTGCTCAAGCTATCATCTTCCCAACTGGTGAGGCCAAGCAACCGGTAAATGTTGCTGCAAAGCAGTCTACCTACGGCTATAACGTGCTTCTAACATTTGCCGACCCAGACATGCACATCGATGCATCAAAGGTAGACAATTTCGACGATATGACTGTTGGCAATGAAGCCTACGCTGTAAGCCATGAGTCGTATAAGTCTAACTGGAAGGTTGCTTCTGACCAATCGTTCAGCGGCAGCAACTCTATTGTTGCTCCAAAGCATACTGCTGCGTTTGGTGTTATCAAGGCAGAGGGCATGAAGTATCTGCGTCTTGCTGTACGCAATGACGACGACCATAACGGTAACGGCGAACTTAAGGTATACTATTCGAATGGCGGAACCAACCGTGAGAACTTTATCCGTCTGCAAAGCTATAGCACTACAGAATCATGGCAAGATGTTATGTGCGAACTTCCTGCAGGTGTTGAGTATGTTGCTATTGCTACCGAAGACGCTCTCACAGCACAGTATGTAGACGATGTAGCTCTCTACACATCTGTACCACAGACCAACCTCGAGGGATTTGATATCTATCGCAATGGCAAGAAGATAAACGATGTTCCGGTTAACGGCATTGCATACGTCGACCACAATCTGTTGCCAGGCAAATACGAGTATCAGGTGGCTCTTGTTACACAGACTGCTGCAGTTAGCGAGAAGACTGCTCCTATGAGTGTGGATGTATATTACGACAATGGTTCGCTTGCTCCTACAAACCTTACCGTCAATCAGACAGCTGAGGGCAATAAGCTTTCATGGCAGTTCCCAGCATTGAGCGAGCCTATATATTTGCGTTGGCATGACGGCAGCAACTATAAGGCAGGTGGACTTACCAATGGTGGTGCGTTCTTTGCAGGTGCCAACTGGTTTGCTTCCGACCTTAAGGGTTATGGCAATCTTGCCCTTAGCGATGTAGAGGTTTATATCAACCAGATACCAGAAGCTCTCTTCCTGCTTGTATACGAGAACAATACTCTCGTGCGTCAGCAGTTTGTGCCAACATTGAAGCAGTACTCTTTCAATACTATCCATCTTGACGAACCGTTGAAGATAGACGAGTCGAAGAGTTTGCGTGTTGCTGTATATATCGAGCAGAATGAGATAACTGTTCCTCTTGGATACGACCGCGGACCTGCACGTAGTGGACGTGGCGACCTTTACTCTTCGGATGGTGTTACATGGACAACAATGGAAGATTCGGGTTCGGAAGTAGATGCCAACTGGAATATAGCTATTGGTCTGAGTCCTTACTCTAACACTCTGCCAGGTACACAGCCTAAGGCACCTCGCAAGACTCTTAGCTTCACTCCTAAGTGTACAGCAGGCAATGCAGTTACATTCAAGTCGGTAAAGGCCAACAATGCCGCTTCGTCTGACAAGAATGTGTTTGGCGGATACAATGTTTATCGTAATGGCGACAAACTCAATGCTGAGACAACAACCGACACAGTCTTCGTTGATAACGAGTCGGTTAACGAGAAGTACTTGTCTTACCAGGTATCTGCTGTATATTCACTCACAGGCGAGAAGTTCTCTAACAAGGTTACCATTGTTGCAAGTGGCATCAATGGTGTAAGTGGCAAGAGTGGCGTTAAGGTTAAGACTGTTGGCAGCCGTCTGATTGTGCTTGGAGCACATCAGGGTGATGTTATTGCAGTATATTCTGCCGACGGTAAGCAGCAGTCAAGTGTTATAGCAACCGATGACTACAGTCAGTCTATCGACCTATCTTCTGTTTCGGCAGGTGTATATGTGGTTAAGGTTGGACGCGATACATTCAAGTTGAGCGTGTCGGCAAAGTAGTTTGTTGACAATAATATTAATAAAAAAAGCCAGTCGCAATCAAGCGGCTGGCTTTTTTTTATAAATAACTCAACTTTCGCAAATGGGGAAGTTAAAGAATTTAAAGAAGTTAGAGAAG
>OLSX01004309.1_pt1 | contig 10734 bp, 9 predicted proteins | sample 1673141 | NCBI WGS metagenome assembly OLSX01 (sample SAMEA3136759, study PRJEB25190) | human gut metagenome | biome: human gut; feature: human-associated habitat; material: faeces | place: Austria | collected 2013
CGCGACCCCAACCTTGGCAAGGTTGTGCTCTACCAACTGAGCTATTTCCGCGTTACTTAATTGCGAGTGCAAAGGTAATATAATTTCCCGGTTCCACCAAATGTATTTACAACTTTTAAGAAAAAATACGCCATTTTTCTTCAAAAACGTGCATTTTTTCTCGTAGAAACCTAATTTCCTACTGTCAGCACGCTGCCAATACCTGTGTAGCTTACCCGATATTGCATCAGCATCTTATCTTCTTTTCCCTGTCCACCGCTTGTGATGGTACCATTTTCAAGGCTATATACTCTTTTACACTTGTTGCAGATGACCGATTGTCTGTTGCCCGTCCACTCCAGTGGATAGTTGGTACCGCCATATTGCAGGATGCAGTTAAGGCATTGTCTGTCCCATGCTACATAGCCATTGAAGTTGGATGTGCCGAGGATGAAACCATTCTTGGTGGCATCCTTCAGGTCGTTTCCTGCTCCTAGATAGCTATAGTTGGCATAGTTTTCCTTGGCTGTAGAGAGGACGATGGTTTCAGTATGGCTCTTGCCATCGTTGAGGGTGGAATAGATATTCCAGGCACCATTTATCTTTTTGGCACTAATCATGGTGTAGGTGCCGGCTCCTTGGAGAGCAGTCTCAATGCTGCTTCCTGGATGGTAGATGGTTCGGAAGATAAACTGGCATGGGTATCGGGTGCTGATGCTGTTGTCTGCATCGCAGGATGCCAGAAGTGAGGAGGAAAGAATGAGACAGATACACAAAAAGGTGAAGAGCACAGCTTTTGCTGCCATACTCTTCACCTTATTATATATATACACCTTATTATATATATGATTATATATAGATGTTTCTTTCTTCATTGAGTTCAAAAAGATTCTAATGTATTAAGAGATTTCTTTGATTTCAAGATTCTCTTTGATTTCAAGGGATATCCTTTATTTCAAGAGATTCTTTTCTGCATTCTCCATACGTTCGAAATGGAACTCAGAGAGAGTCTGCTCCATAAGTGCCTGGATCTTGTCGTTGCAGAGATTGCCGATGCTTCCCTCATGGGTATGATGGATATCCTTGTTAGGCTTGAATTCTCCAGCTTCGATTTCCAATCCCACAGTCTTGTAAGCATCACGGAAAGGCATTCCGTTAGCGGCAAGCTGATTTACTTCCTCAACAGAGAACATCGGATCATAACGAGGATCATCGAGGATGTGCTCGTTAACCTCCATCTTGTTGATGATGTAGGCAGCCATCTGCAGACAGTCTTTCAACTCGTCGAAAGCTGGGAGGAATACTTCCTTGATAATCTGAAGATCACGGAAATAACCTACAGGCAGGTTGTTCATGATGAGCATAATCTGCTGTGGCAAGCTCTGGAGCTTGTTGCTCTTGGCACGAATCAGCTCGAATACGTCTGGGTTCTTCTTGTGAGGCATGATGCTTGAACCGGTGGTACACTCCTTAGGCAACTTCACGAAGCCGAAGTTCTGACAGTTGAACATGCAGGCATCGAAAGCCATCTTTGCCAGGGTTCCTGCCACGCTAGCCATCGCAAAAGCTACGTTGCGCTCCATCTTTCCTCTACCCATCTGGGCATAGACTACATTATAGTCCATGCTGTCGAAACCGAGCAGTTCGGTTGTCATGGTGCGGTTCAGAGGGAAAGAGCTGCCGTAGCCTGCTGCGCTACCCAGAGGATTGCGGTTGGTCATACGGTAGGCTGCCTGAAGGAAGAGCATATCGTCAGCAAGTCCTTCTGCATAAGCGCCAAACCAGAGTCCGAAAGATGAAGGCATAGCCACCTGGAGGTGGGTATAGCCAGGCATCAATACGTTCTTATATTGGTTGCTCTTCTGGATCAGCTCGTCGAAGAGAATCTTGACCGCATCAACAATCTCCTTCAACTCGTGACGGGTGAAGAGCTTGAGATCTACCAAAACCTGGTCATTGCGTGAGCGTCCTGAATGAATCTTTTTGCCCATATCGCCCAGTTTCTGGGTGAGCATCAATTCTACTTGGGAATGAACATCCTCCACGCCGTCTTCGATGACAAACTCGCCTTTCTCGGCGATGGCGTAGATATTCTTCAATTCTGCGAGGAGCTGGGTAAGCTCATCCTTTTCCAAAAGTCCGATGCTTTCGAGCATGGTGATGTGTGCCATACTGCCAAGCACGTCGTATTTGGCGAGATAGAGGTCGAGCTCACGGTCGCGACCTACGGTGAATCGTTCGATTTCCTTGTTTACTTCAAAGTTCTTTTCCCAAAGTTTATGTGCCATAATTTCTTTATTTTTAATCCTGGTAAGGAATCATCGCCAGCGCATCAGCAATCTTCTCGATGCCTTCCTGCAATGGCTTCTTCACCATACCCTTGATAAACATATTGAGCTCAGCCTTGATGGTGAGTTTCATCTTGCAAGAAAATTCTCCTGTAGGGAGCAGCTGAATCCAGAAATTGAATGGGATAGGGCTGTTCTCTGTTTCAAACTTGATGGTTTTTGGAAAATCTCTGTCGATGATGCGCATCTTGAGGTCGCCCACCATAGGAGCGTTGATAGTGATGCTGTCGCTGTCGAATCTCAGGTCCTTGAGTTTCTCCATTTCCTTTCTCTTGTCCTCAGGAATCTGGTCTTTCACCTGCTCGAAGCGATCTTTGAGCACCTGCAGGTTGTTGAGGTCGCTCAAAGTATTAAAAACAGATTCCTGCTTATGAGGAATCTGTTTGATATTACTTTCGAATGTACTTGTACTCATTATTGATGGGTAAAAAATTACTTCTTCCAGTTAGCTGGGTCCTTGCGCCACTCGTGGAGCAACTCTACGTCTTCCTGCTTGATGTAACCAGTCTCGAGAGCCTCTTCTACCACGTGCTCGTAGTCTGTAAGAGTAACCAACTTCACGTTAGCATCAGCGAAGGCCTTCTCTGCTACTGGGAAACCGTAAGTGTAGCTAGCCACCATACCTACAATCTCGTTGCCGTTCTTGCGAAGAGCCTCTACAGCCTTGAGTGAGCTGCCGCCTGTAGAAATCAAATCCTCTACAACAACAACCTTAGCCTTAGGATCGAGCTCACCTTCGATGAGGTTCTGCATACCGTGATCCTTTGGTTTAGAACGAACGTAAACGAAAGGCAAGTTCAATTCGTCTGCCACCAATGCACCCTGTGCGATAGCGCCAGTAGCTACACCTGCAACAGCGTCAGCCTCTGGGAACTGCTCCAGGATAGCGTGTACGAGTTCGAGCTTCACATAGTTGCGGAGTTCTGGGAAAGAGAGGGTCTTGCGGTTGTCACAATAGAAAGGAGACTTCCAACCAGAAGCCCAAGTGAAAGGATCGTTAGGCTGCAATTTGATAGCCTTAACCTTCAATAACTTAGATGCGAATTCTTTCTTTAGCTTGTCCATAATCATATAAGGATTAAATAATTATAATTTATATCTGCAAAGGTACGACAAAAAAATGATTAATCATCATAAATGGCTTATTAATTATAGATTTTTAATCGTGTGTCCATCCGATGGTGGTGATGCTGAATTTCATCTTGCCTGCCTTCTGCAGTTCTTCGCAGCAGGAGATGAGGGTGGCGCCTGTGGTACAGACGTCATCGACGATAAGCAGATGCTTGCCGGCAAGATCGGTGATGGGATGTTTGCCGTCTTTGTCGTGATAGGTATCTGATAGTTGGAATACATGCTTTACGTTTTCCTGTCGTTGCCATCTGTCCTTTTGGGTTTGACTTTCGGTGAAGGTTACTCGTCGGATGGCATCTGTGATAATGGTGAGATGGGTTCTTTCCTGTATTCCCCTGGCTATTTCCTCGCTCTGATTATAGCCGCGGGTCTTCCTTCTTGACTTCGTGATGGGGATAGGGATGATGGCATCTATATCCTTGAAGAAATCTGATTCGATACCTTTGCTGGCGATGAGTCTTCCCAGATAGTTTCCGGTATCTGGACGATGATGGTATTTCAGTTTGTAGATGATGTAACTTGGATTGGAGTGGCTGTGATAATAGAAGAGGGCGGCGCATTTTTCGATAGGAATGCGCCCCCAGAACATCTTAGCCATATTGTTCTCATAGGGGGCTTCCCAGGTTGGGGTAATCGGGAGGTCCTGGAGACAGGTGGCGCATAGCATCTCCTCTGTGCCCAACAGTCGCTCATCGCAGATGGCACAGTAACGGGGAAAGAGAAAATCTATGATGTTTCCTAACAGGCTGAGCTTCATGTTGTTACTTTGAACTGTTCAATACTTTAGAAGTCGTCTTCGAAATCGATGTCTCCCAGATCTTCTTCTTTCATTTTGTCGATGCATTTGTGAATCACATCCATACCATAGCCTCTGCCGAGGGCGAAACGGATGAGTTTCATCGAGCGTTCGTAGTCGTTTTTGGCTTTGATGTTTTTGTATTTGTTTTTTAGGAGAGGGAGGAGGGTTTCCAAATACATGTCGTCCTCGATTTCTTCGAAGATTGGGTCGGAGATTTCCTTCGGGATGTGTTTCATCCAGAGAGCCTGTTCCACTTTCCTGCGGCCCCATTTATTGTATTTTATCTTGTCGTTGATAAAGAAGCGGGTGAATCGCTCGTCATCGATGAATTTCTTCTGGGTCAGGAATTCCATATTTCGGGCGATGGCATCCTCTGGGAGTTCCCACTTCTTCATCTTGTCGAGCATTTCCTGCGAGCAATGTTCGGCTTGTGTGCAGAGAGTGGTGAGCTTCAGGAGTGCCTGCTGCTCTGTCATCGGCTTCTTGGGGCGCTTGGAGTTGTTGGAATATTCCATAATGCATTTATGTTTTATTGGGAGGATTACAAATCCTCCGGTTTTGATAGGTCGAACCTTTTTTTACTGCGGATTGCAAATCCGCAGGGACGCCTGGCGGTGGACTTTCTGGGTAGATTTGCAATCCGCTTATCTAATAGACTATTTCATAGCTCGCATCATTCTCTTCTTTCCGAAAGCATCTTCCTTGGTTTCTATATCCTTGAAATCAAGTTTTAGCAGCATTTCCCGGGTCTCCTTTTCGTAGATAGGATTAATCTCGAAGTATAATGCTCCTCCGGATTTGAGTGCTGAAGATGCATATTCGGCGATGGCTCTGTAGAATTTCAGCGGGTCTTCATCGGGAACGAAGAGGGCGAGGCTCGGTTCGTGCTCCAGCACATTCTTTTCCATATCCGCTTTCTCCTTTTCGCAGATATAAGGAGGATTGCTCACGATGAGGTCCCATTTTTGGGTGGAAGGAGTCTTTGCTTCCCCCTTGGGCTTCACAACCTCTTTATCATCGTTGCCCTTCATTTTTTCGTTATCAGTCTCTGCTACTTTTGGCAAAGCCAATGCATCCTGATGTTCTATTCTGACATTTCCGGCTTTCATCATTTCCACATTTCCTTGTGCTATTCGGAGGGCATCTTCCGAAATATCCCATCCTGTAACCTCAGAATTAGGAATGTTGAGTCCTAATGTGATGGCGATGCAGCCGGAACCTGTACAGATATCAAGAATCTGCCTGGCGTCGTCTGTCGCCTGAGGAGAATCTTCCGAAAAATCTTCTGAAGAAACAGTTGATTTCCCGGCCATATCCTCCTCTATCCACTGGCAGAGTTCTGCGGTTTCCGGTCTTGGAATCAGCACGCCTGGCTCCACGTGAAAGGTCCTGCCGGCAAAGTCGGCTTCGCCCAAAACATACTGCACAGGTTCTCCTTTTTGCAGTCTTATGATAATTTCTTCCAGTTTTCTTTCCTCGTTTGCAGATATTTCATTAACTTTGCCGCAGATTATGTCGGTCAGAGTCATTCCGTACTTCACATCAAGCACGGTGCGGACGATAGCCTGTGCTTCGCCAGCATCATAAAGTGGGGTGAGGGATTGCCAAAGTTGCTGATACGTTTTCATCTTGATATTGCTTGTTGCGATTTGATTTGAGAGCAAAGGTACGACAATTTATCGAAAATGAGTAAGAAAAACGAAGAAAAATAGAATATGGAACGAAATAAAGTATCTTTTCTGAATCCGCAGACGGGCGAACCGCTTAGTCTGCAGGAGATAGACGAAATGTTCATGCGCCGCTGCCTGCAGTTGGCTAAGAACGGTAGGCAGAATGCGAAGCCTAATCCGATGGTAGGCGCCGTCATCGTGAGCGAAGAGGGCAGAATCATCGGCGAGGGCTATCATGTAAGATGTGGTGAGGGGCACGCTGAAGTTAATGCCTTTGCTTCAGTTAAGCCTGAAGATGAGCATCTGTTAAGCCAAGCCACTATCTATGTGAGTCTCGAACCCTGTTCTCATTATGGCAAGACGCCTCCTTGTGCCGACCTTATCGTAAGAAAAGGTGTAAGGAGATGTGTCTGTGGCTGCGTGGATCCTTTCGCCAAGGTGCAGGGTCGGGGAATCCGGAAAATTCGTGAGGCAGGCATCGAGGTAACGGTGGGTGTTCTAGAGGCGGAATGCCTCGAACTGAACAAACGCTTCATCACCTTCAATACCCATCAGCGACCATACATCATCCTGAAATGGGCGCAGACTGCGAATGGTTTTCTGGATAATAATTATCAGGGAATGGCGATTTCGTCGCCTTTTACCAAGATGCTTTCGCATAAGCTTCGTGCCGAGAACGATGCTATCCTGGTGGGAAGAATCACCGATGAGCGTGACCATAGCCAGCTCAACGTAAGAGATTGGAGCGGCAAGGACCCGATGCGACTGGTCATCGACCGCCATCATCCTTGTTTCGAGGGTTTGGATTTCTCCAAGGGTAAGGAAGAGGTTTTGAAGCAGATGATGCAGTACCTATATAATAATAAGGTGCAATCGCTGATAGTAGAAGGTGGTGCCATCACCCATCAGGCTTTCCTCGATGCCGGATTATGGGATGAAATCAGGGTAGAAACATCTTTATCCACATCTGTGGAAAACGTGGTAACTTCCGGAACTGCAGCGCCAAAGCTTCCTCATAACATCCGCTTAATCAGCCATGAGGCGTATGATAATAATATAATAAATAATTACGAACGAGTATGAGCAATAGATTTACATCGCGCCTGAGCGATAACGACGATTTCAAGAGAGACGAGTTGATTCGCAAGATAGAGCACGCCGTGGAGCACATGACGCTCGCTGAACTGGAAGCCCTGTCGTATGACATGTTTACCAAGGGCTACATCCAGGATTACTAAACATTCAAACATAAGAATCAAGATATAAAAAAGGTGGGTGCTACAACAATTCGTGTAGCACCCACTTTTTTTATATCTTATTCTTTTTCCTTATTTCGCCATCGGAGTGAAGCGCAAGGTGAACTCATGAGCTCCTGTCGGAGTCATGTACTGTGGCAGACAAGAGTCACCACCACAGCTGCGGTTACCGATGCCACGCTGCCAGAAATCGAAGTGAGCGAAAATCTGGTTAGAGCGTACCAGGTCGTAAGGATGCTTGCCACCATAGAATACGTCGTAGTTGAACTGGGCATCATCGAAGTGAGACAACGAGAAGGCTACCATGCCCTCGGTGGTAATCTGCAACTTCGTGCTGTTGTTGTCCAATGTCAACTGGCGCAGGCCCTGGCGGTCGCCCATGGTCTGAGGAGCACTCTGCTCTTCGAACATGCCATCCACGGTGGTCTTGTACAAACCTAACAACGAACCTCTCTGGCGGTCGATGTAGTTGCTCCAAGGACCCTTGGCATAATACTCCACATTCTCGAAACCAGGAGCAAATTGCATGGCAATACCAATTTTTCGGGTTTCCTCAGAAGAATTGTTGGTAGTTACCTTCATATCCACGGTTCCGTTAGGATAGATGATGTAAGCAATCTGGTGAGTATCCTTACCATTGGTAACGGCAGTTTCCACAACCACGTTCTTGCCCATCTTCTTAGGAGCCTTCACCATCATCTTCTTGCCGGTGAGTGCACCCTCTTCCTTATTCTCGTTCTCGGCAACACCACCTGTAGCACCCAGGTTCACGTTGTCGTTGGCGATGCGGCGGAAACCATTGAAGTCAGGACCTGCATTAGGCTGAACGAGCTGAGTATTGCGATAAGTCCAGTTGGCGAGGGTTCCATCCTCTGCGAATGTGATGCTGAAATCCTTGCCGGTGATGGTGTTGTCCTTCACCTTCAGCTTGCCCTTCTCCTGGATTGCTGGCAACTTGCCATGGTCTTTCTGTACGAAGGTAGGGTCGGCTACAGATGTGCCACCTGCGTTCTCTGCAGAAAGCTTGAACTGCTGCTGAGCCATCTCATAACCCTGCTTGCTCCATGAAGTAGCCTTCTTCAGGATGAGGCTGAAGGTGATGACGTATTCTGCCTTATCATCTACAGCAGTGGTATATGGGATGTTGATATCGCAGGTCTTGCCTGGCAATACAGATGGGATAGCCACCTGGTTCTTCTCTACAGAAACTCCGTTTCGGAGCACCTCGTAGCTGAGATCATAGATGTCGGCAAGGTTGGTGAATGCGCACTTGTTCTTCAGGGTGAGTACGCGGCTGTAGAAAGACTCGAAGTTCACATCTCTATAAACATACTTCACCTCGGTGAGCTTAGCTGTCCACTCTCTGCCTGGAGTAATGATACCATTGCTCATGAAGTCGCCCTGGAATCCTCTGTAGCCATGATTCATCTTGGTGTAATCGTAACCGGATGTGTAGTAGTGGAGTCCGGTCTTAGGATCCTTCAGAGGAAGACCCTTGCGGATGCGGCGTGTATCGTAGATTCCCTGGTCAACCCAATCCCAGATGCAGCCACCGGTAATACCTGTACTTGCCTCGATGAGATCCCAGTATTCCTGCAGGTTACCCACTGCCTGACCCATGGCATGAGCATACTCACAGATGAAGTAAGGCTTGTCGTTGAGGCCGTTCATCTGCTTTTTCACTACCTCGATTCTTGGATACATGTCTGAACCGAAGTCTGAGTACTTGGCACCGTGATTGTAACCCTCGTAGTGAACCCACGCGTCGCGACCAGGCAAAAGCTCCTTCACCTTATCGTAGGTAGCCTGGAAGTTGTCGCCACCGCCCGACTCGTTACCGAGCGACCAGAATACCACGCTAGGGTGATTGCGGTCTCTCAATACCATGCGCTCTGTGCGGTCAACATAAGCAGCGCGCCAGGTAGGGTTGTTAGAGAGTGAGTGGTTGTTGTGGCACTCTACGTCAGCCTCGTTCATACAGTATAATCCGTAGTAGTCGAACATCGCATACATCTTAGCCTGACGAGGATAGTGGCTGGTACGGACGGTGTTCACGTTAGCCTGCTTCATCAGGATTACGTCGCGAAGCATGGTTTTCACGTCGATGGCGTGACCATAGAGTGGATGAATATCCTGGGTGTTGACACCCTTGAAGAATACTCGCTTGCCGTTTACATAAACCAGTTTATCCTTGATAGTCACCTCTCTGAAACCGTATTTGGTTGAGAATACCATCTCTTCCTGGTCGTCTGTCTTCTGGCGAACGATAACGGTATAGAGGTTAGGCTGCTCTGAGGTCCAGGCCTTCAAACCGGTCAGGTTGTCGATGCTAAGGCGGCAGATCTTCTGAGCATCCTTGGCGGTCATCGCTACCTGAGCAGACTGCTTGCCGACAGATTTGCCCTGAGGGTCGAGGAGCTCGATCTCCAACGTCTTCTCAGATTTCTCCTTGGCTGCATTATCGATGGTCAGGTCAACATTCAGGTTGCCTGATGTGTAATCCTTGTTCAGGGCAGATGTGATGTAATGGTCTGCCACGAAGGTCTTTGGAGTGGCTACGAGATAAACATCGCGGTGAATACCACCGAGGTGCCACATATCCTGTCCCTCCAGGTAAGAACCGTCGCTCCAGCGGTAAACGCGAACCGATACGTTGTTGTCGCCCTTGCGGACGAGGTTGGTAACATCGAAGTCAGCATCGGTATTGGCACCCTGTGAATAACCGGCATACTTACCATTAACCCAAACCACGATGGCGCTGCAGGCACCGTCGAAGTGCAGGAACACACGCTTGCCTGTTTCCCAACCCTCAGGCAGGTTGAAGTTACGGCGATAAGAACCTACCGGATTCTTGTCGAAGTTATCCTTGAAGGCTGTGATGAATGGAGGTTTGTTCTCGAAAGGATAGCCCACATTATTATATACAGGCACATCATATCCTGCCATCTCCCAGTTCAGAGGCACCTGGAGTTCCTTCCATGAAGAAACATCGGCGTTGTCTGCCCAGAAATCATCCTTCTCAGGCTTGCCCTGCTTCCAGTCGGCTGTATAGTGGAATTTCCACTTTCCGTTGAGCAGGAGATAGTTGGCGTGCTTAGGAGTAAGCCATGGGAATTTGAAGTAGTCGTCCTGCTGCATGGTGGCAGTAGAAGAATAAGGCACGAAAGTAGCGTGCGCCTTTTCCTTGCGATCCTCAAACTTAGTCTCGTCTTCTACCCATTTGTCCGTAAACGGACATACTCCTGCTTTTGCCTCAACCACTTTCTTCACTTTTTTCTTGGTGTGTCTTGGCTGTGCAATAGCTGATGCGCTGAAGAGGAAGGTCAATGCAACCGCAGCTCCCCAAAATAAATGTTTTTGTTTCATTGTCTGGTTGAATTATTAATAATTACAAGTTAGCTAGTTATGAATCTGTTTAGATTTGGTGCAAATTTACGATTAATTCCTGAAACCTCCAAATTATTTTTGTATTTTCGTATCTTGGAGGATAAAATAAACCGACCTGTATGGTTGAAATTACCCAATACGCCCTGAAAGGGCAGAAGCTCCTA
>OLSX01004318.1_pt1 | contig 10719 bp, 10 predicted proteins | sample 1673141 | NCBI WGS metagenome assembly OLSX01 (sample SAMEA3136759, study PRJEB25190) | human gut metagenome | biome: human gut; feature: human-associated habitat; material: faeces | place: Austria | collected 2013
TTTGTTGAAGCATTGGAGCCGATTTGCCGAAAACGATTGCCTTGATTATAAAACGTATCAAATATAATAATACGGCGATCAAGGAGATTAGCCAGTTGCCCTGTAATCCGATCACAACCGTAGCGATAACCGATACTTGGAAAAGGAAGAAACAAGTGGATTCGAGATGATAGAATGTCAAGGCGCTTCCTTTGTAATACCGTTGAGTGGCGGCACGGGAAACCTTCATCTCTTTCCAGATTCCAAAACGTTCGATTTGATCCATTTCCGTTAGGCTGTCCGGAGTGTAGATTACTTTCGTATTCTCCTTGGTCGAGGCTTCGTTGATGAATAAGTCATCGTCTCCCGCATGCAAGTTCAAGGATTGGTAGTAACCTTTATGCTTGAAGAATAACTCTTTCCGATAAGATAAATTTCGTCCGTTTCCGGTATATGGGTGATGGGAGAGGGCGGAAGATAGATAACGTAAACCCGTCAATAAGTTATCATAGGCGATCAACTTATGAAAGAATCCCTTGTAGTTGCTGTATTTGCAGTAGCCCAAGACAATACTGGTCTCGGGTGTGTATCCACCAACCATGGCAGATAACCATTGATCGTTGAGCGGTTGGCAATTCGCCTCCGTGAATAGAAGAATATCGTATTTGGCCGCTTTCACGCCTAGGGTAAACGCCAGTTTACGGCGGCTTAGGTAACGAGCGTCCGAGGGGACGTAAGTATGATACAAATGTTTATACTCATTTTGAAAGAACTTTAGCGTATCGTCAGTATCGTCGCTCGAGCCATCGTTGATAACGACTACCTGATATTCCGGGTAATCTTGTGTAAGTAACGCAGGAAGGTGTTTCTTGAGGTTCTCAGAATCATTTTTAGCGTATATGATGATGGATACGGGGAGTTTATTACCTTCCTCTAAGGTATCATCCGTTCGTCTTGACGCACGTAAAAGGCGGGCATAAGCGATCAGATAATAAAGAGATAAGATAACGAACCCTATTAAGGTGATTCCCAATAGGAAAAGCTCTGTATTATTGAGTAGAAACATAATAATGTGCCAATGTGATTAATATGCCAATGTGCCAATATCATTAATGAGCCAATATGATTAATACGCCAATGTGCCAATAAGCTACTCAAGGTATTTACATTGGCACATTGATCAATTGGCTCATTATTTTATCGTATCGGAATAATAGGCTTTCGGTAAATGGCGGCAGTTGTATTGGGAGGCCATGACCTCGCCATAAGCGCCGGCGGAACGAAGGGCGATCAAGTCGCCACGATGAGCCTTATTCAACTCTACATCCTTACCGAATACATCCGATGACTCACAGATCGGGCCCACTACATCGTAAGTCTCTACTGCCTCATCGCTGCTGATGTTCTCGATACGGTGATAAGCGTCGTACATCGCCGGGCGGATCAATTCCGTGAAACCTGCATCAAGGATAGCGAATTTCTTCGTCTCTCCTTCCTTGACATATAATACCTTAGAGATTAATGTTCCGCATTGAGCGACGATCGAACGTCCCGGCTCAAAATGTACCTGTTGACCCGGACGTACTTGAAGCAGTTTATGAATGGCTGCGAAATAGTTATCGAAAGCCGGGATCGATAAATGATTCGGGTGATAGTAATCGATACCTAGTCCACCTCCGAAGTTTAGGTTCTCCACTGTAACCCCATGAGCTTCCAGTTCTTCCTGTATCTCGTTGAAACGAATTACCAAATTGCGGAAGCTAGACATATCCGTGATCTGTGAACCGATATGGCTATGGATACCGATCAACTTCACATTCTTCATCTCCTTTAATTTATCCAGTACACCTCCTAATTGGCTAAGGTTGATACCGAATTTATTCTCTTTCATACCCGTCGTGATCTTGGCATGCGTATGGGCATCCACTTCCGGGTTGATACGAAGGGCGATAGAGGCTACTTTATTTTTAGCGGCCGCCAGCTCATTGATGATTTCCAGCTCAACGGCAGATTCCACGTTAAAGCAGAAAATATCATTGTCCAGTCCTAGGTTGATCTCCCAATCCGCTTTGCCAACACCGGCAAAGACAATCTTATCGGCAGGAAAACCGGCATCTAAAGCTGCCTGTACCTCGCCGCCACTTACGCAGTCTGCGCCAAGGCCGTTTGCCGCTATGATGGAAAGGATACGGGGATTGGCATTCGCTTTCACGGCATAATGCACGTGGTAACCATATTTCCCGGATTCGGTTTTTACTACGTCTAATGTGTCTTGCAATAGCTTGACATCATAATAATAAAAAGGCGTAGAAAGCTGCTTGAACTTTTCTACAGGAAATGTTCCTTTGAGCATATTATACGAAATTATATAAAGATAAATAAGGGCAGTCTGTAAAAGGCCGCCCTCGTTTGTTTTTATTTGTTGTTAAATAAATGATCGCTTAGAGCTTGCAGCGCTCTCTGCTTGTCCAAGGCCTTGATCAGCAAGGAGACGTTGTAGTTGCTTCCTCCGTAGGAGATCATACGGACCGGGACATCCTTCATAGCTTGTACGATACAAGCCTCGAAGCCGATGTTATCCCATTCTAGGTCGCCAACCACGCAAACGATAACCATATCCTCGTCTACGGTCACGGTTCCGTACTTCTTCAAATCGTCAACGATCTCTTCCAGATGCTTGCGGTTATCGATCGTAACGGAGACACCCACTTCGGAGGTTGTAACCATATCGATCGGAGTCTGGTAGTTCTCGAAAGTCTCGAATACCTTACGCAAGAAACCTGTAGCTACCAACATACGTCCGCTCTTGATCTTGATAGAGGTAATATTGTCTTTGGCGGCGACCGCTTTGATCTTACCTTTTTCGATAGCGTTTGAGATCAATGTACCCGGAGCGTCCGGCTGCATCGTATTTAACAAACGAACCGGGATGTTGTTCAATTTAGCCGGCAATATACAAGTCGGGTGAAGGATCTTGGCTCCGAAATAAGCTAATTCGGCAGCTTCCTCGAAATGCAATTGACGGACTGGAGACGTTCCCTGTACGATACGAGGGTCGTTATTGTGCATACCGTCGATGTCTGTCCAGATCTGGATCTCTTCCGCACCGATAGCTGCGCCGATTAAGGATGCGCTATAGTCGCTACCACCTCGTTGTAGGTTATCGATCTCGCCGTAAGCGTTGCGGCAGATATAACCTTGTGTGATGTATAGATCAGCATCCTTATTATCAGCGAGTAATTTCACCAATTTCTCTTTGATATAGACAGGGTCCGGTTCCGCGTTCTTATCCGTACGCATATAATCCAAAGCCGGGATCAATACGGATTTCACGCCGCATTCGTTCAAATAAAGATTCATCATACCCGTAGAGATCAACTCTCCTTGTGCCAAGACAACCTTTTCCTCGAACAAGGTAAACAGATCCTTCGTGAACGTACGGATATATTCGAAATGAGATTTTATCAGTTCTTTGGCCTTCTGTTTATATTCCTCGGTGCTGTATAGTTCCTCAACATGGCCCATATATTTCATGGCAAGCTTGTTGATGATCTCATTCGCTCCGTCTGGGTTCTTTTTGTACAGGTAGTCGGAAATCTCGACTAACGAGTTGGTTGTACCCGACATGGCTGACAATACAACGATCTTACGGTCTCCCGTGATCAGTTTCGCTACATCTTTCATTCTCTGTGCAGATCCCACAGAAGTACCGCCAAACTTTAAAACTTTCATCTTCTTTTGTTCTATATTAAATTGTTTTCTTTTTCAATCGAATGCGACCGCAAAGTTACAAAAAAATTATTCTCTGACATCACTTAGACAGGCATTCTCGCATTTTACTATGCGGGCAGGATAATTATGCACGATCGTATAGTTATGAGTGGTCATAATCACCGCCGTTCCCTGCTGGCAGATGTCGTGTAAGAGTTGTACGATTTGTCCGCTCGTCTCCGGGTCCAAGTTGCCGGTCGGCTCATCCGCCAGTATCAACTTGGGGTTGTTCAGAAGGGCACGGGCAATAACGATACGTTGTTGTTCCCCGCCGGATAGCTCATGCGGCATTTTATAGCCTTTGTCTTGCATGCCTACCTGACGGAGCACGTTGTCTATCCGTTCCTTGATCTCGCTTTTCTTTTTCCATCCGGTGGCTTTCAGCACGAATTCCAGATTCTTGGAGACGGAACGGTCGGTCAACAATTGGAAATCTTGGAAGACGATACCTAGTTTCCTACGCAAATAAGGGATATCCTTCCGCTTCATCTTGGTGAGGTTGTAATCCATGATACGTGCCTCGCCTCGCAAGATCGGTATCTCGCAATACAAGGACTTGAGCAGGCTGCTTTTACCGGAGCCTACCTTCCCGATCACATATACGAACTCTCCGTTACGAAGCGTGAGGCATGCGTCGTGTAATACCCTGTTTTCCTCACGGCATATCTCCACGTTCTCTAATTTGAGTAGAATATCTTCTTCCATAGAATTTATCAACCTTTATGTCTTTTCTTTAATTCACGGGCGAGGTCTTCCAGACGAAGTCCCTTGCTTGTCAATAATACGATTAAGTGGTAAACCAAGTCGGATGCCTCATAGATGAAGCCGTCCTCGGTTCCGTTGGTCGCCTCGATAACGGTCTCTACCGCTTCTTCGCCGACTTTCTGGGCCATGCGATTCACGCCTTTCTGGAATAAGGTAGTCGTATAGGAACCTTCCGGCATTTCTTGACGGCGACGCTCGATGAAGTTCTGCAAGTATTTCAAGAACATGATATCCTCTACGTTCTTCTCGCCGAAACAAGTATCCGCTCCCGTATGGCAAACCGGTCCGGCTGGAATCGCCTTGATCAATAATGTATCGTTGTCGCAATCCGCCGTGATGCTAACCACCTGCAACGTATTTCCGCTACTCTCTCCCTTCATCCACAAACGGTTTTTCGTGCGGCTAAAGAATGTAACCTTACCCGTACTTACTGTCTCATCATAAGCTTCTTGATTCATGAAGCCCAACATTAATACCTTACTAGTGTTGTTGTCTTGTACGATAGCGGGAATTAATCCGCCCATTTTCTCGAAATCTAATTTCATCTTTATATATAATGTGTTATATCCTTACATTGATCCCCTCGTCCTTGAGGTATTGCTTCAAGTCGCTAATCCGTATCTCGCCGAAATGGAAAACGCTGGCCGCTAAAGCCGCGCCCGCTTTCCCGTTGGAAAACGTATCCCGGAAATGTTCCATCTTTCCCGCTCCACCGGAGGCGATAACCGGGATATGCAACGTATCGGCCAAGGTAGCCAGAGCGTCGTTCGCGTATCCGTCTTTTACGCCATCGTGCGTCATACTGGTGAAAAGTATCTCGCCGGCGCCACGGCTTTCCGCTTCCGAGGCCCATTGAAACAAATACTTATCCGTCGGGACACGCCCTCCGTTTAGATAGCATAGCCAGTCATTGTTCTCAAAATTAGCGTCGATAGCGACTACGCATACCTGACTACCAAAGTTCTTGGCGATCTCCTCGATTAATGCCGGGTTACGTAAAGCCGCCGAGTTGATCGAGACCTTATCGGCGCCAGCGCTAAGCAAACGATCCACGTCCTTCAATTCGTTGATACCTCCACCCACGGTAAAAGGGATGCTGATATGGGCCGCCACTTGTTTTACCAACTCGGTGAAAGTCTTTCGCCCCTCGTGTGAGGCGGTAATATCCAAGTACACTAATTCGTCGGCCCCTTCACGGCTGTACTGGGCGCCCAACTCCACGGGGTCTCCAGCGTCGCGAAAGTTCACGAAGTTGATGCCTTTTACGGTCTTTCCATCCTTTATATCCAGACAGGGAACAATTCTCTTGGCTAGCATATATCTATTTTATTATTTCAAGTAAAACGAAGTAAATCTTTCAACTGGATCTTCCCCTCATAAATGGCCTTGCCGAAAATGACAGCGGGAATCCCAGCCTCAGATAATTTCTCAATATCCTCGATCGAGCTTACGCCACCGCTCGCTATGATATAAAGGAAGGGGATCTCGTCCCGTATCTCTTTATATAAATCGATAGCCGGGCCTTGCAGCATACCATCCCGTGCGATATCCGTGCAGATCACCTTGGTAATCCCCTTGTCGTAATATCCTTTGATAAAAGGAACCAACTCTTGGCTGGTCGTTTCCTCCCAACCGCTGATGGCGATCTTCTTTTCTTTGGCATCGGCCCCTAATATGATTTTCTCGCTACCGAACTTGCTGATCCAAGAGGTGAACATTTCCGGGTTCTTCACGGCGATACTGCCTCCGGTTACCATCTGAGCGCCGCTTTCGAAGGCGATCTCCAGATCATCCTCTTGTTTCAAGCCCCCTCCGAAATCAATGATCAAGGAAGTCCGGGTCGCTATCCGCTCAAGGATACGGTAGTTGATGATGCGTCCTTCACGGGCTCCATCCAAATCTACCACATGCAAACGCCGGATGCCGTTACCCTCGAACATCTTGGCCACCTCCAGAGGATCTTCGTTGTAAACCTTCTTGGTCGCGTAATCTCCTTGCGTCAACCGGACGCATTTGCCATCTATTATATCTATAGCGGGAATAAGCTCAATCATATCTTTAAAAAGTTTTTCAATATAACCTCTCCTACCGATCCACTTTTTTCCGGATGGAACTGTGTCGCGTAGAAGTTGTCCTTATGTAAAGCGGCGCTGAACGGAAGGATGTAATCGGTCGTAGCCGCCGTATATTCATTTACAGGTACATAATAACTATGTACGAAGTAAACAAATTTGTTCTCCAATCGCTCATTGAATAGGCCGCTTTTAACGTTTGTCAAGGTATTCCAACCCATGTGAGGAACCTTGTCCTCATGCTTTTGCGGAATGAAACGTTTTACTTCCGTAGGGAAGATCCCCAAGCAATCAGCGTTCCCCTCCTCCGAACGCATGCACATCAATTGCATGCCGAGGCATATCCCGAGTACCGGTTGCTTTAGGTTCAAGATCACCTGATCCAATTTATGCTCCCTTAAATACTCCATGGTCGTGAAAGCTTCACCTACTCCGGGAAAGATAACCTTATCCGCTTTATTTAATAATTCCGGATCAGCCGTGATGATCGGGGTAACGCCCAACCGCTTCAAAGCGTAATCTACCGAGTAGATGTTTCCGGCATTATATTTAATAATGGCAACGTCCATTGTTGTTAAGCATTTATATTGAGTCGCAAAAGTAACAAATTATCATGAAAGCGCAAATTACATGCCCGCCTTATTTATAAAGCGAAGCATTTTTGTATCCCCCCACTCAGTCTTCACTCCTCACAATACGGTTTAAGCATGAATTTCACGCCCGTAGCTGCGGCATCTTGTGGGGTGTCGGTGTGCTGATACATTGTGCCTTGCAGTATGGGGTAGCCCTGTGCCGTCACATCGTTGGCGGGTTGGGCCACTTGTTGCATCGAAAAGTAGCAACCCTCGCCCTTAGCCACATACACCAGTGGCCCCCATTGCATGGCAGCCTGGTTGTAGACGGGTGCCATGCGGTTATGGTCGGGTGTGGTGGCTGGCTTGATGTATTGTGCTTGTAGCGGCAGGTCAATGTACACCTCGTCAAGGTTGCGCCAGGTGCGGGTAATGCTTACATAGCCCTTTGAGTCGATAGTGAGCGGTGAAAGTTCGTGACCGTTCACATAGATAGTGGTTTGCGTTGGCTCGGCGCCTACATATATATAAGGTGTGTTGGGGCGTTGAGCCGTCCAATCGGGCACACGCACACGCATCGTCATGGCAATGCCTTGGGCGGGCATGTGCATGAAACGGAATTTTACGCTGCCCGAGCGTGGCATGTCGGTTATTTGGTCGAGTGTGAAACTTCCCCCTTGATGCGGAATGCGTGTGGTGCTGTTAGCGTAGAGGTTGACGTACAAGTCACCCTCGTTGCTGGTGGCATACATCATGCCCGGCAGGCAGAGCAACATTTGCGCCGCCTGCAGTTTGTCGATGGTGCCGCGCGGCTCGAGCGAATCATTCACAGTGTGCATGACGGCGTTGAATATGGCCCTTTCGGCATAGTCCATGTAGTCGGCGTGCCCTTGAGTCAGAAACAGTTGGCGCGCCAGGTCAATCCACCGCGCGGCAGCCAGCCCTTGCGGTGCACTGAGGTCCGTGCCCGAACCGCCCACGCAGTTGCGGTCGTGGAAGCCGTTTTCCCATTGCTTGAAAGCCTGCTTGCGTTGCTGCCATTCCAGTCGTGTCAGGCGCAGATAGGGTGGGGCAATGGTCGAGTCTGTTTGGTAGGCCAGTGTGTGCAAGTCGTGGCCGTCGTAGCCCCAAGTGGCCACACTGTCAGCCGGCACAAAGCGCAACGGACGTTTGAGCCAGGGTGTGGCGGCCGACAGACTAAGGGCTGAGAGTGTAAAGGCTATGATAAGCGTGAGAGTCTTTTTCATTGTGTGTCAGTGTAGTGCGTTGCAAAAGTATAAATTAAAATCTGCTTAGCCTTTATGTTGCTGTCATATTTAGCTCCTCGTATGAGGCGGTACACTTATTTCGCCTTATTTAATAGCTTTTATGTGTGGGCTTTCGCTTTTTCTGTCTACTTTTGCACATATACAACAATGCGCTGGCGCGGATAGTTCATTGGCATCTTGTGCCAGCGTGTGCTAATTATAATTATGAAACGCTTGATACTTTGTGTGTTGTGCCTATTGGCTGGCTTTACAAGCCTTATGGCACAAACCAAGAATGATAATTCGTCGCAGCACCGCGTGTGGAATGATGCCTTTATGCAGCAACAGCGTGCCGACTCGTTGACGCGCGACTCATTAACCCGCGACTCGCTGAGTGTGCCACTGCCCGCGGAGAGTAGCATCACCGCCGAACTGCCGTGGAATGTGCCTGTGGTCAACCTTGGTGCCTATGGCATGGGTGGTTATGGTGCCTTGTATAATGATTGGGGCTGGCGCCTGCACGAGGGTTTCAATGCCCAATTTGGCCTGAGTGTCAGTGCAGGTCTTGGCAAGCATGCCCCCAAGGGCGTGGGCTTTGGCCAAACGGCGGCCTTTGCCTACCTCAAACCGCTTACCCCGCGCCTGTCGGTGGCAGTCGGCGTGTTTGCCACCAACTTTGACTGGGGCAGTTGGCGGCGTACCGATGTGGGCATAGGCGGTGTGCTGGCTTACAAGGTGAACGACAACATCAACTTGTACGCTTATGGTCAGAAAACCTTTTTGCCCCGGCAGACCGACCTGTGGGGGCGCCAAGTGCGGCGCGACCCCTTCCCCGTGTTTTTCGATGTGCCGCGCGACCGCATAGGGGCAGCGGCAGAGTTCAAAATAGGTAACAACGCCATGATAGGCGTGAGTGTGGAACACCGTAGTTATTGACAGTCTCAACCCGTTACCATGTCAACCCAAAACTAATTAGAAAAAGATGAATAAAGACGTATCGCTTGTTCAGCAGCTGGCTCTGTTGAAGAAGGAGTACGAATATGAGAAACAGACATTCCAGCACGACACCGAAATGATGGGCATCGACCGCAAGGTGAAGCGTGGCGACTGCTGGTTTCCTATAACGGTCGGGCGCAGTTATTACAACTCGCTCGACCGCTTTGTGGTTGAAATAATGCGTCCGTCGGGCACCGACATAGAGCACAACTTTGAGTATGGGCGCCAAGTATGTTTCTTCTCGCAAGATGGTGCCCGCTTGCTGCATTACCTCAGTTTCCAGGCCACGGTGAGCTATGCCGAAGCCGACCGCATGGTGGTGGAGCTGCCGGGCGAGGGCGCTTTGGCACAATTACAGAGTTTGGAGCGTGCTGGTGTGCAGTTGCATTTCGACGACTATTCATATCGCGTGATGTTCGATGCCCTGCACCATGTGATAGAGGCAAAGGGCAACCGTCTGGCGGCCTTGCGCGATATGTTTCACTCTGCGGCCCCCGTCAGTTGGGGCGCTGAGAGCGCCGTGCCGTTGCGGTTGCCGTGGCTCAACGCATCACAGGAGGCGGCTGTGCGCGATGTGTTGCGTGCCAAGGACGTGCTGATAGTGCATGGCCCTCCCGGTACGGGCAAGACCACCACCCTGGTTGAGGCTGTAAGCGAGGTGCTGCGCCGCGAACCACAGGTGATGGTCTGTGCACAGAGCAACACCGCGGTTGACTGGATGTGTCAGCAGTTGGCCGACCGCGGCATATCGGTGTTGCGCATTGGCAACCCCAGCCGCGTGACTGAGGCCATGCTGGCCAACACCTACGAGCACCGCTTTGAGTCGCACCCCGACTATCCCGATTTGTGGCAAGTGCGCCGCAGCATACGTCAGCTCTACAGCTTGCCGCGCAAGGGGCGGGGTGAGAACTTCCATCAAAAAATAGCCCGGTTGCGTGAGCGTGCTGACGAATTGGAAATGCGCATACGCCATGCCTTGTTTGACCAAAGCCGCGTGATAGCCTGCACGCTTACGGGCGCCGCCAACCAACTGCTTGCCGGACAGCACTACCACACATTGTTCATCGACGAGGCAGCACAAGCACTCGAGGCCGCCTGCTGGATACCCTTGCAAAAGGCCGACCGCGTGATACTGGCTGGCGATCACCAGCAACTGCCCCCCACTGTAAAGTGTGCCGAGGCCATGCGCGGTGGTTTGGGCCGCACGCTTATGGAGCAGGTGGCACACTGCAAGCCCGAGGTAGTGAGACTGCTGCGTGTGCAGTATCGCATGAACGAGGCACTAATGCGTTTCTCGTCCGAATGGTTCTACCACGG
>OLSX01004319.1_pt1 | contig 10719 bp, 8 predicted proteins | sample 1673141 | NCBI WGS metagenome assembly OLSX01 (sample SAMEA3136759, study PRJEB25190) | human gut metagenome | biome: human gut; feature: human-associated habitat; material: faeces | place: Austria | collected 2013
GACGCGAAGATTCTCCTCGGCTTGTTGCAGTGCAAGTTCGGCGGTTTGAATCAATCGGTAACCATCCTCGACGTTGCGGATTGCCTGTTCGACCTCGAGCGACATCAGGCGCGAGTTTTTTTGCAAATCGAGTTGCGCATTCCGCAATTCGTAACGGGCCTTGCGCACCTTTTTGCGGCTCTCGCCCCAATGAAAGATCGGAATCTTCACGGCCAACATGGCCAGTCCGAGTCCGTCGCGGAACTCTTGTGTGTAGGGCACGAGTGTTCCGTTGCCCGCATCGACCATGCTGTTGAGTTTGATGTTGCCGTAGTAGGTATAACCCAACGACAACCCCACTGTAGGCAGCATCGCTGAGCGGGCATCGCGGATCTGTTGCTCCCCGACGGCCACCTGCTGCTCCAGCATCCGCAGGAACTGCTTCCATGTGAGGGAAGCGGCAATCGCTTCTTCGATATCTTTCTGGATGGGTGTTTTCCATGTGTAGGTACCGTTTTGCTCGGCCAGCCACAGGGCATAAGGACGGGCTACCCGTTCCGATTTCTCTGTATGGATGACGGAAAGGCGGTGCTTTACGCACAGTTCGTCCGAAATCTTCCGCACCCCAGTTACATAGGTTTTTTCATTGCTGCGGTACTTTTTCCCGTTTTCCATGGAGACAGAGTTCCACACAATATGGTTGTGGATGCATTTGGTGTTGAGATGGGTACTGACCACCGCCTGAAATTTCCCGCCGAGCAGCCGGTCCGCAAATTCCATTCCGATTTGATGCGCCAGTTCCGGGGAGATTTCTCCGGGAGCAAAACTCTGCACCAGATGGAATCCCTGCACGCCTTTTTCCTTATGCCATATCTTTTTGATCTGACACATATCCTCAAAGGCAGAGTCTACTTAAATGACAGCCGCCCGCAGGATTTTCGCCTGATCGGTGCGTTCCCACGGGAACTCCGGCCTGCCGAAATGTCCATAGGCGGCGGTCCCAGTATATCTCGGTGATAACAGATCCAGCTTTGCGATAATCTCGGCAGGCGTTAACCCAAACACCAGTTTTACCGCATCTGCCAGACAGTCATCGGCGCAGACCGTTCCGGTTTTAAAGGTATCTACTTCCACCATCACCGGTTGGGCTGCCCCAATAGCATAAGCCAGTGTAACCTGACACCGTTCGCACAAACCCGCCGCCACAAGGTTTTTAGCAATATATCGGGCCATGTATGCGCCGGAGCGATCCACTTTGGTGGCGTCCTTACCGGAAAAAGCACCGCCGCCGTGAGGCGCGAACACTCCGAAGCTGTCCACCATGAGTTTTCGTCCGGTGAGACCGGTATCTGCTTCCGGGCCGCCCAGCACAAACCTTCCGGCTGGATTGATTAAAATTTTTGTATCCTCATCCGGTGGCAGGACCTGCAAAGCAGGGGCAATCACTTTATCCGTCAGTTCGAAGCAGAGTTCATCGGCAGGGATTTCAGGGCTGTGCTGGGCAGACAGCACAACGGTATCCAGCCGGAATGGTTTTCCATCCTCATCATATTCCACGGTGACCTGTGCTTTCCCGTCCGGCCTTAGTCCTTGAATTGCACCGGATTTTCGGGCGATGGTGAGAGCGCTGGTCAGACGGTGTGCCAGCACAACCGGCAGAGGAAGCATTTGCGGGGTTTCCGAACAGGCATATCCCACCATGATTCCCTGATCGCCAGCGCCGAGCTGCAGAGAGGGACTGCTCCCATCCACATTTCTTCGCTGCTCTAACGAACAGTCCACACCTGCGGCGATATCCGGGCTTTGCTTATGGATGAGGCACTGGATGGCAAAACGGGCCGGATTGTAGCCTACTTTTCTGAGAACCGAACGGACAATCGAAGGGATAGAAGGTTCATACAGGCTGGTAATCTCCCCGGCGACAATGATCTGCCCTCTGGTAGCCATCACTTCGCAGGCCACACGGGAGAGGGCGTCATGGGAAAGGCATTCGTCCAGCACACTGTCGGCAATGAGGTCGCACAGCTTATCCGGATGCCCTTCCGTAACAGATTCGGCGGTATAAAATTGATTCATGGCATTCTCCTTTATCTTTCATGATTCGGGGGCTTTTTGGTTTTGGGTTTTGGGCTTACCACCGGGTTTATTCGGATACACAAAAGCCCTTCCGGTGTTTGGATGAATTTCTCAGGGCTTAAAAACATCTGCTGATACTTCTGCATTTGTTTTTCAGTCAGGCTGGAGAAGTTTTCTCCCTGAATACCACAGACAAAAAAAGCTCCCGCAATTATGTCATAGTTCTCCAGCACACGGTTTAGCGGCAGCCCCATATTTTTTCCTTCGTCATTGCAGACAATAGCAACCGGTTCTTCCCACGGATAAAGTGCCTGAATGGGTCCGCCTACCATTTGCTGCATTTCATGAAGGTCGTTTTTCATCTCAACAGGCCGGGCTGCTTTGCCCGGTTCTACAAGCAATACTCACATTCCGGCAGATCACCTCACTTGCAGGGAAAAGGGCTTGAGGCTTTTCCCGATTGCTTCATAGTTTTCAAAATGCACCTCGCAGCCCAACAGATAAGACACCGCTTCTTCCCATTCCTTTAAAGGGTATCTTTCCTTGTCCGGCAGGCGGTACAGATCGCCAAGCGCCGCCCATTTGAGTTCCGGCAGCAGACGCAGGTTGGAGATAAAGGTGCGGTGCTGTTCGGCTACCACATCCAAAAGTCCAAGTTTTTTCAATCAATCCCTCCAGTATGATAAAAATAGGGACGGAGCGCTCCGCAGCGCCCCGTCCGATTGGTTCTTACGCTATTTTTTCCTGCGGTTACGAATATGCAGGAACACAAGGCCGCCCAAAATGACAGCGCATAAACAGATCAAAATAATTGCTTTTGGTTCCATTGATTGATTCTCACCTCACTTCTGCGGCGATGACCACCGTGCGGGCGTTTTCCCATTCATAGGAACAGGTGACGAGCGTCAGCAGGCGGCAGTCCTCGCCGTGGATGGTTTGGGATTCGTATAATGACTGTGCGAAGAGCTCTTTCTGAAAAGACAGGAAATCCGCATGATCCGCAAATTCAGTGCGGTTAAACCGGAACTTTGTGATATCGGTTTTCAGCACAGCCGCAATTTGATATTCCCGCAGTCCATTGCTGGTCTGCAGCAGGATTTTGGAGTGTTCGTTGCGGAAGGCTTCATCAGTCATCTTTTGAAGAACAGCGAACATGGTCCCGTCATTCATGTTGTGCCCGTAGACCACGGTATTTTGACTCTCTGCGGAACAATCCCATTGAAAAAAGAGGCTTCCGGCAGTGCGCCATTCTCCCTTGTAGGTACGCCGCAGATAGTATTCGGGATCGTCAGCGCTGCTTTGCAAAACCGGGTAATCCACACAGGTGCCGGGAATGGAAATCCAGCCTTTGATGTCCGGGTATTCAGTCTGCAAAGCGGGAAGGTCCACAAGGGATTCCGGTTCGAGCTGTTCTTTCCCAGCCGGTAAAACCCCGGAGCTTTCGGCTCCGGGGAGAGGCTGTGCGTATTCTTTTTTCAGGGCTTGTGCTTCTCCATTGGTCAGCCCCGGCTGTAGAACCAAAAACCAGAGAAGTCCCAATAGGCTCAGGCACAAAAGGCCGATGCAAAATCCTTTTAGAAAGATTTTCATTCTTCTGTGCCTTGATCCTCATCGGCCTGATCAGCAGATTTGCGCTTTTTACCTGTATAGCGCAGGAAAAGCAGAGCGCCGCCGGACAAAACTGCCAAGCCTGCAAGAGTGCCAAGGATGGCAGGCATCCACGGGTTATCGCCGGTCTGCGGAACAGAGGGAACCTCCGGCACCAGCTTGTTATGCATCTTTACGGTCGTTGTTTCGCCTGCCTTGATTTCTACGGTCTGATCGTCAGGCAGAATATACTTTTCGGAATCTTCGCCAGCTACTTCAGATACGGTGTATTCTCCCACACGGAGAGTGAGATTGATTTCACCGTTTTCATCCGTTTTGAATTCCTGCTCATAGGCATTGCCCATGAAGTCAGTACCGCTGATTTTGAAGGTGCGCCCTTCGACCTTATCATCGTCGGCGGTCTTTACCACCTTTAGGGAACCGGTCTGCGCTTTGTTCAGGAACCCTTCGCCAGCTTCGGTTTCGATGCGGACAATCGCTTCATTCTCAGTAATGGAGAAAGGATAATATCCGTCATCCTTTTCGAAAAATTCCGGCGCTTCCTTCTCATGCAGGAAGTAATTTCTATAAACAAGATCCTTCATCTGGTAGAGGCCCGGTTCGGTTTCTGTCATTTCACCTGCCAGCTTGTCGATATCCGCATTGAATTCACCATTATTGTCCACATCGGCATAAACTTCAAAAACAGCCCCGGACAGCTTGTGGTCCGGATAATCGGCGTCCACCTTTATGGTTTCGGCGGTACCTTTGATGATCTGGTTTTCAATGGTGATTTCGATGGTCTGTCCGTCCTCGGTGATTTCTACCGGGAAGATTTCTTCCGTCAATACGAAGGCTTCCGGAGATGCGATTTCACGCACGAGGAAGTTTCCAGCAGGCACATTATCAAACTCAAAGTACCCGATTTCATTGCTCTCGGTGACCATGAGGGCGGTTTCTTCGGTAAACTCCGTTTCGTCAAAACGGAACAGGCCGATAACAGCGCCGCCTAATTCAAAACCATCCTGATCGACCTTCCAGCCGGATACCTTGCCGCGCTTTAAGGTATTTTCAATGGCTTCTCCATCGTTCGCTTCAATTTCCACTTTCGCCACATCCTGTCCGGCATACTCAAACACCACAGGGGATTTTTTGTCGCTCAAAATGTAGTGATCGTCGGTTCCGATTTCCTGTACATACAGGGAAGCCCCGCAGGGGATGTCGGTTGTAAATACGGCATTCCCATTCTCGTCAATGCCGATTGTTTCCATCAGCCCGTCTGCCGGGATGGAGGTACCATCGGAGGCGGTCAGTTGTTCCGCAGCGAACAGTCCGAAAGTAATGTTTTTCCATTCCTCATTCATGCCGAGGGAGAAGGTTTCGTCCTGTTCCAGCAACTTCTTGAGGGAAATCTCCACTTTCTGGCGTTCATTGACGAAACCAATGCTGGCGGAGGTGATCTCTACTTCCTGACCGGCATAGGACAAAACGACTTCCTTGGGTTCAGGATCGATTACCATGCCATCCGGCGCAGTGATTTCCTTCACCTGATAGCGGCCGAGATACAAAGGTTCCGAGGTGGCGGTCCCGTCACTTCCGGTGGTCAAAGTAGCCGCCAGTTCGCCTGCTTTCAGGTGGACGGTTCCGTCCGGGGTAACGACATCTTCCAGTGCTGTGATTTCATAAACAGCGCCCGGCTGGCCCTGCACCTCATACTGAGGCTGGTACATCCCGCCGGATTCTGCAACAGACTTAAATACTTCGCCCTCTTTGGAGACTGTAATCGTTCCCTTTTGCGGGATATTGTATTTCTCCACTGTAACCACGTCCTGTGAACCGTCCACCACAAAGGGAACCGGCTCTTTGTCAAGAACATATCCCCATGGACTCTGCTGTTCATACAGCTCGTAATTTCCAAACGGAAGCGGTTCCGGCAGCATAAGGGTTCCTGTGGAGTCCGTCACAAAGGTGTCGATATCGATGGGGCTGGGGTAATTGATATGCTGTACTACCCACTCGCCGGTATCAGCGTTGCGGATTTTGACTGCTGTTCCCGCCAGAGGAATAATTTTGCCGGATTCGGCGTCTTTCTTCTCAAAGCGGATGAGCGAGGTAAAGGTGGGGTTATTGAGAATGAAATAATAGGTTTTACCGTGCTCAGAAATGAACACGGAGAAGTCTGGGACAAATTTCTGTCCTTGGGCACCTTTGGTCTGATGCACCACATACAAGCCATACGGAAGGTCCTTTGAACGGGCAAATCCATAGGAATCGGTGGTCAGCAGGTCACGCTCGGTTTCTTTTGCGTTCTCATAGCTGCCTGCGCTGGCCAGATAAATCTGGAACTGAGCGCCTTCTTCTGGCTGCTCGATCTGATCGGAATCGCTGCTCTCAGCAGGTTTGTCCGTATGCTTGGTGATAGCAATGCTGCCGAGGATAACATCCTCTGTAGCGGTCATGGGGATGCTGTTGTTTTCCAAGGTGAAATTTCCCGGTTCTGCACCTACCGGATAGATGGTTTCGTCCAGCAGGTATCCTTCGCTGGGCGTAATCTCACGAATTGTATAATCCGATCCGCAGGGGTATTCCTTGGTGGTGAATTTGCCCCCGTTTGCTGTGGTATAGGTATCCAGCAGATTTTCCCCTTTGAACATACCGTATAAAGCGCCATCCAAACTGGAATCGCCTTGTGCTTCCTCGGTTTCGGAATCCACTTTATCCAATTTAACTGTAAATTTCTTCAGAAGATTGGAAAAACTCACGCTGGAAGTCTGGCCGGGATAGATGGTTACCTGCTTGGATTCAGGCTGGACATATTTGTCCGGGGCACGTTCCGTTACGGTGTATGTTCCAGCTTGGAGATTGTCTACCCGGATGCTTCCGTCCGGTCCGGTCACCACGTCTTTTTCGATTCCATTCCCGGAAATATGAAAAGGAATGCCGGAAACCTCGCCATCTTCGGAGGTTTTCACAAGCTGCAGGGTACCCGCCTTGATCTCAAGGGAAAAATAGCACTTTACGGGTTCAGCGGAGCCTTTGACGTCAAAAGTGACTACATTCTGGTATTCATCACGCAGCCAGTATTTGGTGCCGCCTGTTACAACACCGGGGATAGAGGAAGGCAGCTCCTTTTCTGCGGTGATTGTACCGAATTCCTTTTTATCCGTAGAAACATGAAGTTTGTTCCCGCTGATGGAAAAATCCACTCCCGGATAGCTGACGGAGAAATCTTTGAGAACATTGTTTTCATCCACCAGTGTGGTTTCATTTTTTCCAGTGTCCTCATTGTATTTGAGGTCATGTGTATATGCGCCGACCGCACTGGGATTGTCGGTGGCAAAGGATGGAACGGTGTGATAAGTAACCACGTTTTCCCTCAGCTTCTGAAAGATCGTCTTTGCCGCAGGGCTGTTGGCAGTAATTTCATTCACGATCTGGTTTTCATATCCGGTGCCAAGCTGCCCGTGGGCAATCAGCCAAATGAGGATTTGGGTGGCAATGTATTCATCCATGGCGCTCCCGCCGTACTTAGTGCCGGTTTCCACGTTATATCCCAAGGTCAGAGCAGTGTTGATCATTGCTTTCTGTTCCGTGGTAAGGGCGGCATAATCATCCGACTGGTCATAGCCAATCCCGGTATGGGTTGCCACGCCAAGCTGGATGCAATAGGCGGTGCGGAAAGCTGTTAAATCGTTAATTCGCAGTTCAGTAAACTTATCTGTGCTGTATCCGCCAAATGGCGCCGGAAGGCTGGAGCTAAGAGAATATCCTCTGCCGTTATAGTCGATCATGGAGATATATCCATCATACTCGTATTCAGCGGCAAAAGCATTGCTTGGTACAATACCAAAGCAAAGAAGCACTGCCATCATCATAGACAGAAGTCTTTTTAGATATTTTTTCATGAAGTTCTCCTTTCGGATAAAATAAAAAATGCCCCCGCAGGCTGAAAGAAAACTCTCAACTTACGGGGGCAAGTCAATTTATCGTTCTTCTTTGTGTTTGGGATGGCGCTGTTTTTTGTGAGGGACTACCTTCTGAGGCAGTTCCTGCTGTGTACAGCGAACCGCTTCGATTACAGTTTGGGTATCGATCCCATTTTGTCTGCATCCATTCAGAATACCTTCCAAATAGGAAACAGAGGGCATGGCGGGTTTGTCTTTATACGGGCTGTTCATAGTATAGGCCATGATTTCCCGTCTGACTCCGTCCTGATTTGTCACTGTAACAGGCTCTTTCCCATATAAAAAGGGAAATCCTTCGTAATGATCCAGATGCTGTTCGTCCCGTTCGGAAATACGCCAAAGGACGCCGTCCACATAGCTTCCTTCTTCCGGCAGAATGGTGGCAACGCCATTCCCGCCGCCATTGGTGCGGAACGCAAGGCGGTATCCCTCTAACCGGACGGATTCCACAACTTCTGCATCCGGACAGCGAAACGCCATCTGATTCAGGTTCATATTAGAACCATACGCAAAATAAAGTTTTTCTTTGGTTTTGATCATCTCCTATCGTTCATGGTTTTGGCGGTTCTGCAGGCTGGGGTATTGAGCTTTATCGTAGCGCCATGCCCTGTCGCCGGGAAGCTTTGAAAGCAGATGTTCTCGCACATTTTTGTATTCCGGTCCAATAAGACCAAGGCGCAGCAGAAAGGTGCGGAAGGTAAAGGCAGGGTTTTCGCTGATCTCGGTTTTCCGCATGACTGTCCGGCTCTGGTTACTTCCTCGTCCTCATCGCTTTCAGCGATTTCTGCGGCTTCCCAGCCGTTTTCAGCCTGTTCCTCGTGCTCGGCTGCTCTGGCGGCTTCGAATTCTTCTTCCGCTTCTTCCAGCGCCTGTTCGATCAGCCCAATCACGAATTCTTTTTGGGTGAGGCGGCGATGATAGGCTTTCTCATAGTTTTCAAGGTATTCCTTTACCCTCTGGAACAATTCCTCGCTCACCTGAAATGCTAATGTTCTTCCTTTTTCCATAATTCTGTTAGCCCCTTTCTCATAATGCTCCCGGATGATCATTTCGATGAATTTGCTCATCGTACTTTCCGTTTCCCTGATTTCCTCGCTGATTTGGTTATGCAGATCCAGCGGGATTTTGCAGGTTACGCCCTTTGTTTCCACGCCTATCGCTCCTTTTTTCGTTCTTTCCCTTTCGGGCAACACAAGCATACTGCAACCCGCCGGATAAAGCTATTACCAAGACCAACAACCTTTCAGTCAAAGCAGGCTCGACAAACGTCACAACCAATAAAGGCTATGTGGGGGTTATTCTTCTCTCAACAGGGAACCAAGGAAGCCCATCATCTCCTTCGGAATGGCTTCTTCCTGCTGCGGTATGGGCTGGGAAGGCACAGCTTTGAGTTCTTCCCGCAGTACCCGGCGCAGAATTGTTTCCAGTTCTTCTCGCTGGGCATTTTCCAGAATCACCTGTACCAGAAAGGCGTTTTTCTGGCCTTCCGGCACAGTCTGCAGAATTTCCCATGCTCTGCGATGTTCTTCATTCTGGAGGTTGGGGCGGAACATAAATAGGGGCCTGCTCATGCCTTGCCCACACCGCCCGAAAACTGCCCCAAAATCCTCTCGAACCCTTCAGCGTTTACCTTGTCGTCTATCAGGGCAAAAACCCGACACAGGCTGTCCTGTTCGCTCACGTTGCCCTTGACTACCGATGCGCCGCCGCCCAGCATCACCACCGGGATGGCTTTCAGGTCAAACCCTGATTCCATAGCTGCCGAAAGAAGGCTCTCTTTGTAAAGCCGCCCTTGTTTCTGGATAATGTTTCGGGCGTCCTCATCCATACTGCAGGGCTTTCCTGTCAGAACACGCTCCACCTGAGCGTCGGTCACAGACAGCCCGGTATCCCGGCGGACCTGTTCTTTCACCTCGTCGATGCAGCGGATCATCCCCAGTTCCAGGCTCCGGCAGGTGGCGGCGTTGGGAACATTGTTGTCCAGCCGCATCAGGTCCACCGTCCAGCCGCCGATGTCCATGAGCAGGACGGAGGGTTCGTTCTGGAGGAGTTCCGGGTGGATCATCAGGGCGGAATACCCCTGTGGGAACAGCTTCACATCCTCGATGGTCACTTTGTAGGGGACGCCCTCGAACTTGAAGCTTACCGGCTGGGAAGAAGGGCGAAGGTACTCCCGGAAAGACTTCTTCTCCCGGCCAAACCCAGCCAGAGGAAGGCCGGCTGCGATGGTGACGGAACACTCCGTCTTGGCGCCCCGCTGCTGGATCTCTTTGGCGATGGCCGCAAGGGTCAGCAGGTAGTAGTTCTCGTTCTCCATCTTGTTTCGCAGGATCGGCTGTCTGCCGGTCCCGCACACGAAGAACTTTCCACCGTACTCCAGCGTGTTCTGCAGGGTGTAGGGTTCATGGGAATAGGCGGTGATACCGGCTGGGAAAGAAAAATGCCGGGTTTTGATGGCGTAATAGCCGTGGTCTATGCCGATGTTCATGGTTTTGCTCATCCTTTCTTGGCTGTTGTTGAAAACTTGGTTTCCTGCTGGTTAAGAGCGAAGCGTATCTTGTTCTTTCCCAGCTGGTAAAGTATTTAGGGGGAGAGTGTGAGAGGGGGGAGGCGCAAAAAACCGCCCTGGCCTGCCAGCCGGAGCGGTTCTAAAAAAGGGCGCACTACCCCCTTGTACTTTGAGGGCTTGATTTTGGGCCGTTTTGGGCTTTCGTCAATCTATCTATATATCTGCCGAAAACTTTTACAGTTCCGACAACGGGAAAAAAGAGTGGTAAACGCAAAAAAGCGGAGTTCCCAGCCTGAAAAATCAGGTGAAAACTCCGCTTAGCTTTGCAGATATCTCTAAAAACGGGGATGACAGTAATGGGACACCAATCCTTTTTTGAAACGGAAAAAAGCCCGCAAACCCGCATGAATACTAAGAAAAATGTGCCTGACAGTAAAATCAGGCACATAATCTGGTGGGAGCGGGTGGATTCGGACCACCGAAGCGAAACGCAACAGATTTACAGTCTGCCCCCTTTGGCCACTCGGGAACTCCTCCATATGAAATTGTGGAGCTGGTGGACGGATTCGAACCCCCGACCTGCTGATTACAAATCAGCTGCTC
>OLSX01004338.1_pt1 | contig 10679 bp, 8 predicted proteins | sample 1673141 | NCBI WGS metagenome assembly OLSX01 (sample SAMEA3136759, study PRJEB25190) | human gut metagenome | biome: human gut; feature: human-associated habitat; material: faeces | place: Austria | collected 2013
TGATAGGCGGTAAGCCTTGAAAAATCAAGGAATTTCGGAAGATTGAATTTTTAATTATAATTTATTCACAAGTACGCCTTGGTATGAAATGAAAGATAATATTGAGCGAATTATAATTGGTAAAAGCATTAGAAAGGTAGGAACTTATAGTTTTTATGGTTTCAATAATCTTAAGGAAGTTATAACGGAAAATCAAGATCTTAAACTGGGGCTGTATGCTTTAAACGGAAAAAATGAAAACCTTTATGTCTATTCGTATTCTGGAGGTGCTTTAGAAAGCAATTGTAAAAATACATCTTTGAATTTTTCTGGCTTTTTTGAAACCTATGACCTAGTGGGTGAGATTACAGAAAGCACAATATCTATGCAAGGTGGAAGTAATACTTTTTACAAAATTGGTTCTCGTTCTTGGTCAGGACCTAAGTCGGTATATTTTACTGGTCTCAAACCGGAAACGGAATATATTATTTATATAAAGAAACAAGAAAATGGTATTGTAACATATGGTAAGCCGCTAATGATCTCTACAACAAAAGTAGCAAAACCTATTCTATCATATGTTTCTGATACTGTTATTCGTGTTGTTTATTCTAATAGTAGACTTGAGTATAGTATCGATTTAAAAAATTGGAAAACAAAAGAATATAGTAATGGCATTATATTTTCCGGGCTAAATCCGGGAACTGAATACAATATTTATGCTCGGGTTAAAGATAGTCAATATAATGTTTGCAGCGATCCTTTGAGAGTAATTACAAAAAAAAGAACCGTACCACAAGCGCGAATGCCAATAATAAGCGAATATAATACAGGATGTGTTTCATTATCAGAGGTTGATGGCTATGAATACTGTATTTATGAGCGGGAATATAAATCTAAATCCAACGGAGAAACTTATACAAATGATTTACTGATAGGAGACTGGCAAAGCTCAAACACCTTCACAGGTATAGAGAAAAATAAAATATACATTCTTTATCAGCGCAAGGCTGAGACAACTACTGATTATGCATCAGAAACAAGTAGTGGAATGCTTTTTTCAATTCCAAATAAACCGGAAATAATATTAATTGGAGCGATGAAACTTATTGTTAAAGAAGTTGAGGGATTTGAGTATAGTCTTGACAAAATCAATTGGCAAAAAGGCACAATTTTCACCGATTTAATCGATAATATGGATTATACCGTATATCAAAGATTGGCAGATACTTATTCGGAAAATGCCTATAAAATAATAAGCGATGGTGCGGATTTTCATACAGCATTATTAAATACTGGCGATATAAACGGAGACGGTGTAATTGATATACGCGATTTAATAAGTCTGAAAAAATATTTTGCCAAACAATCTGAAGCTGTTGTGCCGCAAGAGTGTCTTGACGTTTCGGGTGACGGGGAAATAAATTCCTACGACCTTGTCGCTTTAAGGCAAAAATTATTATTTCAATTAGGTTGATTCTGGCATTAGATAAATACCCCTCAGTCAACTTTATTGACTGCCGCTGACGGCGGCGTGAAGCGGCCGTTTTCATCCGCATTTCACTTCGCCTAAGGCTCGTTTCAAGGCGGATATAACATTATATCATTCATTTTCTTCTTTTTTTAAAGAAAATGGGTCATATCACTTTACAACGCAGAATTTCCGTCGCAGAAACTGAAATAAAATACTTGAAATATCATATACCCCGTTGTATAATAAAATGTAATTACCTTGTGCGTGATTGCAAATTTATTAAAAAACGGGGTATATTTATTATGGTTAAGGCTGTTGTAGGCGCAAACTGGGGCGACGAGGGCAAGGGTAAAATCACCGATATGCTTGCGGGAAACGCCGATTTTGTCGTTCGTTTTCAGGGCGGTGCCAACGCGGGTCACACTATAAAAAATAAGTACGGCAAGTTTGCGCTGCACACTCTGCCGTCGGGCGTGTTCAACGAGGGCGTTACAAACTGCATAGGCAACGGTGTTGCGCTTGATGTTGACAAGCTGTTAGGAGAATATAACAGCATAGTCGAACAGGGCGTTCCCGCTCCCAAGCTGGTGATTTCCGAGCGCTGCCAGATGGTCATGCCGTATCATGTGCTTTTTGATGTTTACGAGGAGGAGCGCCTCGGCAAGGCAAGCTTCGGCTCTACAAAATCGGGTATTGCGCCGTTTTATTCGGATAAATACGCAAAGACAGGCTTTCAGGTGTGCGAGCTTTTTGACGAAAAGGCGTTGAGAGAAAAGCTTGAGCGCGTGCTTGAGGTTAAAAACGTTTTGATTGAAAACCTCTATCATAAGGAAAAGCTTTCGGTTGACGATATTTTCAATAAAATGATGGAATGGAAAAAGGGCATTGCGCCGCTTGTGGGCGATGTTCGCAAAATGCTTTACGAGGCCGATAAGGCGGGTAAAACAATACTGCTTGAAGGGCAGCTCGGCACTATGAAGGATACCGACCACGGCATTTACCCCATGGTTACGTCTTCAAATACATTGGCAGGCTACGGCGCTGTGGGCGCAGGTCTTCCGCCTTATGCCATTAAGGAAATTTACACCGTTATAAAGGCTTATTCATCGGCAGTGGGCGCGGGCGCGTTTGTAAGCGAAATATTCGGGGACGAGGCTAAACAGCTGCGCGACCACGGCGGCGACGGCGGCGAATACGGTGCTACCACGGGCAGACCGCGCAGAATGGGCTGGTTTGACTGTGTAGCCACCAAATACGGCTGCGAGGTTCAGGGCACGACCCACGCGGTGCTTACGGTTGTTGACGCGCTTTCATATCTTGACGAGATCAAGGTCTGCACCGGCTATGAAATTGACGGCAAGGTGACAAAGGACTTCCCTGTTACGGGTCTTCTTGAAAAGGCAAAGCCCGTGCTTACCACCCTGCCCGGCTGGAAATGCGATATAACCGGAATTACCGAATATGACAAGCTGCCCGAAAACTGCCGCAAATATATCGAGTTTATCGAGCGGGAGATAGGCTTTAAAATACATATGGTAAGCAACGGCCCTGCACGCGAAAACATTATTATTAAAGAATAACCCGGGAGAATAAAATGAATTTTACTCCAATTGACAATAACGGAACGGTAGATGGCTTCTGCCTTATAAAAAGTCTCGATAAAAAGACCTCCTCAAAGGGCGATACATACCTCGATATGACCCTGTCGGACGCAGGCGGCGAAATAAACGCAAAGCTCTGGCGGTATAACCCCGCCGTTCACGGAGAATATGATGTAAACGAGCTTGTGAAAATTCGCGGCGTAATTTCGCAGTACAACGGAAATGACCAGTTGAAAATTGACCGCATACGCAAAATAACCCCCGAGGATAATGTTAAAACAGAGGATTTTGTTAAGTCCTCGGATTATTCGGGCGAGCAGATGTATGACGAGCTGTACAGAATAGCCGACAGCTTTGAAGATAAAGAGCTTAAAGCGATAGTTACCGCTATTTTAGCCGATAACCGCTTGGCGCTTCTTTACTGGCCTGCGGCGTTTAAGCTGCACCATGCTTTGCGCGGCGGTCTGCTTATGCACTCGTTATCGATAGTAAGGCTGGCGGAGGGCGTTTGCAAGGTCTACCCGTTTGTGGATAGGGAGCTTTTGCTTGCGGGCGCAATTTTGCACGATATTGCGAAGCTTTCGGAATTTACTGTTGCCGATACGGGAATTGCAACAGGTTATTCAAACGAGGGCAATCTGCTCGGTCACCTGGCAATGGGCGCTATGGTAATTGATAAATACGCGGAAAAGCTCGACATAAGCCGCAAAACGGCAATGCTGCTTGAGCATATGGTGCTTTCCCACCACGGCGAGCCCGAGTTCGGCGCGGCGGTAAGACCTATGTTTATCGAGGCGGAGCTTTTAAGCGAGCTCGACCTTATGGATTCCCGCGTTTTTGAAATGCGCGAGGCGGTTGCCGCAACCAAGCCCGAGGATTTTTCATCTCGGCTTTGGGCACTTGATAACCGTAAGCTTTTCAATCACTCCCGCACCGAGCTTGACAGCGGTGTTAAGCTGTTCTGATAACAGGACGAAAAAAACACATAATATATAAAAAACGAAAGGAAGAATAAAAAATGAAGATCACAAAGGATATGCTTATAGGCGAGGTACTTGATATTGACAGCAGCGCGGCTGAATATTTCTTTGAAATAGGCATGCATTGCCTGGGCTGCCCCGCTTCCCGCGGCGAAAGCATTGAGCAGGCGTGCGAGGTTCACGGAACCGACTGCGACGCACTGCTTGAAAAGCTTAACCGTAACTTTGAAAATAAATAATGGCGCTGAGTTTAAGGCTCGCGCTTATCTCCGCCCTCGTGCCGCCCGGTGCGAGGGTGTGCGATATAGGGACAGATCACGGCTATTTACCCATTGAGCTTATAAAGCGCGGGGATATTAAAAGCGTTATTGCGACAGATATTCGTAAAATGCCGCTTGCAAGCGCCGAGAAAAACATTAAATTGGCAGGTGTAGTCGGCATAGCGCTTCGCCTGTGTGACGGGCTTGAGGGTATAGCGCAAAACGAAGTTGACACTGTAATAACGGCGGGTATGGGCGGCGAGGTTATAGCCTCAATACTGGCGCGTTCTGCCATTCCCACCGCCTTGCCCGCTCCGCTGCTTATTTTGCAGCCTACCACCTCGCCCGAATTTTTAAGGCGGTTCTTATGCGAAAACGGCTTTGAAATTATAAGCGATACCGCGATTTGCGAAAATAAAAAGCTTTATTCAGTCATGACCGCGCGGTATACGGGCGAAAAATATAATTTCGGCGAGGAATTTTACTACTGCGGAAGAGTAGACCCGCGAACGGCGGACGGTGCAAAATACATAGAAAAGCAATATTTGCGGCTTAAAAAATGCGCCGACGCGCTTGAAGATATCCCTGAAAAGCAGGAAGAATACAGGCGATTCGCGGAAATTTCCGCCGCACTTAAAAAGAAACTTACGGAGAACCGAAATGGCATTTGACGGAGCATTTTTACACAAAACGGTAACAGAGCTACAGACTGCCGAAAATACGTTTGTAGATAAAATATACCAGCCCTCAAAGGATGAGCTAGTCTTTTTGCTGCGCAAAAGCGGATTTTGCAAAAAACTCCTTATAAATGTGCGACCGGGGGCTGCGCGTATTCAGTTCACCGAAACGAAATACGAAAACCCCGCCGTGCCGCCCATGTTTTGCATGCTTATACGCAAATATCTCTCATCGGCGCGGCTTTTAAAGGTGAGCCAGCCCGGGTTTGAAAGAATAGCCGAGCTTACATTTTCCTACACAAACGAGATGGGTGATATTGCCGAAATTCGCCTGGCGGCGGAGTTTATAGGCAACAAGACTAATATTGTGCTGATAAACGAAAACGGCAAAATTATTGACGCGCTGCGCCATTCAGACCCTGAATCGGGCGGCAGAATGATACTGCCGGGCGCTGCCTACACCTACCCGGAGCGGAGGCACAAGCTCGATCCGCTGACCACCGATACAAAAGCGATTATCGAAGCCGCCGAAAAATCGGGCGGCGAGCTTTCCTCCGCGCTGCTCAACACGGTTGACGGCTTTTCGCCGCTGTTATGCCGCGAGGCAGCATATAAAGCCGAGATTTCGGGCCGCCATTCATCGGCGCTCGAAAAAATTATATCCGATTTAAAGGGCAGCGGCACTCCCCTGCTGCTTATAAAAAGCGACGGCACGCCACAGGATTTCAGCTTTACGGATATTTCGCAATACGGCAGTCTGTTTGAGAAAAAAGTGTTTCAAAGCTACTCGCAGCTGCTTGATGAATTTTACTCTGCGCGCGATACCGCCGACCGAATGAAGCACGCCGCAGGAGATATTTTAAAGCTTGTAAACAACCTTAAAACACGCACCGAGAAAAAGCTTGCACTGCGCCTGCAGGAGCTTAAAAGCTGCGAAAACCGCGAGCAACTGCGAATTTACGGCGAGCTTTTAAAGGCTAATCTTTATAAGTCCGTACCCGGTGCCGCCTTTATTGAGGTTGAAAATTACTATGACGATATGAAACAGATCCGTATTCCGCTTGACCCCGCGCTCTCCCCGCAGAAAAACGCAGCGAAATACTTTAAGGACTATAAAAAAAGCCACACGGCGGAGCAGACCTTAACAGAGCTGACACGGCGGGATGAACAGGAGCTTATTTACTTTGATTCGGTGCTTGACAGTATTTCCCGCAGCCGCACCAAAGCGGAAATAACCGAGATTCGTGAGGAACTGACCGCCGGCGGGTATTTAAAATCACCCGCGTCTAAACCGAAAAAAGCACAGGCACCCGTGATTCGCGAATATAGATCCGCCGAGGGGTACAGAATAATCGTAGGCAAAAACAACCGCCAGAACGACTATATTACCACCACACTTGCCGCCAAAAACGATTTATGGTTTCACACAAAGAATATTCCCGGCTCGCATGTGGTTGTAATGTGCGGCGGCAAAGAGGTATCCGATGAAACGCTGGTTTACGCCGCAACGCTGGCAGCAGAAAATTCATCCGCCGCTGCAGGCGCGCAGGTGCCTGTTGATTACACGCCGATAAAATTTGTCAAAAAGCCGAACGGCGCAAAGCCGGGAATGGTTATTTATACGACAAATAAGACGCTTTATGTAACGCCGGACAATGGGGGTAAATTATGAACATCGGGGTATCAACCGCTTCGTTTTATCCGCTTGAAACCGAGGCAGCCTTAGAGGAGCTCGGAAAGGCGGGAGTAAAATATACCGAAATATTTTTCAATGCGCTTTCTGAATTAAAGCCCGCTTTTATAGATATACTTGAAGATATTTTGGATAATTACGGTATGAAGGTGACCTCGGTTCACCCTACCATGTCGCTTGCGGAATCGTTTATGATATTTTCAAGCTACGAGCGCCGTTATTACGAGGCGGAGGAGCAATACCGCCGTTACTCCGAAATTGCGGCGCGCTTCGGTGCAAAATATATTATTATGCATGGCGGCAAGCCTAACGGACTCACAACCGATGAGGAATATTGCGAGCGCTATATGCGCCTTAAGGAAGCAACGCGGGAAAACGGCGTTGCCGTACTGCAGGAAAATGTGGTACGCTACCGTGCGGGTGATATTGAATTTTTACGCTCAATGCGCAATATTTTGGGAAATGAGGCAGAATTCTGCATCGATTTAAAGCAGGCACTGCGCTGCGGTTATGACCCATACACGCTTATAAACGAATTTTCGGAAAATATAAAGCACTATCACATAAGCGACCATTCCACAGCCTCTGACTGTATGCTTCCCGGAAACGGCGGTTTTGACTTTGCGGAATTTTTCGGGATACTTAAAAACGGCGGCTTTGACGGCACTGCAATAATTGAAGTATATAATAACGCTTATAAGGAATACGGCGAGATATTCGACTCCTACCGCAGGCTGGTTAGTGTGACAGGACTCGAATGCCGCATAAGCAATATCAAAAGCCGCAAAACCGCGCCGAAATATGTTGAAAATAATATAAAATAAAATTATTTGAGAAAAAAAGAAAAAAACACTTTATTTTTGCTTGAATACTTGGTATAATGGTATGGATACCTGTATCAAGGTACTTTGTTAACAATGGGTGTGCGCGTCGGCTTCGGCGCGGCGTCCGTAAAAAAATCAGGAGGTCGATTCTTAATGAGTCACAAGTACGTTTACCTTTTCAGCGAAGGCAACGCAAAAATGCGTGAGCTTTTGGGCGGTAAGGGTGCTAACCTTGCAGAAATGACCGGTTTAGGTCTTCCCGTTCCGCAGGGCTTCACCATTTCCACCGAGGCTTGCACCCAGTATTATGAAGACGGTCAGAAGATCAACGATGAAATCCAGGCTCAGATAATGGAATACATCGAGAAGATGGAAGCTATCACCGGCAAAAAGTTCGGCGATAAGGAAAATCCGCTCCTCGTTTCCGTTCGTTCGGGAGCACGCGCTTCAATGCCCGGTATGATGGATACCATTCTTAACCTCGGTCTTAACGAAGAGGTTGTTAACGTAATTGCGGAAAAGTCTAACAATCCCCGTTGGGCTTGGGACTGCTACAGAAGATTTATTCAGATGTACTCCGATGTTGTTATGGAAGTCGGCAAAAAGTATTTCGAGCAGCTTATTGACGCTATGAAGGAAAAGAGAGGCGTTACTCAGGACGTTGAGCTTACCGCCGATGACCTCAAAGAGCTTGCAGGTCAGTTCAAGGCTGAATATAAGTCTAAAATAGGCACCGATTTCCCGACCGATCCTAAGGAGCAGTTAATGGGCGCTATCAAGGCTGTTTTCCGTTCATGGGACAACCCCCGTGCAAACGTTTACCGTCGTGATAACGATATCCCTTATTCCTGGGGTACTGCCGTTAACGTTCAGATGATGGCGTTCGGCAACATGGGCGACGATTGCGGTACAGGCGTTGCGTTCACCCGCGACCCGGCTACCGGCGCTAAGGGTCTCTTCGGTGAGTTCCTTACCAACGCACAGGGCGAGGACGTTGTTGCAGGCGTTCGTACTCCTATGCACATTTCCGAAATGGAAGAGAAATTCCCCGAGGCTTTCAAGCAGTTTAAGGATGTTTGCCAGAGACTTGAAAACCACTACCGCGATATGCAGGACATGGAGTTCACCGTTGAACACGGCAAGCTCTTTATGCTCCAGACCCGTAACGGTAAGAGAACCGCTCAGGCTGCTCTTAAAATTGCCTGCGACTTGGTTGACGAGGGTATGATCACCGATGAGGAAGCGGTTCTTATGATAGACCCGCGTAACCTTGATACACTTCTCCACCCGCAGTTTGACGCTAAGGCTTTAAAGGCTGCAACTCCGGTTGGCAAGGCTCTCCCCGCTTCCCCCGGCGCTGCCTGCGGTAAGATTGTATTCACCGCTGAAGACGCTAAGGCTTGGGGCGCTCGCGGCGAGAAGGTCGTTCTCGTTCGTCTTGAAACCTCACCTGAAGACATTGAGGGTATGAAGGCTGCTCAGGGTATACTCACCGTTCGCGGCGGTATGACCTCTCACGCTGCCGTTGTTGCGCGCGGTATGGGTACCTGCTGCGTTTCCGGCTGCACCGCCATCAATATGGATGAAGAGAACAAGCAGTTCACACTCGCAGGCAAGACCTATCACGAGGGCGACTATCTCTCGCTCGACGGCTCTACCGGTAACATTTACGACGGCATTATCCCGACTGTTGACGCGTCTATTGCAGGCGAGTTCGGCAGAATTATGGGCTGGGCTGATAAATACCGCAAGCTCGGCGTTCGCACCAATGCGGATACTCCGAGAGACGCCAAGAAAGCTGCAGAGCTCGGCGCAGAGGGTATCGGTCTTTGCCGTACAGAGCATATGTTCTTCGAGGGCGACAGAATTGACTACTTCCGTCAGATGATCTGCTCATCCACCGTTGAAGAGCGAGAAAAGGCTCTTGAAAACATTATCCCCTTCCAGCAGGGCGACTTTGAAAAGCTTTATGAGGCGCTTGAGGGTAAGCCGGTTACCATCCGTTTCCTGGATCCTCCGCTCCATGAGTTCGTTCCCACCGAAGAGGCTGACATTAAGAAGTTAGCTGACGCACAGGGCAAGAGCGTTGAAGACATTAAGGCTATCATCGCTTCCCTCCACGAGGCTAACCCGATGATGGGTCACCGCGGCTGCCGTCTTGCAGTAACCTATCCGGAAATTGCAAAAATGCAGACCACCGCTGTTATCCGCGCTGCCATCAATGTTAAGAAGGCTCACGCCGATTGGAATATAGTTCCCGAAATCATGATTCCGCTCGTAGGCGATGTTAAAGAGCTTAAGTATGTTAAGAAGACCGTTGTTGAGACCGCTGACGCTGAAATCGCGGCTGCCGGAATCGACCTTAAGTATGAAGTAGGCACCATGATTGAAATTCCGCGTGCTGCTCTCACAGCCGATGAAATTGCTAAGGAAGCTGAATTCTTCTGCTTCGGCACCAACGACCTTACCCAGATGACCTACGGCTTCAGCCGTGACGATGCAGGTAAGTTCCTTGACGCTTACTATGATGCGAAGATATTCGAGAACGATCCGTTTGCCAAGCTCGACCAGGTAGGCGTAGGCAAGCTTATGGAAATGGCTGTTAAGCTCGGTAAGGGCGTAAGAAAAGACCTCCACTGCGGAATCTGCGGCGAGCACGGCGGTGATCCGTCCTCTGTTGAGTTCTGCCACAAGATCGGTCTTGACTATGTTTCCTGCTCACCCTTCCGTGTACCGATTGCCCGTCTTGCAGCGGCACAGGCCGCAATTAAAGACTCGCGGAATTAAGCAAAAAAGCCAGTAATATCAAGGGTTTTCAGCATCGAAAACTGATGAAAAAACGGCTTCAAAAATTAGGCTTTCTCGCCTGAAATAAGTCCTACAAACGGGTATCTGTTCATTTCTTGATCAGATACCCGTTATTTTTTTGCTCACTTTTATTGCACCTCATCATTTTGATGTGGTGCTTTTTTTATTCGCTGGAGGAGCTCATGAAAAAATTTTTACAACTTTTTTTGGTCTACCCGCAATTTTTGGCCTTTCTCGCTGCCTACTCTTTGAGGAACAAAAAACCTCGATGCACTTTGACAACCGAATATACATTCATCAGGTACGTTCCTGTGCGGGGGCGAGAGCTCCAGCCGAATGAAGGTGCGCCAAGACCCTCCTGCCCATCCGGGTTATAACGGAAA
>OLSX01004342.1_pt1 | contig 10671 bp, 9 predicted proteins | sample 1673141 | NCBI WGS metagenome assembly OLSX01 (sample SAMEA3136759, study PRJEB25190) | human gut metagenome | biome: human gut; feature: human-associated habitat; material: faeces | place: Austria | collected 2013
ATTTTCTTTCGCAAGATCCATATTCCCAGTGCCAGCATCCCGCAAACCACTATGGTAAACACCGCATGAATCTGTATACTCAGATACCACGGTGCAGATTGCAGCGCATACAGTCCGGGGTGGGCGCGGTAGTCCCAGCAGGTGTACGTTGTTATGCCCAAAAACACACCGAGGAACCCCCCGAGGGCGGCCTTCAAAATCCCATACAGCTTTTTCATGAACATTGTCCTTTGACCCATTCGTCCAAAAACGACATCTGCTCTTCGGTGTGGAACCAATGCTCACCGCTTGGCATGACCGTAATAGGCGCATGGACTTTCTGCGCAAACGCGGCCAACGTTTCATAGGAGGTCAGATTGTCTTTTTCGCCGTACAAAATACAGGTTGGTACATCCCACACAAGCGGGTGTGCCCGCACGTAGCAGAGATACTCCCACGACAGGGTTTCGCCAAAATCGGTGGCGACTTCGCCCTGCGCGTGCAGCACATTCTCCGTCACCCCAGCCCAGCCCATCATATCGGAAATGAGCGTTTCCATATTCACGATGGGGGAGATAAACAACGCTCGGTCAATAAACTTCTCGGATAACGCGCTCATCGAGAAAAATGCCCCGATGCTGTTTGCCAGTAGTACGACCGTATCGTACTGCTGGCGCAGAGGTGTGAAAAATGCCGTAAACTCCGAAACAGCGTCCCAAGGTGTCTGTGCCTGATAATCGAATCCGATGACGTCATACGCAGAAAACAGTTTCTTGTAATGTTCGGCTTCCGCCGCCCTGCCGCCCTTTCCGTGGATATATACAACCAACTTTTTCATAGGTGATTTTTCTCCCAAATCAGCGCCAACCCCTTAAACAGCAGGTCTGCGTCATAGATGACTTTGCGCTTGCAGCAGGGGGTGATGTACGGTGCAAGCCCGCCGGTCACAACCACAGTCAGCGGCTGGCCCAGTTCTGCCTCCACGCGGTCAGCCAGTCCGTCCAGTTGGGCGGCAGTGCCAAACATGGCCCCGTTGTTCAGTGCAGCCACCGTGTTGGCACCAATCAGATGCTCGGGCGGCTCGGGCGCAATGGGGGGCAGCTGCGCCGTGCCCGCGCTGATGGCCCGCAGGCTGGTCTGCACGCCGGGCACGATGAAGCCACCCAGAAATTCACGATTGGCCGAGATAACATTGTAGGTCGTGGCCGTGCCCAAATCGACGGTCATGCAGGGCAGGGGATAGTGCGCGGCGGCTGCCGCAGCATCGGCCAGACGGTCACGACCGACCTTCGCCGGCTCGTCCACTTGAAAGGTCAGCCCGGTATCCAGCTCACAGCTGACGATGAGGGCCTCTTTGCCGGTCAGCCGCTTGCAGGCGGCAGCCAGCACGCCGGTCAGCCGGGGAACAACGCTGCATACAATGACGCCCTCACAGGCCGTTGGCTCCACGGTCAGGCGGTGCAGCAAAAATTTCATTTCGGCGGCATACTCGTCCACGGTGCAGCGGGGCCGCGTGACCATGCGGGTGGTGAACGCGATTTCACGGTGTCCTGCCCCCGCCAGCCCACCAATGCAGATGTTGGAGTTGCCGATATCGACTGATAGAACCATAATAAATTCCTTTTATAGATAAGAGATAATAGATAAGAAATATGGTGGATCGCGTCGCTTTGCGCCGCACAAAATTATTATACTTGTTTGCATATAAGGCGTCAATCTGCTATAATAACCACAATACAAATTTTGTTTTCGCCAAAGGCGAAAACTCCACTCTACTAATAAGGTGTTGATTTTTTATGCTGCTTTCCAACAAAACCGTCGTCCTCGGCATCACCGGGGGCATTGCCGCTTACAAAATGCCCAATGTGGCTCATGCGCTGGTCAAGCTGGGCGCGGATGTTCACGTATTGATGACGAAAAACGCCACCGAGTTTATCTCGCCGCTGGTGTTTGAGACACTGACCCATCGCCGCTGCCAGGTCGATACCTTTGACCGCAACTTCCAGTACGATGTGGCCCACATCAGCCTTGCCAACGCGGCGAACCTCATGCTGATTGCCCCGGCCACGGCCAACGTCATTGCTAAGATGGCTCACGGCCAGGCGGACGATATGCTGACCACCGTCACGCTGGCAGCGACCTGCCCCAAGCTCATCGCCCCGGCCATGAACACCCATATGCTGGAAAACCAGATCACCCAGGATAACCTGAAAACGCTGGAGCATTACGGCTTCACGGTCATTCCCTCCGGGTCCGGCATGTTGGCCTGCGGCGATGTCGGCTCGGGCCGCCTGCCCGATGAGGGTGTGCTGGTGGATTACGTTCTGCGAGAGTTGGCCTGTGAGAAGGATCTGAAGGGCAAAAAGGTCGTTGTCTCTGCCGGTGCGACCCAGGAACCGATGGATCCGGTGCGCTACCTGACGAACCATTCCACCGGTAAAATGGGGTATGCCGTGGCCCGCGCCTGTATGCTGCGCGGCGCAGACGTCACGCTGCTGGCGTCCACCGGCTGCACGCTGCCGCCGGTGCCGTTTGTAAACATAGTGCCCTTCACCACCGCGGCTGACCTGTTTGAGGCTGTCAAGGCCAACGCTATGGACGCTGACGCCCTCGTCATGGCGGCCGCTGTGGCGGACTACCGCCCGGCCACCGTGGCCGTCGATAAGGTGAAAAAACACGACGGCGAGATGAATATTGAACTGGAACGCACTGACGATATCCTCGCCTGGGTCGGCGTACACAAGCCAGAAAAGCTGTTCGTCTGCGGCTTCTCGATGGAGACGCGCGATTTGATTGAAAACTCCACCGCCAAGCTGAAAAAGAAGAACATGGACATGATCGTCGCCAACAATCTGAAAGTCCCCGGTGCAGGTTTCGGTGTTGATACCAATGTTGTCACCATCATCACCGCCCAGGGCATCACCGAACTGCCCCTGCAAAGCAAGGACGCCGTCGCCGGGCATATTGCCGACGCGATTGCAGGTAAATAAAACACAATCATACCCCTGCCCCCTCCTGCATACACTTCTACGAATGATGCAAAGGGGGCATTTTTATGTGCGGAATTGCGGGGCAGGTGGGGCGCGATCCCCGGGCCATCCAGGCACACTATGGGGTGTACTGCGCCATGCAGCAGACATTGGCACGGCGTGGGCCGGACCAGCGCGGTATGTATATCAGCGGCAGGGCAGCGCTCATCCACGCGCGGCTGGCGGTCGTTGACCTGGAAAACGGCCTGCAGCCCATGCAGCTGGATTGGAAGGGCGAAACCTACGTCCTCGTCTACAACGGCGAACTTTACAACACATCAGAGCTGCGTGCCGCGCTGGCAAACCGCGGCCATAGCTTCACCGGCCATTCGGACACGGAAGTTTTGCTCCACGCTTTTGCCGAATGGGGCGCGGATTGCGTGGAACGGTGCAACGGTATTTTTGCCTTCGCAGTCTGGCGGGTGAACGCAGGTACACTCTTTCTGGCCCGTGACCGCTGCGGCGTCAAGCCACTGTTCTATACCCAGGCCGAGGACAGCCTGATTTTTGGAAGCGAACTGAAAACCCTGCTGGCCCACCCGGCAGTACCGCCGCGCATCGACGCCAACGGTTTGGCTGAAGTACTGCTGCTAGGCCCTGGGCGCACGCCGGGCTGCGGTGTTTTTCAAAACGTGCGGGAACTGCTTCCCGGCCAGTGCGCAACTTACGATGCCGACACCGCCCGCCTGACGCTGCACACCTACTGGCAGCTGACCGACCACGACCACCCCGATGATTTTGCGGCCACGACGCGAAAAGTCCGTGACCTGGTGACGGATGCCATTGAGCGCCAGCTTGTCTCTGACGTACCCGTGGCGACATTCCTCTCGGGCGGGCTGGATTCCAGCCTGATTTCCGCCATTGCCGACACCCATTTTGCGGCGCAGGGAAAGCAGCTGCAAACTTTTTCGGTTGGCTACCGCGACAATAAAAAGTACTTTCATGCGACAAAATTCCAGCCCGGTGCGGATGCACCCTACATCCGCAAGATGAACGATTTTCTCCACGCCCGCCACCACTGGGTCACGCTGGACACCCCGGAGCTTGTCCCTGCGCTGTATGCGGCGGTGGATGCCCGCGACCTGCCCGGCATGGCCGATGTGGATGCGTCACTGCTTGTGTTTTGCCAGCACATCAAGCCCCATGCCACTGTGGCCCTGTCGGGGGAATGCGCCGATGAGATTTTCGGCGGCTATCCGTGGTATCGTGACCCCGCCGTGCGGGAAAAGTACGGCTTTCCCTGGGCGCAGTCCACAGCCTACCGCGCGTCGTTCCTCAAGCCCGGCGTGCTGGGCGGCATTGACCCGGCTTCCTTTGTGGATACACGCTACCAGCAGACCCTGGCAGAAACATCCATCCGCCCCGGGCTGCCCGCAACGGAACGCCGTATGCGCCAGATGATCAACTTGAATTTCAAGTGGTTCATGCAGACGCTGCTCGACCGCAAGGATCGCATGAGTATGTACAGCGGCCTGGAAGTGCGCGTGCCATTCTGCGATTACCGTATTGCGGAGTATCTCTACTCGGTGCCGTGGGAGTTCAAAGACTGGGGCGGGCAGGAGAAGGGCTTGCTGCGCGAAGCCATGCGCGGAGTGCTGCCGGATGAAGTACTGTGGCGGCGCAAAAGCCCCTACCCCAAAACTTGGAACCCCAGCTACCTGGCGGCGGTTACAGCCGAACTGCGAGGTATTCTGGTCGACCCCGCCGCACCAATTTTGCGCATTATCAAGGCCGACGCACTGGAAACCCTGCTGGCGTCGGGCACGGATAACCCCATCCCATGGTACGGTCAGCTTATGACCACTCCACAGACCATCGCATGGTTTGTGCAACTGAATTATTGGTTGGAGAAATATAAGGTGGAACTGGTATGAACTTGCGGCGGGGTGGGGGCACCCCGCCCTACATATTTTGCTTGTTGGGAAAGGTAGGACGGTATGCCCTCATGCCGCCGCGGGCCGCCACCCGCAAATATTTTTGTATCCCATCTGTTCAAACCCGCCCAAACGTGTTATAATTATATAATTAGGAATACAAAAGAGAAGGGAGACCCCTCATGCAGCAGGAAACTGTCATCGTTCTGGATTTCGGCGGTCAGTATAATCAGCTGATTGCCCGCCGTGTCCGCGAATGCAACGTATATTGCGAGATCTATTCTTACCGTACCGACCTTGCCAAAATCAAGGCCAAGAACCCGAAAGGCATTATCTTTACCGGCGGTCCCAACAGTGCCTACCTGCCGGACTCGCCCACCATCGACCCCGAAATTTACAACTGGGGCGTGCCCATCCTCGGCATCTGCTACGGCAGCCAGCTGATGATGCACATGCTGGGCGGCAAGGTCTGCAAAGCGCCTGAGCGCGAGTACGGTAAAACGCTGGTTGACCTGGACACCGCCAGCCCGCTGTTTGATACGCTCCCCGCTCAGAACATCTGCTGGATGAGCCACAATGACTACATCGAACAGGCTGCTCCCGGCTTTGAGATCGTCGCGCATACCCCCAACTGCCCGGTGGCCGCTGCGCAGGATAAGGCCCGCGGCCTGTATGCGGTGCAGTTCCATCCCGAAGTACTGCACACCGAGAACGGCACGAAAATTCTGCATAACTTCGTCTATAATGTATGCCACTGTGCTGGCGACTGGAAGATGGATTCTTTCGTCGAGAACTCCGTCAAGGCCCTGCGCGAGAAGATCGGCGACGGCAAAGTACTCTGTGCCCTGTCCGGCGGCGTTGATTCCAGCGTCTGCGCAGCTATGCTGGCAAAGGCCATTGGCAAGCAGCTGACCTGCGTGTTCGTTGACCATGGTCTGCTGCGCAAGAACGAGCGCGAGCAGGTCTGCGAGGTCTTTGGCGAGGGCGGCCAGTTCGACATCAACTTTGTCTGCGTCGACGCCCGCGATCGTTTCTATAAGAAGCTGGCCGGTCAGGATGCCCCTGAGCGCAAGCGCAAGATCATCGGTGAAGAATTCATCCGCGTGTTCGAGGATGAGGCAAAAAAGATCGGTGCTGTGGACTTCCTGGCCCAGGGCACGATTTACCCCGACGTGGTCGAGAGCGGCCTCGGCGGCGAATCTGCCACCATCAAGAGCCATCACAATGTCGGCGGTCTGCCCGACTACGTGGACTTTAAGGAAATCGTAGAGCCCCTGCGCGACCTGTTCAAGGACGAAGTCCGCCAGGCCGGCCGCGAGCTGGGTCTGCCTGAGTACCTGGTCGCCCGCCAGCCGTTCCCCGGCCCGGGCCTGGCTATCCGCATCATTGGCGATGTAACTCCGGAGAAGGTCGCCATCGTGCAGGATGCCGACGCCATCTGGCGTGAGGAGGTCGACAAGCTGCCCATGGCCCAGCGCCCGAGCCAGTACTTTGCCGCGCTGACGAATATGCGCAGCGTCGGCGTCATGGGCGACGAGCGCACCTACGATTACGCCATCGCCCTGCGCGCCGTCACGACGACCGATTTCATGACGGCCGAGGTCACGATCCTGCCGACCGAGACCATCACCACCGCCGCCAACCGCATCGTCAACGAAGTCAAGAACATTAACCGCGTTATGTTCGACTACACGACCAAGCCGCCAGCAACGATTGAGTTTGAATGATTCCTCTACCCGCCGGGTGCCCGCCCGGCGGGAATTTTTGTTGCGCGGCTGGGGCGGATGATGTACAATAAAATAAAAGCGGAAAGAAGGCACGACCATGAAAGAAATCTCCATCACATCCTTTGACAATCTCCAGATCGGCCAGGCAGAGAACGCAGCAGCGGGGACCGGGTGCACGGTGTTCCTGCTGGGCAAAGACGGTGCCCCGGCGGGACTGGATGTTCGCGGCGGCGGGCCTGCTTCGCGGGAGAGCGAGCTGCTCAAACCGCCGGCGGCGGCGCAGGTCATCCACGCCATTGTGCTGGCGGGGGGCAGCGCGTTCGGACTGGACGCCGCGGGCGGCGTAATGCGCTATCTGGAAGAACGCAATATCGGTTATGACGTAGGTGTGACGAAAGTGCCACTTGTCTGTCAGGCAGACCTCTTCGATTTGACCGTGGCGGATGCCCGCACCCGGCCCGATGCCGCCATGGCGTACCAGGCCTGTGCCAATGCCGAGAACGGCGGCAACTATCGCGACGGCAACTACGGTGCAGGCACCGGCGCGACTGTGGGCAAGCTGCTGGGCATGGATTACTGCATGAAATCCGGCATCGGCAGTTATGCCGTGCAGGTCGGCCCGCTGAAAGTCGGTGCGGTTGTGGCCGTGAACGCGGCAGGCGACATTTATGACTACGAAAACGGCTGCAAGGTCGCAGGTCTGCGGGCAGACGATGGCAAGACTTTCCTAGACTCCGAACAGTTGATGCTGGAAAAGATCGACGTACAGGAGAATAAATTCGTCGGCAATACAACGATTGGCGTGGTATTTACCAACGCCAGATTTGACAAAACACGGCTGTGCAAGATCGCAGACATGGCGCACGACGGTTACGCCCGCACCATCCGCCCGGTGCACACCTCGGCAGATGGGGACAGCATCTACGCAGTCTCGCTGGGGGATGTGGCAGCTGACCAGGATGCAGTGGGTGCGCTGGCGGCCCGGGTGATGGCTAAAGCAATTCTGCGCGGCGTGCAGGCGGCTGAGGGAGCCTACGGATTCCCGGCAGCGCGGGATCTATAAGATAAATTACCGACGTAAGGCGGGGCGTCTGGGACGTAGCCTCTACAACAGGGCGATACCAACGGTGGCCAGGAGACTGGCCACCATATAGGGTAGATATACACGGAATAGAGAAAACCCGCTCTCCCGCAGCCATTGCACACCGCCCGATTTCGCGGTATAATAAATCCAACACGAGGATCGACAGGGGAGAACCATCACTTTTATGGCAAAGCTGGATGAACAAATCAAGACCATGGCGGGCTACTTCGCGGCGGATTGCGAGGCTGACGGTAGACTTTCGTTTGTGCTGGAAGTGGAGCACTTCATCACCTGTTCAGATGGCCGCGCGGCGGACTTTGCAGCCGTGCAGGCAGCCGTGCAGGATATGCAGCAGCAGGCCGACGCGCCAATCATCGTAGACGGCACCTACATGGGGTACAGCGGCCTGGCCGCGTCGGTCACGATGGGGTCTGCGTGCCAGCTCTGCCTGACGCTGGCCGCGCAGCGGGACGTGCAGGACATGATGGATCTGTATAACCGCCTGTATCTGCAAATGGGGCTGGCGCTGGCGGCGCATGGCCTGCGTGCCTGGGCGCTGGGCTGCCACCCCACCACCCGCGCCGAGGTCCTGCCCCTGGTGCCGCGCACCCGGGATGAAGCCATGGACCGGTATTTCAAAAATACAGGCTCCTGTGGAACGCAGGTGATGCGCGGCACAGCGGCGACACTGCTTTCGATTGACTATTTTGATGAGATGGATTTTGTGCGCAAAATGCGTGTGGCCAGCCTGCTTACACCATTCTTTGCGCTGCTCTGCGACAATGCGCCCATCTACCAGGGCAGCCGCAATTCCATGTGCAGTGTGCGCACGCGTATCTGGCAGGATGTAGACCACGACCGCTGCGGCGTTGTGCCGCACCTGATGGATCCGGACTTCGGCTTTGCCCGCTATGCGGAGAATGTGCTGACCAAGCCGCAAATTACCGCCTGGCGCACCGGCAGGGTAAAGGCTGTGGGCAGCAAGACAGCCCCGGAGCTGTACGCCGCCCACCTCAGCCAGAGGGAAGCCGCACAAATCCTGTCCAATTTCTTTTACGATGTGCGGCTTAAATCCCGCATTGAACTCCGCGCCGCCGACAGCATGCCGCCGCGCTATATTGCGGCCTACGCCCAAATGGTCAAATCGGTGTTCGGCAGCCCGGCCGCGCTGCAAAACGTGCTGCGGCACTACGCGGGCATCACGACGTTGGATATCACCACGGCCAAGCTGGCGGTCTGCAAGGACGGCTTCAACGCGCTGGCTTACGGTAAGCCCATCAGCAGTGAGCTGACCTGGCTGCTGATGCAGGCCCGCAGCCGCACACCCTCCCAGGAGGAACGCGCCCTGCTGGATCCCTTCATGGCACTGGTCATGAAACGGAAAACCATCCGTGAAACGGAAAATTATAACGAATAATCGACGATGCTGCGGGTATACTAGCCCCTGAAAGGGGGCTGTGCCGTGCGGGAAACATCGTATCATGTGGTTATCGGGGAGATGACCGTGCGAGCACTGTGGGAGATGCAGAACGTCATGGACTGCATCCCCGATGAACTGTGGGACCATTGTTACGGCGGCGCACCACTGTGGCAGCATTTGTACCACACGCTGCACCACCTGGACCAGTGGTTCATCAACCCGAGGGATAACGATTTTGTAGAACCGCCGGTCCACACGCCGCACTTGCAGGAGTTGGATATCTACCCGGCCACGCACTTGTCGCGCCGGGACATGGATGACTATTTTTATACGATAAAAGCAAAACTGTCTATTTATCTGACTTCGCTGCATGATGAGGATCTATTGCAGCGGCCCGAGAACTGCGAGTGGACACGGTTTACGTTGATTTTGTCGCAGTATCGTCACTTATATATGCACATGGGGATGCTGATGGGCTTTGTTGAGGCCGAGACCGGCCTCTGCCCGCGCATTTTGAAGGTGGGTGAGGAACTCCCGACGCCGCCCTACGACCCATACGAATGAGAGGTTTTTATGAAGTGTTTCTCTGCCGCTGCGACGGTGGTGCTGGCGGCTATGCTGTGCGGCTGCCAGCAAAAGGCAGATATGACCCCGGTGTGGCAGATTGACCTGCCCGCCACCGGCGTACATATGGAACTGAGCAACACCGATGACATCAGCTTTGACCCTGCCTACTACGCGCAGACGCGGGAGGATGCCTTTTACAACAACCTGCACGAGATATCCGCTGTCATGGCGGAGGGTGCACCGGTCGTCACCTTCTACGGCGTGACGGCGGACGAGGTGAAGCTGATTTATCTTGAAAACATCGGCGACTACCTCTATGTGGACTACGACCGCGTGGCACCGCAGGAAAAGCTGGATTACGTGCGCATCGACGGCGACGGCTATGTCTCCTACAAGCTGGACACCGCGTACAATTTTGAGTTTACGGTCACGACGGATAAGGGTGAGGATCAATATCTGGTCGTGAGCCGGAGAAGCGATATTCAATAAAAAATGCCTGCCGCAGGGAAAGTGAACGATGTCACTTGCGGCAGGTATTTTATACATTAAGATTTTGGCATATCCAGCGTCGTGGTGGGGAAAGCAAACTCGCAGTCGTCCGCGCGGACTTTATCAAGAATCAGCAGGTTCAGGCGGTTCTTGACCTGCAAATAATCGCGCAGAGAAGTTTTAGTTATGTACACGCGGCACAGCAGGTCGATACTGTAATCATTGAATTTATCAAGCGTGACACTTACGCCGTTTTCCTTCACATCAGGCTGGGCAAGCAGCATACCTGTCAAGTCTGTTGTCAGACGTTCCAGCTTTTCGCGGGGGGTATCATAGGTAAGGCCGATGGTAAAACTCCACAGGCGGCTTGTGCGGCAATCACAGTTTTGAATATACTCGGCGGCAACCTTCGAGTTTTCTATCGTAATAACAACATTATCCGGGGTACGTATCCGTGTAGAGCGGAAGGAGATATCCTCGACGGTTCCTTCATAGTCTCCGA
>OLSX01004343.1_pt1 | contig 10670 bp, 7 predicted proteins | sample 1673141 | NCBI WGS metagenome assembly OLSX01 (sample SAMEA3136759, study PRJEB25190) | human gut metagenome | biome: human gut; feature: human-associated habitat; material: faeces | place: Austria | collected 2013
AACTGCCTGCGCAGCAAGGCCGTGCTGTGCGCAGAAGGCGGCAAAGGCGGCTTCCAGCGTGTCAGCGCTTGTGCCCCGCTTGCAGCCGATGCCCAGTACCCCGATGCGCGGCACAAGATGCAGCGCCTGCCCGGTGGGGCAAAGGGTGAGTGCAAAGTCGGCTTTTTCCGGGGTATCAGCGGGGAATACCCCTGCGGGCACAGTGCCTGTTACCGGGAAATCAGCTCGGTAATAGATCGGCTGCCCGGCCAGTAATTTGCCGCTGACCAACTTGATACGTTCCGGCTCCAGTACCATGCAGTTTTGGTGCTTTGCCCACTCGTCCACCGCAAAAATGCCGTGGGCATCGGTGGCGGTGGTGATCACCGGCACGGCTCCGCATACAGCGGCAATGGCGCGTGCTAGATCGTTCGCGCCGCCCAGATGCCCGGACAAAATGGGCACGGCAAAGCGCCCGCATTCGTCCACCACTACCACAGCCGGATCGGTGGTCTTGCTCCTGCAGTGGGGCGCGATAGCCCGCACCGCAATGCCCACAGCCCCTACAAATATCAGCGCATCCGAATGCACAAACTGTGCGCTTGTCCATTCTGCAAGAGAAGCGCCATTCTGCCCGCACCGGGCAACGCTGCCAGGCAGGCTGACGGCCAGACGCTTTGCCAGCGCAAGGCCGGTCTCCGTAAAGGCAAGGTAGGCGCGGGTCATACCGGGTCTCCCTTGCGGAACTCGGTGGTAAAGGCGGGGTCGTACAGCTTGCTGCGCTCGTATTGCGTGCCGAGAAAATCCCCTACCACGATAAGCGCCGTCTTGGTAATGCCCGCTGCACGGGTGCTCTCGGCCAAAGAACCAACTGTGCACCGCACGATTTTTTCTTCCGGCCAGCTGGCCTTGTACACTACGGCAGCGGGGGTGTCCGGTGTGTACGCACCCTGCAAAAGCGCCGTCTGCACCTTATCGATCAGTCCGATGGACAGAAAAATCACCATGGTCGCGCCGTGTGCGGCAAGGCTTGCCAGCTTTTCCCGCTCCGGCACGGGGGTGCGCCCCTCCATGCGGGTGATGATGACCGTCTGGCTGACCATGGGTAAGGTATACTCGGCGTTCAGCGCAGCGGCAGCGCCGCAAAAGCTGGAAACGCCGGGGGTATCATCGTAACAAATGCCGTCTGCGTCCAGTGCATCCATCTGCTCCCGGATGGCACCGTACAGGCAGGGGTCGCCGGTGTGCAGACGCACGGTGGTTTTGCCTGCGTTCTCCATCCGATGCATCACGTCCAGTACCTGCTCCAGCGTCATCTCGGCGCTGTTATAGATAGCACATCCCGGCTTTGCCAGCCCCAGCAGCGCCGGGTTGACCAGACTGCCTGCGTAAATAATGCAGTCAGCAGCCTGTAAAAATGCTGCACCGCGCTGGGTGATAAGATCCGGTGCGCCGGGCCCGGCACCTACAAAATGTACCATGTGCATTACTCCTTCCATTCGTCTAACAGGCGGGCGGCAGTTTCGGTCTGTCCCAGCGGGCCGTGCTGGTTTGAAAACAGCACCGCGCCCACCCGGAATGCCCCGCCCGCGCGGCGGTCAAGATGCAGCTGGATGGCGGCAAGCAGGCTTTGCAGCACCGGTTTCCGCAGCCCGGCTGTATCCAGAATCTCCAGACAGGCATCCGTGGTGGCGGCATTGTACAGCGCGGTGCACACCTCCCGGTCAGCACCGCACAGGGCGGCGTGGGTGCAGAACAACTCTGTGCGGCAGTCTGCCGTGTAGGAGTGGGTGTTCATAATGCCGCCCGCCAGCTTGCACAGCTTGCCGACGTGCCCCACCAGCAGCACCTGTTCAAAGTGTGCTGCTGCTGCCATATCCAGCGTATCTCCGATAAAGTTGGACGTTTTGACCACCGGAATTGCGGCAAACTGCGGATACGTTTTGTGCAGATAGTCCAGCCCGTAGTTGCCCGGGGCAAGGATGAGCCGTCGGTGGCTTTTTGCCCGCAGCGCCGCCTGATTCATCTCCAGCTGGATGGTGTCCAGAATGGCCTGCTGGCTCATGGGCTCCACGATACCGCTGGTGCCCAGCACCGACAGCCCGCCCTCTACCCCGATATGAGGGTTGAAGGTGCGCCGGGCCACCTCCTCACCGCCGGGGATGGAGATAGTCACGGCAAAACCGCCGGGGTAACAGGCTGTTTCCGCCTCCCGGCGCAGCGCCTCGGTGATCATCTGCCGGGGCACATGGTTGATGGCGGCTTGCCCGACCGGCTGGTCCAGCCCGGGCTTTGTCACCCGGCCAACCCCTGCGCCACCTGTAATGCGCACCTCGGGCGTGCCGGGGAGCAGCGTGACCGTGGCAGTCACCGGCAGACCGGTGGTCACGTCCACGTCGTCACCGCCGTCCTTTTCAATGGCGCATTCCGCGCCCTCGGCAGCAGTGCGGCAGAACAGGGGGGCAACCTCCACCACGATGCCCTTGGGCGTGCGCAGAGCGACCGTTTCCGGCGCAGTGCCGGTCAGCAGCAGACGAGCGGCTCCGGCAGCAGCCAGCGCCGCACAGGTGCCGGTGGTGTAGCCGCAGCGCAGCAGCTTCTGCCCGCTGCGCACATAGTGCTCAAATTGCGGCTTTTCCGGCTTTGGCGGGTCAAAAACAGCGCTGTACTGTTCCTCGGTCAGGCCGTAGAGTGCTTTGATACTTTCCCGGGCAAAGGCCTGCTCCGGGGACATGGGGGCAGAGACGCCATGCGGCGAAACGCAGACCACCGCGTCCGCGATCTTCTGCGCCATGTCCAGCTCGTGCAGGGTGACGATGACCGCAAGCTGTTGCGTATGCGCCAGTTTTTGTAGAATGGTCAGCAGCTCTATCTTGCCTTTTACATCTAAAAATGACGTGGGCTCGTCCAGCAGAAGCACCTGCGGCTGCTGACAGACTGCCCGCGCCAGCAAAATGCGCTGCCGCTGCCCGTCGCTAATGCAGTTGAAGTCCCGGTCAGCCAGATGCGCTGCGCCCACCAGCTCCAGCGCATTCTGTACCTGTTTTTTGTCCTCGGCGGAAAGGATGCCCAGCCGCCCGGTATAGGGAATGCGCCCCGCCGCCGCAAACTCAAAGCAGGTGGTCAACTCGGTGCGGCGGGTGTGGGGCAGCATCAGCGCCAGCTTTTGCGCCCGGGCGTTGCCGGGAATGCGGGCAAGTTCCTGCCCGTCCAGCAGCACCGCGCCGCCCAAAGGAGCCAACTGCCCGGCTAAGGTTTTGAGCAGGGTGGATTTGCCCGCGCCGTTCGGGCCAATGAGTGCCAGCACCTGCCCCTTGGCAGCGTCCAGCGCGATATCCCGCGCAAGGGCAGCTTTGCCGTAGCCGATGGCAAGGGCGTTGGTTTCAACAGAGTACTTCATCGCACATCCTCCCGGTTGCGGCGCAGCAGCAGCCCAATGACCACCGGCGCGCCGAATACGGCGGTGACTGCGCTGATGGAAAGCTCCATGGGCGCAAACAGGCTGCGGGCAATCAAATCACACAGCAGGCAGAACGCTGCCCCGCCCAGACAGCACCCTGGCAGCACATACAGCGGGCGGGCGCTGCCCAAAAGCTGCTTGACAAGGTGCGGCACCGCGATGCCCACAAAGGAGATAGGCCCGGCAAAGGCGGTGACACAGGCGGCCAGCAGGCTGGAAAGCAGCACCAAAAGCCGGGAAAACCGCCGCACATCCACGCCCACACTGCGGGCGTAGGCTTCACCCATCTGGTAAGCGGCCATGGGCTTTGCAAGGCAGAAGGCTGCCGCCAACGCGGGCAACACCACCAGCGCTGCCGTGCGCACGTTGCCCCACGTCATGCCGGAAAAGCTGCCCTGTGACCAGTTGTGCAGGTTGACGATGCTGCTGTCCTGCGCAAAGGCCACCACAAACTCGGTGATGGCAGAGCAGATGTAACCGATCATCACGCCGCATATTACAAGGATGCTCATGCGCTGCACCCGGCGGGCAGCAGCCAGCACAAAGGCCATAGCCGCCATAGCGCCCGCAAAGGCTGCAAGGATGAGCACAGCAGAGCTTGTCAGCAGGCCGTAGTTCAAAAACAGCACCATCACCAGTGCCACCGCCAGCTTAGCCCCGCTGGAAATGCCCATCACAAAGGGGCCGGCAATGGGGTTTGCAAAAAAGGTCTGCAACAGATAGCCCGCCGCCGAGAGCGCAGCGCCCAGCAAAGCGGCCATCACCGCGCGGGGCAGGCGCAGTTGGGTAATAATGCCTACGCTCAGCGCGTCCTGTCCGCGTCCGGTCAGGGCTGCAAGAACGGCCTGCGGGGTAAGCGCAACGCTGCCCCAGAACAGGCTCCCGGCAAACAGCACCGCCAGTAGCAGGGCAAGGCAGCAATAGGAAAAAACAAGGCGTTTGCGGCTGGTCATAAGCGGCTCCTTAGATGATCCTGGTCAAAAAATGCAGGGTGTCGGGGTCGGCAGTTTCCCCGGTAAAAACAGCGTGGAGGTCCAGCATAAAATCCGCCAGCGCCATGCTCTGCTGGAAAAAGCTGGGCGTGGTGCACCAGATATCACCGCTTTGCACCGCCTTGCACTCTGCCAGCAGCGCGCAGCGGGCAAGCAACTCTTCCTTGGTGGAGATCGTGCCCTCGATGGTGCCGTTATAAATGAGCACATCGGCATCCTTGACCCCGGCGTAAAGATCTTCCAGTGGGATATTCATGGTAGAAAGGCTGTTGCCGCTGTCGGCAAGGTGGGCAAAAACATATTCGCCCCCGGCCATGCCGATCATCTGCGCCACATAGTCTCCGCTTTTGCGCACAGTGGCAAGGCCGCTGGAAGTAATAGAGAAGAACGCGCAGCGTTTGCCGGTGGAGGGCTGCTCTAGCAGCGGTGCGATGCGCTGCGCCTGCTGCGCAAAAACCTCCTCGGCAAGGGCTTCTTTGCCCAGCAAGATACCGTACAGTTTGATCCATTCCATCCGTGCCAGCGGGCTGCTCTCGTAGCTGGAACGCTCTACCAGCACCGGAATGCCGAACCGTTCCAGCTGCTCCTTCACCTCCGGGGTGTGGTAGATCATGGTGTTTTCCACCGCAAGGCCGCATTCTGCGGTCAGGATGCGTTCGTAGTCCGGGGCGCTGTACTTACCCGCGTAGGCAATGCGCCCGGACTGCATGGCCTGCTTTGCCTCGTCCAGATACCAGCCCTCGGCGCGGGTGCCGGAAAGAGCAATGCTGTCCAGCGCGTCCAGATGGAGAAATAAGTCCATGGCAGAGGTGGACACCAGATAGATGTTCTGCACCGGCTGCTGCAAAACAGTCACGCCCTCGGGTACGGTGCGCAGAGTGGCAGCACCCTCCGGCCGGACAAGGAATTTTACCTGTGCGTCCGGGATGGTCAGCAGGGTAGAGCCGTCCGCGTAGCAGTCGGCGGTAAACTGGGTGGCGTAGTCCAGCGGGTAGGCGTGGTCAAACACCAGCTCGTCTGTATCAGCCGGTGCTGTGGGCGCGGCAGTGCAGCCGGCAAGCACCAGCGCGGCGGCGGGCAGAGCTTTTAAAAATTGTGCGCGGGTCAGCTTCATGGAAGGTTACTCCAAGGTAAAGGTCAGGGTGTATTCGATCTCGTGGGGCTTGCTCATGGCAACGGTGTCGGCGGTAACAGCCAGCGGGGTGCCCAGAGCGGCTACGGGAATTTCAAAGGTGGAGTTGCCCTCGGTGTTGGTGGGCAGATACTTCTCGCCGTCCACGACCATGTAGTCGTAGTTGGGGCTGCTCCACACGATGGTAGCGGTCATCTTGCCATCTGCCACGGTCAGGGCAGCGGGGCTTTCCACGGTGGCGCGGCCGGAGCCGCCCTCCAGCACTACGGCAGCGGTGTATGCGCCGTCTGCGGGGGTCTCGGCAGCCTGTTCGGTCTTGGGCTCGGCGTTGCGCACGCTGACGATATGGTCATACCACTTGCCCTTGGTGCCCAGCAATGCCAGCTGGAAGTCGGTGTCCAGTGCTTCCACCGGGATGTCGTAGCCGTACACTTCCTCCGTGGTGCCGTCTGCGTAGGTAACGGTGTCCACGGTGGGGATGAGCCAAGCGGTCTTGTTGGCCTCGGCATCGGCGGCAAGGCCGGGGTAGAGGTTCACGATCTTTTTGGAAGCCAGACTGACATGGAAGGTCATCACGCCGTTTTCCACGGTCAGGGTGCCTTTGCCGTTGCAGGCTTCGCTGGTGTGGAACATACTGCTGTCGGTCTCGAAATCAGCGGTATACACGCCGTCCGGCAGAGCGGTTTCGGCCACAGCAGAGGAAGCCACCACGGAAGAAGCAACAGAGCTTGCCGCAGCAGAGGAGGCGGGGGCAGCCCCGCCGCAGCCTGCCAGAGAAGCAGCCAGCACCACGCCGGCCAGAGAAACGGTAATAAACTGTTTGCAGCGCATAAAATAAATACCTCAGTATCATAAATTTTGACCCAGAATTTGGCTTTCCGGGGTAGGGGGCGTGTTCTCCTCGCGCGGGGAACGCGCCCATAAAAGAAGCCCTCTCCGTATGCTTGGCAACGCCGGAGAGGGCTTCTGAATCCATTAGCCGTTCAGAAGATCCATAGCGGCCTTGGTATGTGCAATGTACAGCTGCTGGATGTCCGTAATGCGGCCCAGACCCGAGATCTGGCACTCCACATTCTCAAAGCAGCCTGCGGCGGTAAACTGGCTCAGCCAGCTGTCGGCGTCCTCACCGGCCATGTCGTTGTTGGCGTGGTCGCCTGCCACCACCATCAGCGGGCGCAGGATGACCTTAGTGTAACCGGCGGCCTTCACAGCCTCGATGATGGCCTCGCAGGAGGTCTCCTCAGGCTCGCCCTCCACCGTGCCGATGAACACATTGTCGTAGCCCAAGGTCTGCATGGTGGTCTGCATCTGACTGTAACTCACCTTAGCGGTGTGGGAGGTGCCGTGACCCATAAAGACGAAAGCGGTTTTATCGGCAGCGGCAGCGGCGGCGCTGTCGTAACCGGCTTCCTTCACAGCGGCAGCGGTAACGGCCTTGGCAACAGCTTCCTTATCCGCATTGATGACGGAAGCATCTGCGCCCACCTCGCCCAGCAGGGGCTCGGCCACAGAGATGCTCTCAAACTTGTCGCGGTACTGGTCCAGCATCTCGGTCATCTCGTCATACTCGGCACCGTGCATCAAATGAGTGGGCTGCACGATCAGGTTCTTCACGCCGTTTGCCACAGCGCGGTCCAGCGCCTGCTGCATGTTGTCGATCTTCTCACCATCGCGTGCCTGCACATGGTTGATGATGATCTGTGCGGTAAAGGCGCGGCGCACGCTCCAGTCGGGGTAGGCAGCCTGCAGGGCATCCTCAATGCCCTTGATGTCGGCAGCGCGGCTGTCGTTGAAGGAGGTGCCGAAGGACACCACCAGCAGCTCGTTCTCACCGATCTCATCGGCGTTGCGGGCATCGTCCTTGGAAGCATCGCCGGTGTCGCGGCCAAAGTAGTCGGGGTCGGCGTTCTCGCCCTCCACCAGCTCCTTCTGGGCATCGGTCAAAGCGTCCCATGCAGCCTTTGCGGCTTCGCACTGGGCATCGGTGTCGTCGGTGCGCTGCTGCACATAGATGGCATCGATCAGGTCTGCCACATTCTGCGCGGCCAGTGCGTCAGCGTCTGCGCCGGAAGCCTCGCTGCTGGCGGCAGAACTGGCAGCAACAGAGCTTGCAGTGCTGGAAGTAGCCCCGCCGCAGCCGGTCAGTACACCGGCGCACAGAGCCAGAGCGGTCAGAGCGGCCGCCGTTTTGCGGATGTTGCGTTTTTTCATCTTGCTTTTCCTTTCCTGATGTGGATAAAATACGGCGCCGAACAGAAGGGTACAGGAAAGAGAAGCTGCAAAAACGGGGCCTTTTGCTTGCGAAATGGCAAAGCAAAAAGGCCCCGTATCTTACAGGCTTTTTGGTACAACCAATTCCTCGTGATCTGGGGCGGCAAAGCCCCGGTACCAACAGCAGGCAGGTTTCCTGACTCAAAGCTCAACGCCCGCTGCCGCCTTCCCAAGCCGGATGGCTCAGTGACCGGTGCAAAAGCACCCTGACAGTGGACTCCCTTATCACAGTGACGAGATCGTGCGGGATTTGCACCCGCTTCCCTTTTAACGTTCCTGCCGCCGCCCAGTGGGGCAAAGTGACGGAACGCACCTGCTGTTTTCTGTTCAGTTCGACAAAAAGTATAGCACAGCCCCTTACAAAACGCAAGAAAAACCGGAGAAATGCTTGACCTTCCCCCCGCCGGAAGGTGTATACTTGGCTCAAAACTGAAAGCAAGGAGGCAGCTCATGTTAAAGATAGAACATTTGACCAAAACCTACGGCGACAAACCCGCCGTGCAGGACCTTTGCCTGCATATCCGACCGGGGGAGCTGTGCGCCTTTATCGGCCACAACGGCGCGGGCAAGACCACTACTTTAAAATGCTGCTGCGGCATCCAGCAATTCGATGCCGGAGAAATCTATGTGGACGGCATTTCGGTACGGGACGACCCGCTGGAATGCAAGCGGCGCTTAGCCTACCTGCCGGACGACCCGCAGCTGTACGAGTATATGACCGGCATCCAATACCTTGATTTTATTGCGGATATCTTTGGTGTAAGCGCCGCACAGCGGGTGCAGCGTATCCGGCAGTACGGCGATGCCTTTGGCCTGACGCAGGACCTTGCGCAGTCCATCGGGGCATACTCCCACGGCATGAAGCAGAAGCTTGCCATCATTGCGGCGCTGCTGCACGAGCCAAAGCTGATTTTAATGGACGAGCCTTTTGTCGGGCTGGACCCGCTGGCCTCCCATCAGCTCAAGACCCAGATGAAAGCTTTTTGTGCGCAGGGCGGCGCGATCTTCTTCTCCACCCATGTTTTGGAAGTGGCCGAAAAGCTCTGCGACCGGGTGGCTATTCTGCGCAAAGGCCAGCTGGTGCGCGAGGGAGCCATGGAGCAGGTGCGCGGCGACGACACGCTGGAAGAGGTATTTCTGGAGCTGGAGGATACGGGGGGAGCATTATGATCCGTGCATTGCTCAAAAAACAGCTTCTGGAACTGGGGGCGGCCTTTGTGCGCAGCAGCAAAACGGGCAAGCGGCGCTCCCGGGCAGGAGCATTCGGGTATGCATTGCTGTTTGCGGTGCTGATTCTGCTGGTCATGCTCAGCTTTGGCTCAATGGCGCTGCCGCTGGCGGTAACGCTGGTGCCGCAGGGGCTGGACTGGCTCTATTTTGTGCTGATGGAGCTTTCGGCGCTGACGGTCAGTGTGCTGGCCAGCGCTTTTACCAGCTACGGGCATTTGTTCCGCTGCCGGGACAACCAGCAGCTGCTGGCGCTGCCCATCCCGCCGGGCGCTATTTTTGCGGTGCGCTGCGGCGGGGTGTACCTGACCGGGCTGATTTATCTGCTGCTGGCGTGGGTGCCCTCGGTGGTCTGCTATGCGCTGGCGGCACCCTGTCCCGGCGGAGCCCTGCTGGCAGCGCTGCCGGTGGCACTGGCGCTGGCGGGAGTTTCCATGGTGCTGGCCGTTCTGCTGGGCTGGGCGGTGGCGCTGCTCAACCGCCGCGCCCGGCACAAAAGCCTTGTCACCGTGGTCGGTACGCTGCTGTTTCTGGCGGTCTACTATGCAGTGTTCCAATGGGTGGGCAACGCGGTAGATGCCCTTGCGCTGGATGCCGTGCAGGCGGGCGCATCGGCAAGCCGTGCTGCTGCGCCGCTGCGTCTGCTGGGTCTAGCAGCAGTGGGCAACGTCCCGGCGCTGCTGCTGTTGCTGGCGCTGGCTGCGGCCTGTATGGCGCTTTGCGGCAAGGCGCTGGCAAAGCCCTATCTGCGGCTTTTGACCTTTGAACCGGGCAGAGCCAAAGCGGAATACCACGCAAAGACACAAAAAAAGCAGCCCCCGCGCCGGGCATTGCTGCGGCGGGAACTGCTGCATCTGGGCGCTTGCCCCATGTGGCTGCTCAACTGTGCACTGAGCAGTCTGCTGTTGCCGGTGCTGGGCGTGGCAGCACTGTGGAAGGCCGCAGACCTGCGCGTCTTTACTGCTGCTTACCTGCCGGAGAGCCTGCCCATGCTGGTGTGTGGGATGGTGTGCACCATAGCCGCCATGAACTTTATCACAGCGCCCTCGGTGTCGCTGGAGGGTGGCACCCTCTGGCTGCTGCAAAGCCTGCCGGTGACTCCGCAGCAGGTGCTGCGGGCAAAGGTGGAGCTGCAATTGCTGCTCACGCTGCCTGCTGTGTGGCTGTGCGCCGGGTGTGCCATGGCGGCGCTGCGCATTCCGGCAGGGCAGTGGCTGCCGGTGCTTGCCGTGCTAACAGCCTTTGTGTGGCTGACAGCGCAAATGGGCCTTGCTTTGGGGTTGTGCCTGCCCAACCTCCACTGGGTCAGCGAGGCCGCCGTGGTCAAGCGGAGCGCCGCCAGTATGCTGGCGATGTTCGGCGGGTGGCTGCTGGCGGGCGGGGTACTGTTTTTGCCCCTGATCTTACTGGACTACGCCGTGCCGCCGCTGGCCGCACAGACTGTTTGTCTGGCTGTGCTGCTGGGGCTGGATTTACTGCTGCACCGCTGGCTGTGCACCCGCGGCGCAGCCCGGTTTGCCGCCCTGCACTAAAGTGGGACGAATTGGAATGTCCTCCGCTTTGCTTTGGACATATTCAGCGGAAAAATCATTTGAATAGAGCAAAATCG
>OLSX01004349.1_pt1 | contig 10660 bp, 8 predicted proteins | sample 1673141 | NCBI WGS metagenome assembly OLSX01 (sample SAMEA3136759, study PRJEB25190) | human gut metagenome | biome: human gut; feature: human-associated habitat; material: faeces | place: Austria | collected 2013
AAACCCGGCGCACGCCCTCGCATAGTAGGAGAAATGATGAAGATCGGTGCGTTATCGGCGCACGATAATGTTCATAGGCGGCTCACTTCGTTGGATTGACCAGGATGCTGGAGGAATCGCGTTTGTCCCGGTCCGAACGCAGATCCCAATCGGTGCGGCGCAGCGCATACATGATCAGCGGGGGAACGCCAAGCACCGCCACGACCAATGCGACCAGCAGCGCGTAGCCGAGCGATGACATGCCGCTGAATCCGGCCGGGCGCACGAAGGCGAGCACGAATGCGGCTGCTGCGGCCACGAAGCCGATGCCTGCGATCCAGTTCAAAGCCGGAACGCGGTAGGTGCGTACGACCTCCGGATGGGAGATACGCAGGCGGATCGCCGCGGCGAACATCATCATGTACATCATCAGATACAGTGCGGTGGCCATGTCCACCAGCGTGGCGAACGCGGTATTGCCGTTCGGGATGAGCACGAACAGCAATGCGAGTATGGTGACGATGACGCCCTGCGCCAGCAGAATGCCCTCCTGCACGCCGGCGGCATTGCGCTTCTGCAGCATGGGCGGCATCAGGCCGGTGCGTGCTGCGGCAAGCAGGCCGCGTGAGGGTCCTGCGATCCAGGTGATGACCGAGGAGAAGGCGCCCAGTGCGATAAGCAGGGAGATGACGGGCACGCCCCAGTCCATGCCGAAGTGGTCGAAGAACTCCTTGAACGCCAGATTGATGCCGTCGATCAGGCCAAGTTCCCTATGCGGCACCGCGAAGGCGATGGACAGGGTCGGCAGCACGAGCACCAACAGGATCAGTACGGTGGACAGCACCGTGGCGCGGGGGAATTCACGCCCCGGATCCTTCATATCGTTGGCATGTACGGCGTTGACCTCCATGCCGGCGTAGGCGAGCACGTTCGATACGATAAGCACGATGGAGGAGATGCCGGTCCATGGCGGCAACAGTGCCGAAGCGTGCAGTGAGGTGTGCATCGGTTCGCCTGCGCACAGCCAGACGATACCCAGTATGATGAGCAGCGCGGCTGGCAGCAGGGTGCCGATCAGCCCGCAGATCGACCCGACTTTGGCGAACAGGTTGCCGCCCCGCAGGGCGACCAGTGTGGAAATCCAATACAGCACGATGATCACCACGGCCACGTATACGCCGTTGTTACCCAGCGAGCCGGAACCGAATACGTACGACAGGCTTACTGCGATAAAGGAGATCTGAATCGGGTACCACACCACGTTCTGGATCCACTGCAGCCAGATGGCCACGAATCCAGCGCGATTGCCGAAAGCTTCGCGCACCCATACGTATACGCCACCTTTCCAGCCGGTGGCGAGTTCGGCGGAGACCAGTGCCGTGGGCACGAGGAAGAACACTGCGGGAATCAGATAGAGCAGTACCGAGGCCAGGCCGTAATCCGCCATTGCGGGCAGTGACCGGAGTGAGGCGACGGCTACGACGGTCAGTATGGCGAGCTGGCCGATCGACATGAGTGTCTTGCCGCCGCTATGCGTTTGGGTCTGCGCTCGTAACGGGGCAGGTGATGGCGCCACGTTGGTGTCTGAAGTCGTTGGGGGAGTCGCTGTGATCCGATTTGCCCCAGATTCCCGGTGCCCCGCCGCACCGGTAGTGTGCGCAACGATGGAACGCGGCGTCTTGATATGAATGCTCATTGCAGCCAGCTTTCATGAAAGTTGTGGTTTTGGGAAAGAACGATTGATGCATTGGATGGTTAACCATAAAACGGATGTTTCAATACGATGCGGCAAAAGGCGCCCCGGAAGAATTCCCGCCAGTAGAGAGAGGAGAAGCGCGGGAACCGTTCCGGGGCGCCGGAGCCTATCAGTGATGGAATCCGGAGACATGCGCCTCGGACGGCATCGGCGCCTGCAGGTTGTCGAGATATGCTACGCAGGCCTTGAGATCCTTAAGGAACGATTCGGCCAGATCATGGCTGAACCCGTTGCGCACCACGATGCGTTGCACGGTCACATCGGTCAGATCGACCGGCATCGGATATGCCGGCACCAGCCATCCCTTCATGCGCAGGCGATCCTGCAGATCGTACAGGTTCCACTTGCGGCCCGGCTTGTCCTTGAGCATCCAGGCGAAGACCGGAATATCGGAGCCGTCGTTCCACAGTGTGAAATCGTCCATGGCGGCGATCTCGGACGATAGGTATTTCGCCACATCATGCGACGCCTGCTGCACGCGGCGGTACCCTTCGACGCCGAGGCGCAGGAACATGTAGTACTGCAGCAGCACCTGTGCGCCCGGACGGGAGAAGTTCAGGGCGAAGGTGGGCATTTCGCCGCCAAGATAGCTGACCTTGAACACCAGGCTTTCCGGCAGGTCGGCGGTGGAGCGCCATACGACCCAGCCGAGGCCGGGGTAGACCAAGCCGTATTTATGGCCTGAGGTGCTGATGGATACCACGCGCTTGACGCGGAAGTCCCAGGCGAGGTCGGGCTGGATGAACGGGGCGATCATGCCGCCCGAAGCGGCGTCGACATGGATGTGGATGTTCAGTCCGGTTTTCTCCTGGATGCGGTCGAGCGCATCGGAGATGTGCTGGACCGGCTCGTACATGCCCGTATAGGTGACACCCATGATGGCGACGACGCCGATGGTGTTCTCATCGACGTATTTGTCCAGATCGTATCCGTCCAGTACCTTGTGCTCTTCGCTGATCGGCACGAAGCGGGGCTCCACGTCGAAGTAGTTGCAGAACTTCTCCCAGCAGACCTGCACGGCGCTGCTCATCACCAGATTCGGCTTGTCGGTGGGCAGGCCTGCGGCCTTGCGGGCCTTGACCCAGTGGCGCTTGAGAGCCAGGCCGCCGAGCATGCAGGCTTCGGACGAGCCGATGGTGGATGTGCCGATGGCGTGGTCGATGTCGGGGTTGTTCCACAGGTCGGCCAGCATGCGCCAGCAGCGGTCCTCGATTTCGGCGGTCTTCGGGTATTCGTCCTTGTCGATCATGTTCTTGTCGGCCGCTTCCATGTAGATGCGGTTGGCGTAGTCGTCCATCCAGGTGCCGACGAATGTGGCGAGATTCAGGCGGGCGTTGCCGTCGAGCATGGCGTCGTCATGCACCACCTGGTAGGCGGTTTCCGGCAGGCTGCCCGTATCGGGGATGCGGTTCTTCGGGAAGGAACGGGCCTCCTTCGGGCGTGCGAAGAGCGGGTTGATCTCCACGCTGCCCAGGCGGTCGGCATCGCGGGTGTCGTTGCCGCAGCAAGTGGAGCTGGCGGTAGTGCTGAAATGCATATCAGACATTGCAACTTCCTTTTCGTTGACGCGAACGTAGTTTGCGTTCGTGGTCATAAGATAGACATATGAAGGCGGTTTGTATAGATAAATTGGGGTGAGTTCGCTACATGGGTACGGATTTTGCGTTTTAAGGTGCCGGTGTTATTCGCGTGCGCAGTACAAAGCGGTAGGCGCGGCGCGTATTTCGTGCGGCGTGGTTTGCGGTGCGTCGACGCCGTCCGCATGGTGATTGTGAAAATGAACCAGAAATGTACCGGTGCGGGCACGATGGTGAACCCCGTTGAGTACGATAGTGCGCGGAAAGAAAACTTCAGATAGCAAGGACTGAATACTCATGCCGAACATGTTTGGAACCGATGGCGTTCGAGGATTGGCGAATAGGGACTTGACCGCGCAGCTGGCGTTGGATCTGGGCGATGCCGCCGTACGCGTGCTGGGGGATAGCGAAGCCAAGGAGGGGCAGCCGGAAGGTCGTCGCCGTGCATTGGTCGGCAGGGATACGCGAGTGTCCGGCGATTTTCTCGCTTCCGCACTGTCCGCGGGCATGAGTGCCGGCGGATTCGACGTGATCGATGCCGGCATCATCCCCACTCCGGGCGTGGCCTTCCTGACCTCCGTGCTCAATGTCGAGATGGGAGCGGTGATCTCCGCCTCCCACAATCCCATGCCTGACAATGGCATTAAATTCTTCGCCCGTGGCGGTTTCAAGCTGCCCGACAGCAAGGAAGACGAGATCGAGGCCGTGCTCGGCAAGGATTGGGAACGCCCGACCGGAGCCGGTGTGGGGCGTGTCAGCCACGACACGGTGACCGCCACCAACCTGTATATCGACCATCTGGTGTCGGCCGTCGCGCCGATCGAGGCCGGCAAGCCCCAAGCCACGCCGCTGAAGGGGCTGAAGGTCGTGGCCGATTGCGCCAACGGCGCCACCTCTGTCGTGGCTCCCGAGGCTTTGCGCCGCGCCGGTGCCGACGTCATTGTGATCAACGCATCGCCGGACGGCTACAACATCAACAAGAACGCCGGATCCACCCACCCTGAGCAGTTGCAGGCCGTGGTCAAGGCATCCGATGCCGATCTTGGTGTGGCCTTCGACGGCGACGCCGATCGATGCCTGGCTGTGGACGAGGACGGCAACATGGTCAACGGCGATCAGATCATGGGCATCCTGGCACGGTCCAAGAAGCGTGAAGGCAAGCTCGCCCACGATACGCTGGTTGTCACGGTGATGAGCAACCTTGGACTGAAACTGGCCCTGAAGGATATGGGCATCGCCACGGTGCAGACCAACGTGGGCGACCGCTATGTGCTCGAGGAGATGCTCAGGGGCGGCTATACGCTTGGCGGCGAACAGTCCGGCCATGTCATCAACCGTGAATTCGCCACTACCGGCGACGGCACCCTGACGGCCCTCACTCTGTGCAACGAGGTGGTGAAGTCCGGCAAGAGCCTCAAGGAACTTGCCGCGGACTTCCCCCAGCTGCCGCAGACGCTGGTCAATGTGCCCAATGTCGATAAGCTTGCGGCAAAGACCAACCCCGTGGTGCTGGAGGCCGTCAGGAAGGAAGAGGCCATGCTCGGCGAGACCGGTCGCGTGCTGCTGCGTCCGTCCGGTACCGAGCCGCTGGTGCGCGTGATGGCCGAGGCCGCCACCCAGCAGCAGGCCGATGAGGTCTGCGATCGCCTGGCGAAGATCGTCGCCGATGAGCTCGCCCTGTAAGCCATCCCCGTAAGATCATCAGCCGAAACGGAAAGGAGCCCTATGTTCGGCAAGAACAGCAAGGTCGACCTCGAACTCAACCGCGATGTCGAGCATCTCATCAAGACCGGAGGCAAGGAGCATATCCTGCCCATCGTCCAAGCCGGCGAACCGGTATTGAGACAGCAGACCGCCGCATATACCGGGCAGCTGTCCAAGCATACGTTGGCCAAGCTCATCGACGCGATGCACACCACCATGCTGGAAGCTCCCGGCGTGGGGCTTGCCGCCACGCAGATCGGCCTTGGACTGGCGCTGGCCGTATTGGAGGATCATATTCGTGACGATGAGGACGATCCCCGTGAGATCGGCGAGCTGCCGTTCCATGTGATCATCAACCCCGTGTATACGCCTGTCGGCACTGAGACCCGCAGCTTCTACGAGGGATGCCTGAGCTTCGACGGGTATCAGGCCGTACGCAAGCGCTGGCTTGACATCGACGCCGAATGGGATGACGAGAACGGGGTGCACCATAAGGAGCGCATGCATGGTTGGCCGGCTCGCATCTTCCAACATGAAACCGACCATCTGAGCGGTGAACTGTATATCGACAAGGCCGAAATCCGTTCGCTGACCACCTATGAGAACCTGGAGGACTTCTGGTGCGAGGACCCCGTACCCACTGAAGCCGCCAAGGAACTCGGTTTCGAACTGTGACCATGGTCGAATGCGGCATGAGCTGGCAGAACGAGGCACGCGACGATATCGGGCAATGGAGTCTCGCCATGCCCAAGGACGCCGATGGGAACGTCATTGACTGGCAGTGGGTGGGTTCGCTTGACCTGGCCCAGGGCATCGGATGCCTTGCATCGGGTGATTCGGTCGAGACGTTGAGCGCACAGCGAATCCACGACGACCTGCGGAACGACTACATGACGCGCGATCGACTGGAGCCGATCATCGCCCAATGCAACAGTTCGTTCATGACCGATTTCGACAGGCATCTCAGCTCATATCGGTTGCCTCGCGCGCTTGCCTATGCCAATCGTCGGCTGAACGACGAAATCAACCTGTTGCTGCACGCCGGCGAACGGCGGCATCTGTGGAAGGTCTCGCGCAAACGCCAAGGGCGAGGCACGGCCGTGGTGCTGGGGGCTCCCGAGCCGGGAGGGCATTTCCCCGCAGACCTCGACGTCGAAGACATTCAGGATCGAACGGCCGACATTCTGAACGAGCGCGCCGAACGTCGCAAAGCCGAACGCGCCCAACGTGCGGCCTCGTCCACGCTTATGGCGCAAGCCAGTCTGTCCGGCATCGACGATGCCGCTCAAGGCGAGGCGGCGAACCGCTCGCCGCGCAAATCCGCGAACGACTGGCGTAACGCGTACCTTCCCGGGCGCGGCATCGACACGGTGATGGGCATCGATATCGAAACAACGGGAACGGATCCGGCCAGGGACTACATCATCGATGTCGGTTTCGAATACATGAACATGATGTCTGCGCGTCCTGCGGATTTCCCGAGCGAATACACCTATGAGCAGTCGAGCTACACGCCGGGTTGTGCCTATGGGCAGTCGCGGCTGAGCTTTGGCGTTACCGACGCGAATGCCGAGGTGGGCAACCCGTTCATCGCCAAGCTCACCGGCATCGATGTCCGCGAACGCGGCGCGGCCAGCGGCTGCCGCATATTCGACGAGTGGCCCGAAGCGCAGTCGGGATTGCTGCAACGCCTTGTCCAGCAGCCATATGTGGCGCATAACGCAACCTTCGAACATGGGTTCTTCATGCTCAACGTCACCGGATATGCCGAAGCCTACCGCGCCGGCGGCATCGTGATCGTCGATACGATGCCGATGAGCCGGCAATGGGATCCAGGCTCTGTGGAAACGCCCGAACACCCTTACGGGGACAATACCTTGGACGCTTACGCCAAGCGGCAGGGGGCTCTGCAGGCCGATCAGAACGAACGCCATCTTGGGCTGGAGGACGCGCATATCATGCTGGTGGCCATGAAGCATCAGCTTGAGTGGCTGCACGAACAGCGGAAAGGGCCATGGGGTCCGGATGGCCGGCCGGGCGTGGGCGGCAAGCAGTGCGGTAGACGGTGAGGAAGGCCATGCATAACGCCGTGCAACAGCAGGACCATGAAGACAGGTTGCTTACCATCGCAATGGTGGTGGATTCGATAGGCAGCCAGGGCAACGGCACGTCGAATTCGGCGCTGCAATGGGCGCAGGAGCTGGAACGGCAAGGGCATACCGTGCGATTGGTGGGCATCGGTGCTCCCGTATATGCTGCTCGCGTCCATCATGTGCCGCTGGTCTCCTGGGTCGCGGCGAAGCAGCAGATGCAGTTCGCCCAGCCCAGCGATGCCCTGTTCCGTAGCGCGTTCAGCGGAGCGGATGTGGTGCATATCTACATGCCGTTCGCATTCGGTCGGCGAGCCGCGGCGGTCGCCAGAGGAATGGGCATACCCGTAACCGCCGGGTATCACGTTCAGCCGGAGAACGTGCTGTACTCCGCAGGCCCGCTGCGCTACATTCCGGGTTTGCCGCATCTGATCTACCGGCTGTTCGATCATTGGCTGTATCACGATATCCGCCACATTCACGTGCCTACCGATATGACGGCGCATCTATTGCGCGCAAACGGCTATACGGCGAAGCTGCATGTCATCTCAAACGGGTATTCGCCGCGATTTACCACCGGCATGCCTGAAAGCGGAGCCGAAAGGGGAGACAAGCCGTTCCGCATCATCGCATCAGGCAGACTGACCCATGAAAAAGACCATATCACCCTGATCAAGGCGATTGAGCGTAGCAGGCATGCCGACGACATCGAACTCGTCATCGCCGGAACCGGTCCGCTGCGGCATTACCTGAAGGTTCAGGCAGGGCGCAGACTGCAACGTCCGGCGCATATAGGCTTTCATCGCAACGCCGACATGCCCGATCTGCTTCGTTCGGGCGATCTGCTCGTGCACTGCTCCATCGCGGATATCGAATCCATCAGCGTCATCGAAGCCATGGCCTGCGGGCTGGTACCGGTTATCGCAGTGTCGAATCTGTCGGCAGCGAGCCACTTCGCATTGCTTGACCAATCGCGTTTCCCCGTGCGTGATGCCACGGCGCTCGCGGCACGTATCGACTGGTGGATCGAGCATCCCCGGGAACGTGCCGAATGGAGCGCCCGCTATGCGCGGCATACGGCGCAATGCTATTCCGTATGCTCCAGTGTGAAGACCTTCGTGGCCATGGAACGCGAGGCTATAGCAGATCGATGAGCTGATCGGTCTGCTCGGGCGTGGTCGCCCAGCTGGTGCAGATGCGCATCACCGTATGGGCGTCATCGGCCTTTTCCGTGAAGCCGAGCAGCACATGCTGCTCCAGACGCGTACGCGTCGGTTCGTCCAGCGTGACGAAGATCTGGTTGGTGGGGGCGTCGAAGGTCAGCGTATACCCCTTCTCCTGCAAGGCCTTGCGGATGCGATCGGCGCATTCGTTGGCGTTGCGGGCGATGCGGAAATACAGGTCGTCGGTGAACAGCGCGTCGAACTGGGCGCCCAGCAGGAAGCCCTTGGCAAGCAATGCGCCATGCTGTTTGATGGTGGTCAGGAAATGCCTTGGCGTGTTGTGCTTCGTGAACACGACCGCTTCGCCGAACATGGCACCCACCTTGGTGCCTCCGATATAGAATACGTCGGCGATGTCGGCCAGATCGCCCAAGGTCATGTTGCAGCCGGTGGCGGTAAGCGCATAGCCGAGTCGTGCCCCGTCCACGAACAGCGGCATATCGTATTTATGCGCCACGTCGGCGATGGCGCGCAGATGCTCTGTGGAATACACGGTTCCGTATTCGCTGGATTGCGATACATAGACGCAGCCGGGGAACACCATGTGCTCGTAGTTGCCGTCAGCGTAGAACGTTGCGCAGAACTCGTCGAGTTCCGTGGCGTCCATCAGCCCGTTGTGGTGGGGGAGCGTCAGCACTTTGTGGCCGGAATACTCGATGGCGCCGGCCTCGTGCACATTCGGATGACCGGATTCGACGGCGACCACGCCGGCGTATGACGGCGTGATGGCGTCGATGACCACTTGGTTGGTCTGTGTGCCGCCGACCAGGAACCAGACATCGGCGTCAGGCTTGCCGCAGGCCGTGCGAATCTTGGCCTTGGCCTGCTCGCAGACGGTATCGCTGCCATAGCCGGGGTAGGAGCCGGTGCTGATGGCGCTGAGCTCGTTGAGTACGGCTGGGTGCGCGACCTGGGAGTAGTCGTTTTCGAAGTGCAGCATGATGTTCCTTCCCGTGGTCAATTGGATATGAAAAAGCCCTTCCGCATGGGAAGGGCTTTCGTGGGGTGGATAACGCGGCTCGAACGCGCGACCTTCTGAACCACAATCAGATGCTCTACCAACTGAGCTATATCCACCATGTTCATGTGAACGGCGAACCGTTTCGCACAACGAGTGATTACTATACACGGTTTTTCCCATTCGCGCTCATCGGCGTGTTGCGTGTGGCCGCGAGGTCGCTTCGACCGGGTGCTTGCCGTGGCATGTGCCGTTGTTCGTGTGTTTCGGATTATCGTGTCGGATGCTGTCGGATGTTCGTTTCTGATGGTGAAAATCGTAAAAAAGTTAGATTCTGTTCGTTATGATGTGTGGGTTTGTATCGTTGAAAATAAAAGGGTTTAAGTCTCTTATATGCCGTGTTTCATGTTCGTATTGATGTATACTGTAACTGAAGGCCGGAGTTGCTGACTGGTCGAGAATTCGTCAGATCGCAACGAAGCGCCATGGCCGTGAGGTACAAGCGCAACGCCTTCGAAATAACTGAAGATTGCATGAACGAAAACGGCAGGGAAATCAGCAAAGAAGCTGGGCCGTTGAAACGAGGTGATTGATTCCCGGTGTCGCGCAAGGTGGCGCGGGCATTCGGGGAAGGAATGATGGGCTGAATGTCAGGAAGGCGCCCCGGCAGAGGTTATGGCCGGGGCGCCTTTGTGTTGTATGCGCTGTCGTATCGCATGGCGTGGTGCTGTGTACCGGCATACCGGTCTGTTCTTGCGGTGACAGCCATTTCCGATCGCGACCCGTATTTGGCTTCGCTGAGGGGACGGCAGTGTAGCCGTATGCGGATGCGGTGTGTGCTCGGATTCGCAGGGTAGCCTGTCTGCGTGGCTGTTTTCGGCTGCGACCCATGCTCGGTCTTGCCGGGGAAGGTGCTGTCGTGGCTTTTTGGGGAGTGGCTCATACTTGGCTGCGGGGAGAGCCGGCCAGTGTAGCCATTTCCGGAAATGAATCGATTCCGGCCGTCATGCAGCAGTTTATGGCTGACTGTGAGGGGTGCATCGTGGCAGCTACCACAAGTTCCTGCTTGCGACACGGCGAACGATGATTTTGTCCATCGATGCCGTATAGTTGTAATTCGTGTGTGCCAGCAGCATGCCTTATGTAACAGGCAGGTTGGTTGGGATATCCCGAGAATCGTTTGGATTGCAGGCAGCAATGCCGTGGCAAGAGAGGATCGGGTCATCGGGCCGGTGAACAGTGGCTATCTTTTCCGATGCGGGTACGCCCGCGCAGTGGAAGAGTGTGGTTGCGGTGCGGCGGCCTCACAGGTAAGAAGAACCACTGAATCGGAGAATTCAAGTTGCCTACTATTGAACAGCTCGTCCGTAAGG
>OLSX01004371.1_pt1 | contig 10608 bp, 8 predicted proteins | sample 1673141 | NCBI WGS metagenome assembly OLSX01 (sample SAMEA3136759, study PRJEB25190) | human gut metagenome | biome: human gut; feature: human-associated habitat; material: faeces | place: Austria | collected 2013
GTTCTTATTTATTCTTTCTCCGCACATACAAAACTACTGCGCCGCCGAGCAGCAGCACCGCGCCAGCGATCATGGCAGGGATTTCCCACCAGTCGTTATCCAGGCCCAGCTTGACGCTTTTGCTGTTTGGCACTTTGATTACCATGGGCGACAGCGCCGAGGTTTCATTTGTGATTTCCGCTTTACGGGCGGTGACAGGGAAGTAGCCGGCCGGCACAACGGATTCCTCGATCCATATCGTGCCCACAGGCAGTCCGAGAACGACCACCTCACCGTTTTTGTCCACCATCAAGTCTGTTTCTTTGCCGTTCCCGTCAAAGGAATACTTGCCGTCCTCCTGTTTGGTGAAGGATAGCGTTACAAAACCCGTGCCATCCTTGACCTTAATACGGAAACCCGCGCCCGTAAGAGGCTTTTCCGTTTTCGCGTCCAGCTTTATGATCTTCACTCCCGTAGGGCAGTTGTTCACCGTCACCTTGCAGGGCGCGGTTTCGCTGTGCTTGTCCGTCAGTTCGATTTCCGTCGTGCCGTCAGCGATATAGCCGGTCGGTACGGTTTCCACGAGCTTGTACTTGCCCGCTTTAAGATACTTGAATACTGCCTTGCCGTTTGCGTCGGTGACAAAGGTTTCCGCGCCGTCCTCGGCGGGGATGCGATAACCGCCCTCAACGAGCTTGGTCTTAACGACCTTTCCCTCGCCGTCCTGCAAGGTGAACGTGATGCCCGCCATCGGCGCACCCGTATAGGTGTTCATCTTCAAAATTTCGAGCGTGATGGGGGTATTGGCAAACTCAACATCGCCCGCGACCTTGCCGTATGCGTCTATCGTAAAGGAATATAGGGCGGGGTCGATGGAGTAGGTATCGGGGGCGGCGATCTCCTGCCATGTGTACTTGCTTGCAGGTAGTTCCTTCATGGTGATGTAGCCATCCGTGTCCGTCTTGCCCTCAAAGAACACCTTACCGCTTGCATCCATCACCTTGATGGTTGCGTTTGCGAGGGACTGCCCGGTATGGCTGTCGAGCTTGCGTACCTTGGCTTCATTTGCCCTGTTGGTAAACTCAAACACCGCTGTTTCCTTGTCCTCGGTGGTGAGCGTCACGGTCTTGACCTCATCGGAGAGGACAAAGCCCGCGGGCGGTGTGACCTCTTTGACATTGTATTCACCAACAGGAAGGCCTATGGTTTCCGCATAGCCGTCCTCATTGGTGGTAATGGTATCAAACAGCCTGCCGGAAGCGTCCCGCACCTCGAACAATGCGCCCGCAAGTCCGCGCTCTCTGTCAGCTGCATCCAGCTTATATACGCCGATCTTCGCCTTGAACATGGTGTTGTAGATGGGGCTGTCGTAATGCTGCACGTTCAGTTCGCTGTCGATGGTCAGCGGCAGCTTGTCCGTCAGCATTTCAATGGTTTCCAAAGGAACGGCAAGCTCCTTAAGATAATAATTGCCGTAAGGAAGCGATATGGAGGTCTGTGCAACGCCCTGATCGTCCGTAGTCAGCACCTCGAGGAGCACATCGGCGGGGACATCGCCAATGTGCTCAGCGGTGTAAAGTCCGAACACATAGCCCTCCGCAAGTTTGTTGTAGAAGTTGAGCTTTTCGGGATCAAAGTCCTCCGTGAGCTTGCGAATCTTTATGCCGCCTGTGCGAAGCTCGTTATCTTCCTTGACGGTAGCGGTCACGACGGGCGTGTTCTGGTCCTTGTAAGCAAGCGTCACGTCATGGATTGTCTCGTCCACGGCATACGCCGCAGGCGCGCTTTTTTCCCGCACGGTGTAGCTGCCAAGCGGTAGTGGCTCCGTCTCAGCAATGCCGGAGTCATTGGTGGTCAGCGTTGCCACGACCTTGCCCACGCTGTCCCTGACCTCGTACACAACGCCTTTCAGCCCTTTCTGTGTATAGGCGGGAACGGTGACATTGCCGTACTCGGTTTCCTCGGACCTGCTGCCCGTCAGCGCATCGCCAACCTTTTCAATGCGGATTATGCCCTTTGCCGCCACGTTGGCAAATGGAACCTTTGCCACGGCATTCGCGGTGATTGTCGCGCTTTTGACCTCCGCAGAGATGATATACGGGCTTACGGTGGAAAGCTCTTTCAAATACACCGTGCCTGCGGGAATATCGCCGGAGGTTCCCGTACCGTCCTCGCCCGTGGTAAGCTCTGCTATCTTGTTCTTACAGTCGGAATCGGAGTAAACGCCGAACTTTACGCCCGCAAGCGCCGTGCCGTCCTCGCCGGTCTTGACCACCTGCACCTTGCCGTAAGCGGGAATGCCCACGTTGAACGAAGCTGTTGCAACGACCTGTGCGGTGGTTGCGGAAAGGAAAATCTTTTGCAAACTACCGTTTGCAGGAATATACGCTGTGATGTTATCCACGCTTCTCGTATCCTTGCCCTCGGCAGAGATGGAAAAGCTCTGTCCCGCTGCAGAAGCAGGGACGGTAATGGCCAGCGTTTCGCTCCTGCTGCCGGTATATCCGGACACGCTTGCGCCTGCGGGCAGAGCGGAAGTATCGAGGGTATAGCCGCTGTTAATGTTTGTGAGCCGCACTGAGGTCTGCCCGCTGAAGCCGCTACCGTTGGCGGTCAGCTGTACGGTAGAGGTCGAAAAGTCGATGCTGTGGGGAAGTTCCTGCCTTGCGCGGGCTTTGGCAAGCAGCTCATCCGCGTATTCCAGGACGTGTTCATATCCGCTCTTGGCGCGGATGGCGTCAGGATTGGTTCTGCGGTTGGTGAAACTGTAGGATTCGGCTTCGCCCTGCTCCGAGAGCCAGAAGCGGATGGCATTGGCGGTGGCCTGCCTTGCCTCGTCGTCGGTGAAGCCGGAGGGACGGTTGTTGGGGTAGCCGTACATGAGGATGGAGTTCAGCCCCGAGAGGGTACTGGCCGAAAAGACGGAGGAGGGGGATGCCGCCGTATAGGTGTCGCCATGGGGGTTATCCGCCGCGTGTTCCACGCAGTAGACAACCTCGCCGGTCTGCTCGATCCAATGCCTCGGCGTGTTCAGGTCTTTCCATGCGCCGTCTTTGTAATACTCCAGATAGTCAAAGGCGCTGTTGGTCTGGCTTTCGATGGTGACGGTACTTTGTGCCGCAAAGGCTGCGCCGGGTATTAGCCCGATGACGGTCAGCAGGCACATAAGCAGCGCCATGATGCGTTTGGTTTTCATTCTTTTTGCCTCCAAATAGGATTTTGTGTATGTAAAAAGCGCCTTATGGCGCTTGAATATTAGCTTAAACTCAGATAAGCCTTCTGCATTTCTTTTTTCGGTCAGTAAGTTTCTCGGAGAGTATCAAGGGTTGGGGGTATGGGGGAAGGGGCTTATCCCAGGCACCGCCGATGCCATACCGGCAAAAGGGCAGACCTCCCCCTTGGCGTAAGATTCATTTTTTGAACACAACGCAGGTTGCAAGACCGCACTTTTTCAGTGTTTCATTGTAGTAAAGGCAATGGGGACAATCCCGCTGCCGGGCATTTGGAGAAACCACCCTGCGCCTGTCGCGCTGAAAGCCCGGTTTTTCCTGCATCATGCGCTCGTAGTTTCTGTCTTTGCCCTCGGTGAACAGCATATACGCACCTCCTTTTGCAACTTCAGGGCACAGAAAAAGCGCCCATGCTCGTCAGCACGGACGCTTTATCGTTCATGTTCGCGTTCCTGTTTTAGCCGTTCAAGGCGTTTTGAGTAATATTCACATGCTTTGATTATGAAATCCTCCCGCTGCTTGGGCGTGTACTCTTTCGGGAAGTATTTTTCGAGTTTACTGCCCTGTATGGTGATTTTGTTCTGCTGCGGCTTTTCCTCCTGCATGACAAGCTCCATGCCGTTGCGGTCTAACTTACCCTCCTGCGCCGCTGCTTTAAGCCTTTGCGCCTGCGAAAGTGAAGGCGTACATTCCTCTTGTGCCATAACGTCAAAAAGCTCTGTTTGCTGTTCTTTTGGCAGGTAGGAAAGTTCAACGGCGGGATTAAAGGCAATTTTTCTATCGTCCACCATTTCAAGCAAGGGTGGAATAAGCTCTGTTAAGCGGATATAACGTTGAATTTGCTTTATACTTTCGCCCGCTTGTTCAGCTACAATAGCATTAGAGCGACGTTTATCAAAATGCGGGTCAACTTGGCCCGCATTTTCTTTCGAGGGTCGTCCCGCCTGTCTTTTAAGAGCCTCCAGCTTCATTTTATACGCAAACGCTTTCTCGCTGAACGTGATGGTTTCGCGCTGAATATTCGCGTCAACGACGATAATTGTCGCTGTATCATCGTCAATATCCCGAACAATGAGGGGGAGCGTATCCTTTCCCGCAAGTGTGCTTGCGAGCTTGCGCCTATGCCCCGAAAGAAGCTCATACCCACCAGCTTTGCGCGGGCGGGCAAGGCATGGCGTATGAACGTCAAGACGGGTAATGCTCTCCACCATGTCCATTAGCTCTGCATCCTGTCGCACATGATAAGGATTATTCTCAAAATCATGCACTTCGGAAATGGGAACGGTTATGACCTGTTCGCCTTGCTGCTGCTTTTCAGCCTGCCTTGATTCCTCGCTTGAAAACAGGTCATCTACTGAGGTCAGCTTCATGTTTCTCACGTTGCTTGCCACCGCTCATCACCTCCTTTGTCAAAGCCTCGTATGCTGCCGCCGCTTTGCCGTGGGCGTCGTGGATATAGATACTCTTGCCTTAGGCGCTGGTTTCCGCTGCTTTGATGGCAAGGGGTATCTCCGTTTTGAATACACGGAGTTTATCGCCATAATTGTTTCGGAGCATATATGCGATGTCCTTTGCAAAGTTCGTGCGGTTATCCACCATTGTGAGCAAAGCGCCCTCGATTTTGAGGTTGGGATTGATGTTCTTTTTGACGCGGTTGATGGTCTGTAAAAGCTGGCTCATTCCCTTTGCGGGGAGATAGTGGCTTTGTACTGGAATAATGACGCTGTCCGCCGCCGCAAGCGCATTGACCGTAATCATACCCAAGCTCGGCATACAGTCAATGAGAACATAATCGTACTTGTCCTTGACCTCGTTCAGATAGTTCCGCAATACGATTTCTCGGCTCATTATATTTACAAGCGATACCTCCATAGCGGATAGCTCGATATTTGCGGGCATGAGATCAACGCCCTCCGCATGGTGCAATATCCCTTCATCCGGCACGATAGGCTCCTCCATGATGACCTTGCTCATAATGGTAGCAAGGGAAACAGGAAGCTTGTCCGGCTCGTTCCAGCCAAGGGAATCCGTCAGGTTGCCCTGGGCGTCTGCGTCTATAAGCAGCACCTTCTTTCCCTGCCGCGCAAGCCCTATACCGAGATTGACGGCTGTTGTGGTCTTGCCCACGCCACCCTTCTGGTTGGCCAGGGCGATTACTTTGGTCATGTGGTTGTCCTCCTTCAAAAATGTTTTTTAGTAACAAAAAACCGCCTTTCATTTGAAAAGCGGCGATCTGTGTTTTTACCATTTATCCATTTTCATCAAACATCATTTGATAATATGTTATCAGCGTTTCGTTAATTTTACAGTAAATCTTGTCAATAGCTTCTGTGCTCTGCCCCTCCGTGCGGAGTTTTTCTCGTTTGATCTTAAGTAGTCTTCTTTTTTCATCAATCAAATCTATCATAAAGCATATTCTATGGCGTTCAAGATATAGTTTTAACTCTCTATATATATATTCTCCAAGGTCAGTGAGAGGTACAATCGAGCCCTTGTCATTACGCCCCAGGTTCTTACTATAATCTGGCGAACAGGGGTCAATAAAACCACGATTTCCAACAACAGCCTCTGTCTCATCTTTTCCAACCCACTTATCTGACTTTGCCCGATTGCAAAAAGGACAAGTGTAAACAAGATTATCATAGTTGTATTTTAGATGACTAAACCGTGATTTGGGCGCAAAGTGATCAACGTGATAGTTACCTGATCCCCCGTAATACTTGTCAGTATCATCGCAATAAGCACATTTATTATGAAAATCAACTTTCAACCTTTTTTTGTTTTCCGAAATTGTTCGCCAGCATTCGCCATGGTATGATCTTGATGGCGGTGTTTTTTGAATTGAATACATTTATTCACCTCCAAGTATCTTATCCAATTTTTCTATCAACAAACTGAGATTTGATATGCTCAATTCCTCTTTCGTTTTTTGTGGCAGACTGTGCTTAGCTGCAAAACTTCGTTCGATTCTAGAATCGAGTTCTAGAATCCTATTGTCGATTTCGGAGGTGGCTCCTCTCATGGGCAAAAGCTCACACAACTCGGTTTCCCATGCCTCAACTTGTTTTTGAACGGAAACTATTTGTTGCACTAATTTACCATGAAGCTCGTCCCGTTCCTTCTCTTCTGATAAATATCTTTCATAATCAAAAACCTGATAGGCGTTGAATAATTCATGGTCAAATAAGTCTTCCTCATATGATGTCAAAATGAATAATGGGAGAAACTCATTGTATTCCACGAGTTTCTTAGCAACTGCAATCCCATTATAAGCTGCTGTTCTCTGCGAATTGAGTTTATAATCTATTATCATGCATTGAACCTGTTTGTCGATAATTTCTGCAACTGTTTCGTAAATGTCGCGCTTTACCTCAAACTCGACAACGTCAAATGATACATCGGCATATCTCCGCTTCATCGATTTTCCTGAAAAACCGTCCTTTAAATGAGACAGTATTAACGTCACCTTTCCAGCTTCATCATCCAGAATACCAATGCGATATTTCATAATTCCTCACTTCCCAATACTAAATTGCATTTCAAAGCAGCCCTTCCATTTTACTAGCTTGGGCGATGAATTGTATTCTCTTAAGGTAGAGGATACTATGTACATTCCGAGTCCCGTTCCTATCTTGTCGCCGTTAGAATCAACCTTGCTCGTCGTTCCAAATTTGAAAATATCATAGGGATCACTAAACGTGGTACTATCAATTCCTTTACCATTATCAGAGTATACGAGATCGAAATAGTCATCACACGACAACCGAATTCGGATACATCGCTGTTCAATATCCGAGCCCTCAAACGCCTCCATCGAATTAATAATTAAATTATAAACGATGCTTTCTATATCGATTGGAAAGACACGACGTTCAAAACTATTATTATCTGCCTGGATATAAATTTTGATTTTCTTCCGGGCAAGTATCGGATTAAGAGTGCTAACCGTGTTAACAACCAAACTTACCAAGTCGTGTTTTGTCCGTTTCCTTTTATCAGCACGAGTTTGTGTTGTAATAACAGAAATCCATGCTTTTAGAAAATCATCATTATTATTTAAGTCGGTAAGGTGCCTCGATATTAACATTTCATCATCAGTCTCTATGGCGCGCTTAAATGTTCCGACTCTATTGACCAGTTGGCTTTGAATGCTTTTTAAATCATGAACGATAGCGGACGTTATAAGGCCATTTGTCGCCAAAGATCTAAGTAGGCTTATTTCTGATACTAACTCTTCTCGTTCTTCTTGATAATACTGTACCGCTTCAGCCAACCTTTTAGTCTGATTATACTGGTCGCCTTCTTCATATCCCTCGCCGCTGCTTGAACTCTGTTCAAGTATTTTCTTTGCTATAGCTTGTCCTTCTTGCTTTACGTTTTCCTTTCTGTTGATGGAATCTGAGTAGAGCTTAAGTGTTCTCGCAATATATGACCTATCATGTTCAAATTGTGAAATGATCGCAATTAAAACTTCCTGCAGTTCATGATAAGTGTCATTTTCAATCAAACCTTCGCGGCTAGACATATCAACGATACTTGGGTTATATACTCTAGAGATGGAAACAACCCCGTACCCTTGGGCATTCCGAACCGTCCAGCTTTCACCCGCATGAGTGACAGCGGTTGGATTTCGAGATTTTCGAGCATCTAATCCTAACCAATCATACTTACCATTGATTTCGCCATAAGGCCTAATCCAAAAACTATCACGGTATACTTTGATGCCCGCGTGTAGTTTCATCCATTTCCCACGCATTTTGCTTATTTCTTTAGTAAACAAAAGCTCCCTAGAATCTTCATTGCTTTGTAATTTCATAAAAGTATATTCAAAAGTAAACGCTCCTATTGCTTTTATGGCTTCGATTTTCTTTAAGTCATTATTTGATAGCAATTCCGTAATACTGAGATTCTTATGGATTACCCGATTCACAAAATCTTCTCTACGGTATGGATATACTTGGAATCTTTCCATCTTGAACAACTCAGCAGGCATCCTGTTAATATCGAACTCATTCCTATCAATCGTAATTTGAAAACTCTGTCCATCAAATTTTGCTCTTATTTTGTAATCATATTCATCAGTAATATCGTTTTCAATCAACTCATATTTAGAGTTAATTCCGCTCATTACTGCTATATTGAAATCATCATGAATCGATGGAGGCAAAAGGTAGCCCAATGATGATTGTATCGCATTGCGGAATTTCTCATCCCATTTGTCACGTAAGCCAGTAATCTTGAAAAAAGTTCCCTTTTCAAACGTTGCTAGCATGAATTTTTTTGAAATTAGCTGCATATTATCTTGAATGCTGCGCGGAAGGTATGAAGCATAGCAATTGGGCAAATATTCAATCGTAGCGGACATGTCATCAAGCAATTTCCCGCTTTCCTCGAACTGCGTCCACGCAGTTTGCCAATGAATTGTCGGTCCATTTGGATCGTTTTGTGTATACATATCACAAAAACTGCCTAATCTGTCAAGCGCAAAACGACCAATGCCCTTTTCGCCAGATTTTACACGCCCTTTTAGCGAATTGAAATCGCTCTTTTTATTATCGGTACCAATTAGCATCCAGCAATTTTCAACAGTATCACGAGTCATTCCAGTCCCATTATCAATAATGTAAATAGCATCATGTTCGGCATCAAAGCACAGTAGACAGAACGAAGCATCAGCATCATAAGTGTTTTTTACCAACTCAATTACTGCGCTGTCAATTCGCGACATGCTTTCTCTTCCCAATAAGATGGTGGCTCTGGACGATATTTTATAATTAAGTTTTTCCATGATTATACTCCTCGCACCAATCAAACTCGTAACTCTCTATATCTTTTGCTGTAATCCTTATTGATTCACCGCTCGCATAAATACCTATATTACAGACATATTCATAAAACTCTTTGCTCTGCAATATTTGTTTGGCAACATCTAACGATAATGCTCCTTTAGTGCGTATGTAGATTCCAGAATAAGGTACCACGTCTTCTCCTAATTCATATACTTCAACGCATTTAGTTACGACTGTTGAAAGCAACAGTTTCTTTTGACATATTGTTGTCAAGGCTTGTGATCTACCATATTCAAACCATTTTGAATTCTTATCGGAATTTCTCGCTATCAGTCTATCATAATACTTGTGAAGATGCGACATGGCATTTGGAAAGCTTACAGAAAAAGCATCCTCAGTATATCTTTGCAATCCCTTCTCGAAATGATATGGAAAAATAATATACTCATTTTTCCCATACCTTAGTGTTCGCGGACTTGCGGTTTTACGCACCACTTGTTTCTCAATGGCTATCCCATCTACATCAATGCTCGTATCGGTCTCAGTAGCATTCCTAAGCACAAAAGCCTCATTAAGAAGCGTAGCAACAACAATTGAAGCAGTAAAAAAATCTGAGAACTTATACTTAGCGGTCATTTCCCTCTTGTCATTGACAAATATCCATTTCTGTAATGATCTTAGGCTTTCTTTCTCTATTCTATATTTCACGCCTGTCGCAGCATTGCGATAATGAAAATAAGACCTGTTCCATCCGCCATCACACATAAGTATTGTTGAGGATGTAAGGACTGATCCAAACAGCTTTATAGTGGCAAAATCAATTACCTCAGCTATATATGGAAGGGTAAGTTTGCGCAGTTCCTTTGCGTAAACATTTTTATATATGCTACTTGGCAAGAGGTAGACTAGCTTTCCTTCTTTGTTCAAACAGGATAAATCGCGTTCAAGAAAAGCGTAACAATAATCAAATGCGCCTGATCCACATGATTTATACATACTTTTTAGCTCTTGACGTGCCGTATTATCCAATTCTCTGTACGTGATATAGGGTGGATTTCCAAAGATATAATCAAACCCTAAGGTTGGACAAAAATGGAGCGAATTAGCATTATGAACATTCCATTGTACATCAACGATCCAAAATTGTTTTGCAACTTCAGATAGTTTTGCGCGGCAAGCATCGCAACATTCCTCGTCGATATCATAACCCCAAATATCGCGTTCCAATCCTTTTTTTACTGTCTGAACTGGCAATTGATGATTTAAACAATCCAAGATATATCTTTTTATAACACATGCAAGCAAATTGCCTTCACCGCACGCGCTTTCTAAAACTCTTTTGCCATATAGTTTTGACCGATAATGCGCTAAATCCAACATCTGGTTTGCGATATTTTCGGGAGTAAACACTTGGCACTTATTATTCATATGCCTGCTCCTAATAATCCAATAATCAGCAATCTTCTTTTCATAAATGAGAAAGCCTATTAATTTGATATTATATCACATATTGAATATAGATGCTATTTGCTAACCCCAAAAAGGCGGCATGTGCTTCTACATCGTCAACTGATATGAACCATTAAGATTCAAAGCAACTACCGAGCACG
>OLSX01004376.1_pt1 | contig 10599 bp, 6 predicted proteins | sample 1673141 | NCBI WGS metagenome assembly OLSX01 (sample SAMEA3136759, study PRJEB25190) | human gut metagenome | biome: human gut; feature: human-associated habitat; material: faeces | place: Austria | collected 2013
AGGCCACCAAGTGGGTCGGTCTCGCCTTCGTCGTCCTGACGCTCGCTCTGCACTTCGTTTGAGCTTCACTTTAATAACAAAAAACCGCCGCACGGTTTGTGCGGCGGTTTTCTTTTCCGCTCCGCTCTTCTCGTCCAACGTGATAAAATAAACCTTGATCTTATAGAACCGATCACCATTCTCGTTGAAGAATAATTCGGATAAACGAGCTCGTTTGATGTCTGTTACCGTAAATTCACCCGTGATGAAGGGGCGGATCTCCTCGATGATGCGAGCTTCCGCTTCCGTAAAAGACAGGGCGTCTACCAAGTAAGGCTCGGTTACTTTTTTCTGCATGCCATTTTCCAGCATTTTCTCGTAAGAGACCTTACATTCAAACCAATTGTGCATATGCTTTACTTTTTAATTTAGTCTGTACTCTGTTTAAAACAACGTACAAATATAGTGGCTATTCGTCAATAAAACAACTTGCCGCAAAAGATATAATTTGTCAGGATGTCTAATTTCGCGTGTTTGTTTTCAGTTGGAATTTAAAATAGAGAGATATGGATGAGAAAGATTTGGTGGAAGGGATGCGAGAGTATATAAGTCTGTTACAAAAGGAAGGACGGTATTCCTCGGCGAAAAGTTATCAGGATGCGATGAACTCTTTTATACGGTATAGCGGGACGGATCGTATCCCATATACATATATAAATAAGGATACTCTTCGCCGGTACGAGGCTTATTTGTTGGAGAAAGGCTGCATGCGTAATACGGTCTCCACGTATATCCGCCGTTTGCGTTGTATCTATAACAAGGCGGTGGAGAATGGCGAGGCGGCGTTTATCCCCTCTTTATTCAAGGGGGTTTTTACGGGTGTGGAAAGCCAGCGCAAGAAATCCTTGCCTCTGGGGGATTTGAATCGCCTGATGACTGTCCCGGTAAAAGGAGAGAAGTTGAGGAAGACACAGCTGACGCTTTGCTTGATGTTTCAATATGGGGGGATGTCGTTCGTTGATTTCGCCCATTTGAATAGGGGTAATATCAAGAACGGCATATTGGATTACAATCGCCAGAAGACCGGGACCTCTATGCGGTTGGAGGTCTTGGATACGGCGGAGGCTATGTATAAGGAGCTGGCAGGTGAGAGGGGTGGAGGCTCCGGCTATTTATTTCCCTTTTTAAGTGGGACGAAGAACGGCCATGAGGAATATCTCGAGTACAATGCGGCCTTGTCCCGGTTTAACCGGAACTTGAAGACGTTGAAGGAGGTTGCCGGAATAGCCTCGGATGTGACTTCCTACACGATCCGTCATTCTTTTGCCATGGCATTGAAGGAGCAAAATGTCCCCATTGAGATGATCAGCGAGTTATTGGGGCATAAATCCATCAAGACAACCCAGATTTATCTGAGAAGTTTCTCGTTGGAGAAAATGACGGTGGTAAATAAGTCTTGCTTTGAGAATGTATATAATTATATGCCAGAGGTGGGGTGAGGCTACTTGGGGAGTAGCGTTCATTTCACGGTGCAAATGTAGCAAAAAATAGCAAATAACAAGCAATCATTAGTTTTAGTTTGTGCTCCGGCCTTGATTCTCCTTAAATCTTCGTTCTTATTCCTAGTGTATAGACATGGCAATAGAGACGAAATGATCTCGTATTTCCTACATCATCACGTCCCTCCTAAAAATCGAACATACATTCTTGTAGAGACGGGGCGTGCCCCGTCTCATCCCCTCAAAATGGTATTCTAAATTACTGTCAGACGGTGGGAGACGGAGCACGCTCCGTCTCTACAACTGGGTAATAACCATTTTCCAACCTTTTAAGCTACTTCCCGAGTAGCTTAATATTTCAAGCGATGGTGATTTTCAGAAAAGCCATTTTTAAAGACATAAAGTGTTGTTTATCAAGAGTAAATATGGTTCTCTTGGTAGGGCTTTGAATTGTCGTGAGGCTTGAGTGGAGATCCTGCTATAATCTTAGGAAAAGATAATCATAATGATGAATGTTTTGAGAGACGGTTGCTCGGAGAGGGGTACGGCGCGGGTTGGCAAGCGTCATGACCTGAAGACTGTACGCTGGTACGTGCTCACGCTTCCTACTACGGGTGTGGCACGACGCGACAGGATCAGCCCCGCTAAAAGCTTGGATGCCGAGCTTTCCCGGCGCAAGCGTCGTGGGGAGACGTTGTTCGAGTATTTCGCCCCCTCCTATGTGGAGGTGAGGAAGGTGGACGGAAAGATGGTCAACACGAAGCGGCCCCTGCTGTTCAACTACGTGTTTGTTCGGTCCTCGGTTGAGGAGATCTTCCAGATGAAGCGTACGCTTCCCCTATACAATTTCCTTCCCCGGGTCTCTTCCGGAGGCATGACTCATTTCCCTTATCTGTCGGATGACGAGATGGGGAATTTACGTTGGGTGGCGGAATCTTATTCCAACGAGCTTCCGGTGTACGTACCGGACAGCGACCGCTTGCTGAAGGGAGACCGTGTGCGTATCACGTCCGGTTATTTTACCGGTATGGAGGCGGAGGTGGTGATCCAGCCGGGTGGCGGGCATAAAGATGTGATGGCTCGTATCCTCGATTGCATGTGGGTCCCCTTGTTGGAGGTGAAGCCGGGCGAGTATGAGCTGATCGAGCTGAACACAAAGGGTAAGCACGTCTATACCCATCTGGATAACGACCGTCTGCGGGAGGGCTTGCACGATGCCTTGGGACGTTACCATGCCTCCGGCAGCGTATCAGAGGAGGATACTCGTTTGGCCCGTGAGGTGTTGAGATCCTACGGTTCGCTCCGTGCGGAGACGGACGTGATGCGTTGCAAGATCTACTCATTGCTTCTTTCTGCCTACAAGTTGTTGGGCGATGAGGAGGAGTTCACACGTTTGCATGACACGATGCGTGGTATGCTCCCGGTGGTGAAAGCTCCGCAATCCCGTGCCTTGTTGCTGGTGACGCTCTACGGTTGCACGGACAGCAGTCTTTACCGTCAGATGGCGCACGAGGTTGTGGATCCGTGGCGAAGTGAGTCCTCGCCCAAGAAAAGCAAGTTGTCGTTGATCCGCCGGCTGGACGATTACGATCGGTGGCTCAACCATGAAATAAGTTAACAGTAGACAAGTGACAGTTGACAGTTTAAATCATAAATCATAAATCAAAAAGAAATGTCTTCCCTTCCTTCCGGCGTTCGTTTGGTGCGGTTGCTGAACGAGCATTTGGGTGAGATCATGGGGCGTGAGCGTACGAACCAAAACTCGATCCACCTGTATTGCACGGGGCCTTATTGGGTGGCGTTCGAGTGCTCGGCCTATCAGTTGCGCCGTGTGTTCCCGGACAGCGAGATTACGCCAATGCGTTTGCTCGGCTACCCTTTTCCTGTGGTGATGGTGTCCGTTACGGATCGTTCGCTCCGCTCGTATGCCCGCAAGCACATCTTGCGAAGAGACGACATAGATTACAAATTATTAACAGCATCCCAACTCTCCCATGAGGACTACCAAGCGTGGCATGCCGGCGAGGTGAAGGGGTTGCCTTCATTAAGTGAGATCGTATGAGTGAGGTGCAAATTCTATTATTGTTATTACTGTCCGGATATCTGATCTCCGTGTCTTTGGGCATGGTGATCATCCCGAGGATCTTGGTGATCTCCCACAAGAAAAGACTGTATGATGTCCCGGATTCTCGAAAGGTACACACGACCCCAGTTCCCCGCTTGGGTGGCCTGTCGTTTTTTCCCGTGGTCTTGATGTCGTTTGCCTTGGTGATAGGCTTTCGCCTTTATCTGTGGCCCTCGGATCTGTCTAGCTTCTCGATCGAGATGCTCCATGAGTATCTTTTCTTGTTCGTGGGCATGACACTTCTTTATCTGGTGGGTGTCTGCGATGACTTGGTCGGGGTGGGTTACCGCTACAAGTTCATCGTACAAGTCGTGTCGGCCCTCCTGCTGGTGTTGTCCGGCAATTGGCTCGATACGCTGGGAGGCCTATTCGGGATCTATTCGGTCCCGGCCTTGCTGGGTGTGCCAGTCACGGTTTTCGCCGTGGTTTATGTGACAAACGCTATCAACCTGATTGACGGGATCGATGGTCTGGCCTCCGGTTTGTGCTGTATCGCTTTATCGGTCTTGAGCGTGTTCTTTTTCATTCAAGATCAATGTGTTTATGCCTTGCTCGCTATCTGTACGCTGGGAATCCTCATGCCTTTCTGGTGCTACAATGTCTTTGGCAATGCCAACTGCGGGCATAAGCTCTTCATGGGCGATGCTGGGAGTTTGACGTTGGGCTACGTGATCAGTTTCCTGATCATTCATTTATGTGTATCGAATAGTACCTCTACGGAGCGTTCGAATCCTTATTTGGTGATTGCCTTTTCCACGGTCTTGGTACCGTTGCTGGACGTGGTACGTGTGGTGCTGCGCCGCCTTCGTGAGCACAAGAACCCGTTCTTGCCGGACAAGAACCATTTCCATCATAAGTTGTTGCGCACGGGTATGCGGGTGCGGATGGTGATGGTGACGATCATTTGCGTGTCCGTTTTCTTTATCGCATTGAATATTGTATTGGATAATCATTTGAATGTCAATTGTATATTATTTTTAAACCTGTCTCTATGGACGGTTCTTCACTTGGTGATCGATTGGCTGATCGCCCGGAATCGGCAGAAGAGGGAATCGGCATTCGACAAGAGGTTCTAGACAAGGAAAGCCGGGAAGGGCAATTCCGTCCTTCCTATAAATCAAAATACCATGAAGAAAGTATTGAAAGGCTGGCTCATCGATAATGCGGTGACCACCGACAACAAGACGGACAAGATCCTACTGCTCGAAACGGCAGGCAGCATGAATCTTGACGACATCCTTGAAGAAATGTACGAGACCAACACAGGCCTGCAGCGCGAAACGTTACGCCACGTGGTGGAGCTTTACCACCGCATCGTGAAGAACGCCGTCCTGCGGGGCGTACAGGTCAACACCGGGCTGTTCTACGCCGTCGCCAAGTTCCTCGGCGTGATCGAGGGGGGCAAATGGGACCCGGAGAAAAATTCCGTCTACATCGCCCTCACCCAAGGCAGGGAGTTGCGCGAGGAGATCGCCGAGACCGCCGTCTCGATTCTCGGCGAGAAAGCAAACGTGATGTACATCCTCGAAACCGAAGACCGCAAGAGCGGCCGCAGAGACGGCAGCGCGACGGCGGGCAAGAACTTCTTCGTGCGTGGCGCGATGCTCAAAGTCATGGGCGACGACCCGGCGGTGGGAGTAACTCTCACCGACAGCAAAGGCACAGTGACGAAGATCGACGACGATGACATCACCATCAACAAGCCTTCGGAACTGACCCTACTGCTCCCGACCGGTTTGGAAGATGGCGAATACACGCTGACCGTCACCACGCAATACAGCAAAGGCAACATCGGCCTCAAATCGCCCCGCAGTGTTTCGACACAGATTTGGGTCGGCGGCCGTCCCGAAGAGGGCGGCGATGATGAAAAGCCAGGCGAACTGTGGCCCTCCCTTTGCCATTGACGCCGGATGTGCGTCTGGAAAACAGAAAGATAAACCTAAACATAAAAAAAAGAATCGTAAATGGAACTATTTTTACATGAACAATATCCGCCAAATCGAGCGGGTAGAAAACGAGGAAGGAGCTGGCTTTGGCTGTTTCTTTTGTTGATGATAGTAGGGCAACAGGCGAAAGCGCAAGACTTTTACCTAAATGCAAACAAAGCCAACATAACAGATCGGATCGCCTCAGATGGCTATGTCCAAGTGGATGTCCCAGTCTATGAATCCACAGGTAAAGACGAAAGTGTGTATAATGGATGGTTATACGTCAAAACAACAGATGGTACTCAAGATTGGAAAAAAGTATTCTGCTTTTATACACAACAAGGGCGAGATGAGTGGCAAGACTCTGATAATGTGGATGATAGAATATGGATGGTTGTCCGATTAAATGATTATGAAAATTCCCCCGGATTTGATCTGAGCGGATTTTCATTTGTCAATAATGGATATGGTTATCAAAAGATTGAGAACAATAATAAGGTTTATTTAAACCAAAGAAATGAAGGAGATGTTTGTGTGACTCGTGCCTCATTTCGTTGGTATATTCCGGGTAAGTTCGCTGGAAAAAATTTGGAATTTAAGGTCGTAATGGATGTTGACTATAATTCTGATGATGATAAAGAAATAAGAACTGAAAGTGGCATAACGAGTGGTACTGGCGGTAATTTCCCCAACCCTACATTAAGTTATAACTTATCGCAAACTCCGGGTAAATACACGGTGACGTATGCCGGTGTACAAGCGAAAGATGGAGACCTAATCCATTGGGATAATAATGGAACAAGCAATAGTCCTGGAGCAACCGGGAATAAGGATTATGACGTACAGAACACAAGCCGGGATGTGAAATTCACTTACCATTATAAACTGCATGACTATGCATATGCAGAACGTTCCGCCCAAATCACATTGAAACCGTTCCGTTATCCTGACGCACTGACGGCTACGGATGTGGCGAACGGGAACACGGAGGTTTCATGGAGCATCCCCAATGCAACGGCAGGGGATGATTTTTCTTCCTCTGGAACCTATGAAGTTCAACGATCGATGGACCAGAATTTCAACAATCCGATTTCCATAGGGATTGTAACGATTGAAAAAGGGAAGACGGACTATTCAATAGAAGATAAAACCGGAGAGGGAAATCTGAACGGGACGGTTTACTACCGCCTGCGCCGTTCGGATGCTGCTTTGTGGCAATGGGATTATGTCAAGAGCGGGTCGATCGAGAAAACGATGTCGCACCTGCAAGTGCTTTCCGCCAAGGCAGAACGACACAACTGGGAAACAACCGACGCAAAAAAGCAGCAGGCGAAGGTCACCTGGACGATGGATGGAGATGCAGAAGATCAGAGTAAGGTCTGGACAGGAGGAGCCAAAGTGATCGTTGTACAGCATAAGAATCAGGGGGGCGGAGCTGTTACGGACGAAGAAATCGAAGCCACGGAAGAGGATGTAAAACGTGGTTACCTGATCGATGACCTGAACACGACCTGCGTGAACTATACCTATTCCGTCTTCGTGCGTCCGGGCAACGACAACTACCCGGAGCAGTCACCCCGGGTGAATGCGGAGATAACCGGCGAGCCGATTCTCCCGACGCTTTCCGGACAAATCACGTCGTTTACCGCTTCCAAGGGCTATTTCTCGGATCATACCACGTTGCAGTGGACGACCGATGGGATTGCGATAGACCAATTCGAGGTACTCCGCCGCGAATATAAGAAGGGACAAGCAGAAGATGCAGGATGGGAAACAATCCATACACAAGAGGGCGGAACACAGACCTCGTTCTTGGTGAACGACGATAAGGGGCATGCCGGTGTGATCTATGAATATCGGGTAGATGCCGTGACGCATTGCGTGGATGAAGAGATTGCAAATCCTTCGGAGGTGGATCGCGGTTTCCGAAGCCCGACAGGGACGATCAGCGGGCAGATCCTCTTCCAATATGGCGATGCTGTCGCAGGAGCGACCGTGCTGGCCACGTCGAACGACCAAAACCTGAAGAAGGGGCAGAGCCTCCTGTTTGACGGCAACGGCACGATGACCACGAAAGCAGAAATGGCCGTCCCGACAGATGCCTCCATCCAGCTCTTCGTGAAGCCGACGGAGGAGAACCAAAGCGTGACACTTCTCTCGTGGGGGCACTTCGTGCTCGGCATTCAAAAGGGCAAGCCGGCGATCAGCGCCAATGGAGGAACTTCGTGGATACAGGCAGAAACGACTTTGCCAACCGGCCGGTTCACGCAACTGACAGCAGCTTTCGATACAGATTTGACGTTATGGCTTTACGTGGACGGCGAACAGGCAAAGGCGGTGACTGCCACTGGACAGGTAACATCATCGGCAAACGAAGCCATCGTAACCATCGGAAAGGGCTTTAAGGGTTATCTTGACGAAGCGCGCCTATGGAACCGTGCACTGACTCAAGGCAACAAGCAAACGGCAGGCGAAATCCAAGACACCTACAACCGCCTGCTGACCGGCACGGAAAACGGCTTGACAGCCTACTGGCGATTCAATGATCCGGTAACCGATGAAGCATACGACATCTCGCACGTCGGGACGAACTATAACAAGAACCACCTCGCGCTGAGCGAGAGCGGCATCACGCTGAAAGGTGAATCTGCGGACGACTATCCGACCGACGGACAGTTGGCTTTGCGTGCAACGACAGATAGCGGTGGCAACTATCAGATTTCGGGTGTTCCCTATGTAGGGGAAGAAACGACCTATACGGTGACACCTTCACATCCGATTCTTCAGTTCAACCCGACCTCCCGCAATGCCGTGATCAGCAACAAGCAACCGGTAGTTTCGGATGTCAAGTTTACGGACAACTCAGCGATTGTGATCCAAGGATATGTCTTTTACGAGAACAGTTCCGTTCCGGTGAAAGACGCGACGTTCAGCATCGACGGCCAGGTGGTGACGGCCAATGGACTGCCGGTCAAAACCGCAACGGATGGCAAGTTCTCCTTCAGCGTTCCGGCAGGAGTACACACGGTAAAGGTGGAGAAAGCGAACCATACGTTCAAGGACGACGGTCGCCTGCTCGACAGCAACGGTAACAACTACAACTATCAGCAACCGATGAGCGACATCCGCTTCTGGGACCAGACGAAAGTCAAGCTGATCGGCCGCGTGGCCGGCGGTACGGTAGAGCAGAACAAGCCGCTTGGCTTCTCGCTCTCGAAGAACAACCTTGGTGACAGTCCGACACTTGTCTTGAAACTGGAAGGCGATGCAAGGAGTGAAATCTACGATAAGGATGCAGCCGGAGGAGACAGCGCGCCGGAATCGAAAGACACGACGCTGACGCACTACGACGGCAAGCATACGAACAAGGTAACGTTCAACCAGTACGACATCGTGATCAACCCGAATGCGGAAACCGGCGAGTTCGAAGCATGGCTCTTCCCGGTTAGCTACAAGCTGAACCAAGCAACGGTAACCGGTTGGGAGATCATGCCGGGTGCTGCGCCGACCATCGACCTGACCAACGTCTTTACGGAAAAGACCTCCGAATACATCCCGGTGGACGAAGAGGGCAACGAACTGCCTACGCAAACGATCAGCTACAACGAGAAGTTCTCGCTGATCCACCGCGTCGAGCCGACCATCTCTTACAAACAGGCGAACCGTGCTGGGAAGACGATGGGCTATTTCGGTTACGAGTCTTACGCAATTGCCGACATCAACGGCGGGGAGCCGGATACGGTCAAGCTCTATGATGCCGAACAGCAGAAATACCTGTTTGATGCTCCGGTTTTTGCCGTCGGTTCTTGGAACTTCTTTGTTGAAGCGACCGAAGACTATTATTACAACAACGTGAGAGAGGGCGAGCAGATGAATGTGGATCGCGTCCCGACACAAAAAGGTGCACTGAAGATCACCAATACATTCAATACAACCAACCTTCCGCAAGAAGAAGAGCTGGATGACAACGGGAAGAAACTGGTTACCGTCGCGATGAACAAGCCGATTTTTGCAAGCAATGACAAGGGGAAACTGACCTTCTCCGTGACAATTGGTGAAGGAGATGATAAAAAGATCTACACCGCTAAAACGCTGGAAGGTTTCCTGATTGGGCAAGACCCGCAAACGGATGGTACAGATTTCGTGACAGGCGGTCCGATCATGTTGCTCAACATCTTGCGAGACCCTCCCGGAAGCACCAGCTACAGTTGGTGGGAAAGTGGTCAGACAATCACTTACTACAGCATGAGTGGCAAAGGTTTTACGCAAGTCGGTTCTGAAAGCGCAGGTACCAAATTGGGAACGACGGTTACTACGGGAGTCGGACTTGGCGCATTTACCATCGCCAAATCCGAAATGGAAAACACCGTCACGTTGGCTTCGGAACACGAAACCGCCGTAAGCCACCCGGAAGCCCGTACATTGAGCATAACGACTTCCACACGCTACCAGACAAGCGATGACCCGCTGAATGTTGGGTCGGCAGCCGATGTCTTTATCGGTGTTTCCAATAACATTTATTACGGAGCGGTGGACTATATCGACATTCTCGACAAGGAGGCTTTCGATCAATCTTGGAAAGGCGAGGATGGCACGGTGGAAGACTATACCCAGGCGACTGCGCCTGACGGAACAACCTATTATATATGTAGGCGGAAAGTGTTAAGTTCAACCGTACAGGGAGTAACTCACTTCGCCTACCCGAAGATGCATATCGAAAACATCTTGATCCCGAACTTGATCAAGATGCGCAACGAACTGTTGCAGGTGAAGACCCCTACGTTTGGCGAAACGGAGGCACAGGCAAAGGCGACAAGTGAGAACCGGACGATCTATCTGTCCTATCTGCCCGCAGACGATGAGAATTTCGGAGCACCAAACACGGATGAGTTAAAAAGCTATGCACTTTTCTTCCCGAACGGCGAAATGCCGGAAGAGAAGGAGGTAGAAGACGATCCGGTCTATGAAATGTTTCCCGACTATTTCAAAGACAAGAAGGTGAAGAACGGAACACCGGATTCTGTCTCTTTCTATAACAACAGTATTCAGAATTGGATTGATGTGCTGA
>OLSX01004380.1_pt1 | contig 10595 bp, 9 predicted proteins | sample 1673141 | NCBI WGS metagenome assembly OLSX01 (sample SAMEA3136759, study PRJEB25190) | human gut metagenome | biome: human gut; feature: human-associated habitat; material: faeces | place: Austria | collected 2013
GGATTGCGTGAAAATCTCTTATGGAATGTGTGCAACATAGAGCCTTATTCATGAACAGCGTCACAATAAGGTTTGTTCTATATTGCACTGTACATTGCATCTTTATTTTTCACAATCGTTTGGGAGTGTATAGAATTCAGTAAAGTATCAAAATGTAAACCATACATGTAAGAATATTACGAATTCATTCAACATCCTAATTGTAACTCAAGCAAAATCGATTTGCAACCTCATCCACAACTTAATTTTATTCGGTCACAGAATCGGAAGTCTCTGCCATTCAATCCTCTGGTCCATCAGCAGGCATTTCTCTCACTTGCACGTTCAACTTGCCAAACAAGTTATATAGTTTACGCATTACGTCTTTCCAAGTTTCTAACATTTCATCTACTGTTTCTTCGAAACTTAATTCTTCATTATCCATGTAGTGGCGTTTATCATTTATAGTATCTCCTGCATAGAACAGCAGAAAAGACTCTCCGCAACGGTCATAGTATTGTACGAAGTTGTCCGGAACCGTTTCGTAATCCACATAGAGTTGGTCAAATACAGTTTCTGCAATGCCCCGCGAATAGCGGATATAGATTGAGCCACCCAAAGCTGGAGACTTAATCTGCAATATGCTTTCAAAAGCAAATATTAGGGACGAGGATGGCATCATTGACAGAAAATCTCTTAGAAGCATTCGTGCCGAAATAGGCCGAGCGCTCTTTGCAAGCGGAAAGAGTGCTGAGGAGGTGTCTTCATTTTTGGGTAACTCCCCAGTAGTTGCAAGTCAGTCCTACAACCAGTGTTATCCTACGGACGAGGCACGCAAGTACAATTCATTTTACAAAGAGACTTTGGAAAAATCCGTGCTTTCTTCAAGCAGTATCGGGTCGGAGAAACAGAATAACATGGTTATGGTTGGGACATGTTCTTCAGACAAAATCTGTAAAGGGAAAGATTGTAGAACCTGTCCTGAACGGATTGTCCAAAAGGGAGGTGTAGCTATATGAGTTCTGCTGCACTACAAGTAATTGGCGAATTTAAAATTCCAATTGGAATTCCAGATGCTGCAAAGAAATCTTACGAGAGGCTTCTTACATTATATTCAAGCAATTCATTTGATGGTAACACTTGGAACATTTTCTTGGCTTCTTCAAGCAAGAGCGGAACATTATATTTTCCAAATCAGTATCCGAAGTTGGAAGTTGAAATCTTAAAAGCTTCGATTCTTAATATGCTTTCCGCAGGTGCTACACTTTCGACCTGTTCAGGCAGAATTCACGATGCATGTTTTGTTTTTGACTACTTTGAAAGCAAAAATTTTTCGATTGCTCAGCTCAATCAGGCATTCTTTTTTAGTTTCTATAAATACTTAAAAACAATCCAATTTGAGGTTTGGCATCGTAACCGTTATCTTCAAACTTTGCAAGTTCTTGCCGAAACAGGAGAGGCTCTTGGGGTACTAATTATTCCATCAACTTTGCCCCTTGGCCTCCGTTGGAAAAATTCATATTCTCCAAAACGTGCGCCGGAAAATCAAGTCATCAAACAAGTAGACCGTCTGTTCTTTAATCTGTGCAACGATATTCCTCTTGGGTATCGGGTAATGTACTTTACACTCCGTTTGCGAACGCACCGGATATCCGAGGTCATTGCAATGTCACTTGATTGCATCTCATATCCAGAGGAAAATGTATTTACCATTTCGGTTCCAACTGCTAAGGAAACTGCATATCATGTTCCAGTATTCCACCAATACAGCTTTCTTGCAAATGGAGTGTGCGAAAGCATCTACTATAAATTACTGATGCAACAACATGACTATGCATTATCAATGCAAGAACATCTAAAGCCACAATACCAAGGATATCTGTTTGTACACCCAAAACTTCCACGCATTATCACTACAAACGACTTTAATGATTATCTATCTAAACTCTGCACCTCTAACAACATTGTTGATTCTGATGGTAATGCCACTAAAATCACCTCTCACGACCTACGCCACATAAATGTGTGTGAACGTTTACAGGGAAATATAATCTCTGCAACAGAAACAATGGTAGAATGTAATCACTCCTCACTGGACCAAACCTTGGGATATGGCTATCCAGCCAAAAAAGACGAGGCTAAACATCTTGCCGACATTACAAAGCAGATACCACTATTTGGGGAACAGAAAAAAGTAACATGCCTACAGGTTCCGTCATTCAAGTATAGTCGTCTTCTTGACGAACCGAATACAAGAATCATTCCCGGATACGGTATATGTCGTAATGATAATTGCAAACCACAATTCGAAAAATGTATCGCTTGCGAATCATTCTCCCCAGACCCTGCATGCAGAGATTTTTTCTCAGCCGCGATTGATTTACTATCAAAACGAAACCAACAAATAATTAAGAGGCATGGGGACAGTAAAGTTCTTACGCACAATGAGGAAATGATTCGTCTATACAAAAAATGTCTTGCTAGAATAGAAAGCAATCTTTCATGAAGTAAAAGGAGACTATTCAGTATGAATAATGAAACTAAAGATACTCGTTCCGGAATCAAAGCGTACCAAGAAAGTATGCGTCAAGAAACATTAAGACGAATAGATGATGCGTACAACTACCTCATAGACACGCATCAAACCGTTAATAGGTCTTCGATTAGTAGAGAAAGTGGTGTAAGCCGCGTTACGTTGAACAATCCAGCAATTAGCGAGCATTTGAAAAAATTTCCGGAATTTGCTCCTAAGCAAAACAGAAGTGACACAAAAAGCATTGAGGAACTTTTGCGAGAGCAGGAAATTCTAAAAGAGGCTCTGAAAAAAGCTCAAAACCGTTCACGTCGTCTAGCAAACGAAAATCAGCATATAAAGCAAGAATATAAAGAACTTAATGAAAGCCATCAAAAGCTCCTTGGTGCTTATCAGAAACTCACCGAGGACAAACTCATCCGACTATAAATTCAACGTTCATTAAGGCATGAGCCAATGGTTTTTTAGTCTAAAACAAAAGACCCCACGCTGAATAAATATACAGCGTGAGGTCTTTCATTTTCGGCGTGTACAAAATCTGTAAAGGATTATCTGTAAACTATGGAACAATCTGTAGCTTTGTTGATTCTACGCGATTATTCTATCCTTTACAACCATACTTTACAATGTAAGTACACACTCCTTTGGAGCTAGTAATAGGACTCGAACCTACAACCTGCTGATTACAAATCAGCTGCACTGCCAATTGTGCTATACTAGCGGGAACTTATTTAGTTTAACACAAATAAGCCCTGTTTGTCAATGGCTTAATCGTTATTCCTGCATCATTGCTGTCTGCAATGCACAATAATCTTCCAGTGTCAGCTGCTCAGGGCGGGCGCGCTCGTCGAGATTAGCAGCTTGCAAAGCAGCTATGACCTGGGCTTTGGGCAGGTGCAGGCCGTTGGCAATGGCGTTGGCGGCAGTCTTGCGGCGCTGGGAGAAGGCCGCACGGATGAGGGCGAAGAAGGCGGCCTCGTCGCCGTTGGGTACCTGTACGGCGGGCTTCTCGCGCACATCCAGGCGGATGACGGCGCTGGTCACTTTGGGGGCCGGGTAAAAGCTGCCGGGCTGAACGCTGAACAGCAGTTTCGGCTCAGCGTAATAGGCCACGGCGTAGCTGATGGCACCCGCGTCCCGCGTGCCAGGGGCAGCACACAGGCGCTGTGCGGCCTCCTTTTGCACCATGACGGTAATGTTGCGGATGGGCAGCTTTTCTTCCAGCAGGCGCATTAAAATCGGGCTGGTGATGTAGTACGGCAGGTTGGCGCAGACAGCCACCGGCTTATCGCCAAACTCTTCCGCCAGCAGAGCTTTCAAGTTGACCTTCAGCACATCGTTTAAGACGAGCTTGAAGTTGTCGTAATCAGCCATCGTCTCTTCCAGCAGGGGCGGCAGACGTTTGTCGACCTCAATGGAGACGACCTTATCCGCACGCTTGCAGAGCTGTTCGGTCAATACACCGATGCCGGGGCCGACTTCCAGCGCACCCCAGCCGGGGCCGATACCGGCGGCCTCGGCGATGCGAGGGCAGATGCCGGGGTTGATGATAAAGTTCTGGCCAAAGCCCTTGGACAGGGCAAAATCGTACCGTGCGCACAGGTCACGGATGGTAGACAAATCGGTCAGTGTGGGCACGGCGGACTTCCTTTCCCCATGGTCAAGAGGTTCAATTCTGGCCGGTCAGCGTCATGGCCGCGTTGACGGCCTTGTTGATCTGCGGGTCAGTGTTGAGGGTGTAATCGTAGTAGGCATTCTGCTCGTCGACGGACAGCGAGGCATCAATATCCGGGCTCAGGCCCTCGCCGTTCCAAGTTTGGTCTTCATTGTCCAGTAGCAGGCCGACTGTGATATAGGCGGCAGAGCCGTCGGAAAAGCTCTGGGCATCGCTCATCACAACGCCCTTGCCGGCAGTCTTGGTGCCGACGATGGTCGCGCCGCCCATCTTGCGCAGGGCGTTGGCAAACAGCTCTGCACTGCTCGCCGTGCTGCCGTTGACCAGACAGACCATCGGGACGGTGATTTCATCTTCGTCGGACATACGCAGCGTAGTCACGGTGCCGTCCTTGTCCTGCTTTTTGGCAATATCACCGGAGGGCACACAATAATCAGCGGCGACCAGGGCTGCGTTCAAGTTCTCGCCGGTGTTGTCACGCAGGTCAAAGACAAACGCAGTCGCACCCTGCTGCAGCAAATCGTCCACAGCGGATTTAAACTCACTGGCTGTGCCGGCAGAGAAGGAATCGATGCGGATATAGCCGCAGGTATCCGCGACCATCTGGGCGGCGTAAATCGAAGGCGTCTTGTAGTTAGAGTGTACGAGGTTGAACTGCTGCTCCTGGCGGTCGGGCGTCAGGTAGGTGACGGCGGTGGTCGTGCCCTCTTCGCCCAGCAGTTTGGAGGTCAAGCGTGCGCTGGACGTGATATTGCGAGTGGACTCATCATTGATGGCGGTGATAAAGCCGCCGACCTGCATACCAGCCTCGGCCGCAGGTGAGTTATCATACAGGCGGATAATGCGGGCGTAGCCGGAGGAGGCGTCATTGACGACGGCCACGCCGATGCCGGTTAGGGTGCCTTTTTCGACGGCCTGCTTTTCGCTGTACTCCTTGGCGGTGTAGTAGACGGCGTACTTATCGTTGATGCCGTTCATATAACCGGCAGCCAGGCGGTCGTTCAGCGTATCCTCATCGATGGTGAAGAATTCTTCCGAACGGACGAAGCGGTCGATTTCGGAGAGCTTGTTGTATTGACGCTCCTTATTTTTGACACTGGAAACGGTGGTGTTGAACATTTTCATCGATACGACCATCGTCAGCGAGAAGGTGACGGCCATTGCGATAATGGCAATCGTGGCGGCCACGCCAAGACTGATTTTTTTGCTCATGGGTCTGATGGCTCCTTACTGTTTTTGCGTTTTATGCCCCGTAGGCAAGCGAGAAAATTACCGTAGAGAAAAGGCTCAGCACCATCAGAACGGCGACCACCAGGCAAAAAATGCGCACGGAGGTCTTATGCTTCTGCGGTTTCATAGCAAACTCCCCTTTCGTTTAAGAGAGATAATTCATGACATTGACCAGGACGTTATTGACCTTCATCTCCAAGTGCAGGTGGTTGCCCGTGGAATTGCCGGTGGAACCAACATAGCCCAGAACCTGTCCCTTGGAAACATTTTGCCCCACGCTGACAACAGGGGCGCTATTCATGTGAGCGTACAACGTCGAGTAGGTGTTGCCGTTGTCGTCCTTGCCATGGTAGACCTGGACATAGTAGCCCCAGCTGTAATGGTAGGCCGCGGCGGTGACAACGCCGCCGGAAACGGCGTAAATTTCGGTGCCGCCCGGTGCGGCATAGTCGGTGCCGCGGTGGCCGTTGCCGCCGAAATAGCAGGAAACGTACTTATAGGTAGCCAGCGGGCGACCAAAATCCAGCGAGCACTGGATGGACGCATTGCCGTAGGCCTGGTTCGCGGCGTTCAGCGCGGCGTCCAGCTCGGCAGCGGCCTTATCTACAGCCTTGTTAGCCTCGATCAGCGCAGCTTTGTTGGCTTCGATCTCCGCGTCTGCTGCCGAAATGCTGGCGTCGGTCTGGGAGATATTCTGGGCCAGCTCGCTGGTCTTGCCGTTCAGGGCGGTGCGCTGGGATTCCAAATCGGCCTGTGTGGCCTCAAGGTCGGCTTTTGCCTGCTCAAGGTCAGCTTTCTGCTGTTCCAGTTCGTTGTGCTCGTCCTCAAGCTGCTGGCAGATTTGTTCGTCCTTGGCGACGATCTGCTCCAGCGTGTTGGCAAAGGTCAGCAGCTGGTACAGGTTGGTGGCGCTGGAAAGCAGCGCGATAGAGCCGCCGTCGTTGAGGCGCTGCATGGCTTTCATGCGGCCCTTGAAATCCTCCCAGCGCTGGTCGTACTCGGCCTGCTTCTGGTCAACCTCCTGCTGCTTCTGGTCAATCTCGTCCTGCTTGTTGACGATCTCACTGTCCAGGTCACCGATTTGTTGGGCCAGGTTGTTGATCTGGCTCAGTATAAGTTCACGCTGCTGTTCCAGCTGCGCCTTTTGTGCCTCGGCGTCGGCCTTGTTGCTCTGGGCGTTTTTGAGCTGCTTGTCGAGTTCATCCTGCTTCGTCTGTAATTCCTGCAATTTCTGACGAAGGTCGTTGACGCTGGTGGTTGCGGCCAACGGCGTCATGACGGTGGACAGTGTCATGGTCATGGCGACGGCGACACTGAGCAGCAGCGAGATAAACTTTTTTCCGTGCGAAAAATGTTTCATGGTATCTTGACTTTCCGGTATCCCCTGTTATACGTTCAGATGCTTGCGGATGCTGGTTGCAGTGCCAAGGCCGCAGAGCACAAAGCCCAGCACGACAAAGCCGCCTACAATGTAATACCACACCTGTTCCAGCGGCACGAGGGAGCCGCCGAACATCTGGGAGAGGTTGGACGGATTCTCGGCATACCAGCGGCAGAGCGCATAGTATGCACCGCAGACGATGCCGGAGGCGATACCTGCCGAAATCAGGCCGGAGGTCACGCCCTCGACAAAGAATGGAAAGCGGATGAAGCCGTTGGTGGCACCCACCAGCTTCATAATACCGATCTCCTTGCGGCGGTTAAAGACAGTGATTTTGATGGTGTTGTTGATGACGACGATGGAGACGATGGCCAACACCGCCACGATGCCGTAGCAGGCGTAATTGATGACCCGCTGCAGGGACGTGAAGGTATCGGCCATAGCCAGCGGCGCATTGACACTGGCAACGCCATCGATTTGCAGCAGTTGGGCCGAGACGCTCTCGATATCATCGGGGCTGTCCACCGCGACGCGGTAGTTCGGGGTGAACGGGTTGTCATTCTCGAAAACCTGCTGCAGGTTCGTGTAGTCAGCCAGCATGTCGCCGTAGGTGGCAAGCACGTCCTGGGGCGACATATAGGTCACGCCCACCACATGGGGGGTGCTGCGGATGGCGGCGTCTGCAGCGGCAATCTGCTCGTCGGTGGCGTTGTCGTCCATATAGACGACAGTCTCGTTCTGGTCGCCGATGTACGCCACCATGGCGTCAATGTTGACGCCCAGTAGGTAGGCCGCACCAATCAGCAGCATGCAGACGGTCAGCACACCCATAGAGGCAAAAGTCATCAGCCGATTGGCCCGCAGGTTGTGCAGTCCCTGGCCGACCAGATAGGTAAAGCTGGAAAAACGCATGGTGTCCCCTCTTTGTTAAAAATCAATCCTCGTCGTAGTCATCGTACTCGTCGGCTTCGCGCTCGGCCATGGCAGCGGCGTAGCGGCGGGCGGCCTCCGGGTGGGCCGTGTCGGACGCGACCATGCCGTTGGCCAGCGTAATGACGCGGTTGCCGTACTTGCGGGCCAGCTTGTGGACCAGTTCGTGCTCGTGGGTGACGACGACAACGGTGATGTTGACCTTGTTGATAGCCTCGAACAGCTGCATAATGTCCATGGACATTTCCGGGTCGATGTTGCCCGTGGGCTCGTCTGCAATGATGAGCTTGGGGCCGTGGGCCAGGGCGCGGGCAACGGCCACACGCTGCTGCTCGCCGCCGGAGAGTTCATCTGGCAGACGATCCATCTTATCTTCCAAACCGACAAGGGAGAGCGCGAACGGTACACGGTCCCGAATCTTCTTAGTCGAGATATTCGTCACGCGCATGGCAAAAGCAACGTTCTCGTAGACCGTCATCGTCGGAATCAGGCGGAAGTCCTGGAACACAACGCCCATCTGGCGGCGCAGATAAGGGCGCAGACGGCGGCGCAGCAGAATCAGCTCCCGCAGAATGGCAAAGTCCCGCTCCCCGAAACTCCAGATCTCGTTGTCCCGGCCGGTGGGTTCCTTGATATCCCGGCTCCGGTCCTGGCCGCCCCGGTTGCCGTGCAGCCGCATGACCGGGCAGAACAGCCCGAACTGGAACCACCGCACAATCAGGTCCCGGAATTCCTCGGATTCCGGTTCGGCGCCGTAGAAGCCGCCGATATCGGTGGTCCACCAGGGGATGCCGCACATGGCCATGTTCAGCCCCGACTTGACCTGCATGCGCAGGCTGTCGAAGGTGGAGGGAATATCCCCGCTCCACACCAGGGCGCCGAATTTCTGGGTGCCGGGGTAGGCACAGCGGGACAGGGTCAGGATGTCCTCCCGCCCCATGGCCCGCATCCCGTCGTACACCAGCTGGTTGTAGTAGTAGGGGTAGAGCAGGGCCACCTCGCTGCCGTTGCCGATGTGAAGAATCAGGTTGTCGAAGTGTTCGGGGTGGATTTCCGGCTCCGCCTCGTCGAACCACAGGCAGTCCACCCCCACATCCAGATAATTTTCCTTCAGCTTGCGCCACACAAAGGCCCGGGTCTCGGGGTTGGTGGGGTCGATCTCCGCCTGGGGGCCGTAGAAGTCAAACACCCGGTTGCTGCCGCTCACCGTGCGGATGAGCAGGTTGTTGTCCAGCATTTCCCGGTAGTTACAGCTCTTTTCGTTGATGGTGGGCCACACCGACACCATCAGCTTCACCCCCATCCGGTGCAGCTCGTCGGCCATGGCCTTGGGGTCGGGCCAGTAGCGGGGATCGAAGCGGTATTCCCCCTGTTCGGTCCAGTGGAAGTAATCCACCACAATGCCGTCCAGAGGCACCCCCAGTTCCCGGTACCGCCGGGCCACGGCCAGCAGCTGGTCCTGGGTTTCGTACCGCAGTCGGCACTGCCAGAAGCCCAGCGCCCAGTCCGGGATGCGGGGCGCGTGGCCGGTCAGATCGGCCAGGGCGCCGGCCACCTGCCGGGGATTGCCGCCTATGACCACATAATCCATCTGGCGGGTGGCGTCGCTGGACCAGCAGGTGCGGTTGCAGCCCAGCTCACACCGGCCGGTGGACGGCTGGTTCCACAAAAAGCCGTACCCCAGGGAGGAATACACAAAGGGCATGGTGCTCTTGGTGTTCAGGTGACACAGGTCCACGGCACAGCCTTTCAGGTCAAAGCAGTCGGTGGGTTCCTGGCCCAGGCCGTAAAAGTGCTCGGCGGGATTGGCCTTGAAGAGCACCCGGGCCCGCCACAAATCCCCGCCCAGGTTGCGGTAACGGCGGAAACCGCTCTCGAAGGCCAGGTCGCTGAGCTCTTCCAGAATTTTCTTTCCGTCCTTGTAGTAGACGGTCTTGCCGTTTTCATACAGTTCCGCCCGCATGGTGCCGGTTTCCAGCACCGCCCGGCCTTCCTCCACCCAGGCTCTGGCCGGGGCTGTGCCGGGCATCAGGGTCCAGTTCTGGTCCACCAGCGTGCCGGACGGCGCCGCCCGGAACCGGATGCAGTTGTCCCCGCAGGCGCACAGACAGCCCGTCTCTCCCCTGCGCCGGAAATAGAGAATATCGTCCTGCACGGTGAATTTCATGGTCCAACCTCCTTGCCAATTGTACGGTGATGGGGTATGCTGTTCTTGGCTTTGATTATAGCGGCTGTTTCCGCTGTTTTCCAGTGGTTCGGCCCATTTTCAGAAGGGATTTTGCATGCTGCCTGTGGTGAGCGTACAGACCATGCGGGAATGCGACGCATGGACCATTGAACACGAGACCTCCAGCCCGGAGCTGATGCTGCGGGCGGCCCGGGGCATCCGGGACGCGGTGGACTGGGATAAAGGCAGCCCGGCGGGCATCCTCATCGGGTCGGGCAACAACGGCGGGGACGGGGTGGCCGCCGCCCGCATTCTCATGGGCATGGGGTGCCGGGTCAGGGCCTTCCTGGTGGGGGACCGGTCCAAGATGACCCCGGACGAGCGGGCTATGGAGGAGAAGCTTCAGGAGGCAGGCGGCGTGCTGGAGGACTACCGGCCCCGGGACCAGGAACAGTCCTTCTGGCTGTCACAGTGCGACTGCCTGGTGGACGCCCTGTTCGGAGTGGGCCTGTCAAGGCCCGTGGAAGGGGACTTCCTCTGGGCGGTGCAGGAGATGCAGGATCGCCCCGGTTTTCAGCGGGTGGTGTCCTGCGACATCCCATCCGGTATCCACGCGGACACCGGGGAGGTGCTGGGAGAGGCCGTCCGCGCCGGGGTGCCCGTCACCTTCACCTTTGCCAAGCCCGGACACTACCTGGGG
>OLSX01004382.1_pt1 | contig 10593 bp, 9 predicted proteins | sample 1673141 | NCBI WGS metagenome assembly OLSX01 (sample SAMEA3136759, study PRJEB25190) | human gut metagenome | biome: human gut; feature: human-associated habitat; material: faeces | place: Austria | collected 2013
ATCAATTAATTAGGCAAGGGAAGCATTGCTCTACGAGTATAATTTAATTTCAAACCTTTTTCATAGGCCTCGGCACCATACAATTCCTTGATATCCATTTCGCCTAGATTTACAAGTATACCACGTGCCATAAATCCTGCATCTTCATTCTCAACATGTGGTAGAGTTTCCGCCGCTTCTTTTAGTTCCGGTATGAAAGGACGAATATATTCACGCATTTCTGGATCCAAAGACAGACATTCCAACGACGAATAACCTATTTTTCGGTTCTTTTCTAAAGTAGGAGTAAGCAGACGGGTAATACCTTCCTGATATCTTCCCAAATAAGATATGGCATAAGCAGCCTCCGAAGCTATATATGGGTTAGTATCATAAATTAATGCCAACAAAGCTTGAGGACAAGTTCTAATTCGTTTTTCTTTGGCTAGTTTGGCATACCCTACTACGCCCCAAAATCGCATTTCTGGCAAAGAACTAGTAATTGCTTCTTCTATCCGATACTGAAACTTGCCAGATTTGTGCTAATCCGCAACGGGATGCTTCCACTGTCTGTGTGGTGGAAAATATCCGTGATGTAATGGCGGTGGAAGCAACCCAGCAGTATCGCGGGCTTTATCACGTTTTGGGTGGGGTTATTTCTCCAATGGACGGAGTCGGACCGAGTGACCTTCAAATTGAAAGCCTGGTGCAGCGGGTGGCTGAAGGTGGAATCAAAGAAGTTATTTTGGCGTTGAGCACCACGATGGAGGGATCGTGGATATACGTTGGCTAATGGAACCCAGATTCCCGAAAGAACAGAGTGGCATAATATCGTTGCATCTAACCGTTTGGCGGAGATTGTAGATAAATATGTGCACAAAGGTGACAAACTGTATCTGGAAGGGAAAATAAGAACCCGTTCATATACTGATCAATCAGGTGCTATGCGCTATATTACTGAAATATTTGTGGACAATATGGAAATGTTGTCTCCGAAAGGGGCTAATACAGGTGCGGGAGCTCCTCAGCCGTCTGCAACACAGGCTCAACAGCCACAGCAGATGCAACAACCGCAACAACAGGTACAGCCTTCACAGGCACAACCGATACAAGATAATCCGGCAGATGACTTGCCGTTTTAGATACTGTGATAATGTGCCAATAGGGTGATTGCTGATTGGCACATTATCTTTTGTTTAACTAAAATATATACTCTTTGGACTCAGATGGTTATTTAAGCCAATTGGCTGAAATTTTCAACGGTATTACCGTAAACACTCCTTCAATCTCTGCTATTATTGCCATAGTACTGGCAGGTGTGCTCCTGCTTGCTTCCGGCTTTGCTTCGGCTTCTGAAATAGCTTTTTTTTCACTTTCTCCTTCGGACCTGAATGATATTGACGAACACAATCATCCTGCTGATGAAAAGATCAGCGCCCTTCTTGGAGATTCCGAACGCCTTCTGGCTACGATACTGATCACTAATAATTTTGTCAATGTGACCATTATTATGCTCTGCAACTTCTTTTTCATGAATGTATTTGTGTTTCATTCTCCATTGGCAGAGTTCATTATACTGACCGTAATCCTGACTTTCCTGTTATTGCTGTTCGGAGAGATTATGCCGAAGATTTACTCGGCACAAAAGACGCTGGCATTTTGTCGTTTCTCTGCTCCGGGCATCTATTTCTTGGAAAAGTTGTTTCATCCGGTCGCTTCCATGCTGGTGCGTTCTACCACTTTTCTGAATAAGCATGTCACTAAAAAGAACCATAATATCTCTGTGGATGAACTGTCTCATGCCTTGGAGTTGACGGATAAAGCAGAAATCTCTGAAGAGAATAATATTCTGGAAGGGATTATCCGTTTTGGAGGGGAAACCGTGAAGGAAGTGATGACCTCACGTCTGGATATGGTTGATCTGGATATTCGCACACCTTTCAAAGAGGTGATGCAATGTATCATTGAAAATGCTTATTCGCGTATCCCTATTTATTCCGGTTCACGGGACAATATAAAGGGAGTACTGTATATTAAGGACCTTTTGCCGCATGTTAGCAAGGGAGATAATTTCCGTTGGCAGTCACTGATTCGTCCTGCTTATTTTGTGCCGGAAACGAAGATGATTGATGATCTTCTCCGTGACTTTCAGGCGAATAAAATTCATATTGCTATCGTTGTCGATGAATTTGGAGGAACTTCCGGACTGGTGACGATGGAGGATATTATCGAAGAAATTGTAGGTGAGATTCGTGACGAGTATGATGACGAAGAACGCACGTACGTAGTACTGAACGATCATACATGGGTGTTCGAGGCAAAAACGCAGTTGACCGATTTCTATAAGATTGCAAAAGTAGATGAGGATGAGTTTGAGAAAGTGGTAGGAGATGCGGATACATTGGCCGGTATGTTACTTGAAATAAAGGGGGAGTTTCCTGCATTGCATGAGAAAGTGACTTATCATAATTATGAGTTTGAAGTGCTGGAGATGGACAGTCGGCGTATTCTGAAAGTCAAATTTACGATTCTTCCCAAGGAAACGGAGACATCGGAGGAGAAAGAATAACCGAAGGAAGATGGGATTGTTTCTGCAACATAAAACGAAAGATATACACTGGGCTATTTGGAAGATGGAAGAGTCTTTGGAAAGCTTATTGACTCTTCTTCCTGCTACCCGGAGAATTTTTTGTGAGCAAGAGATGCAGCGTTTTACTTCAGAACGCAGGAAAATGGAGTGGTTATCTGTCCGTGTGCTTCTATATTCCATGTTGCAGGAAGATAAAGAGATTATCTATTCATCTGAAGGGAAACCTTCTTTGGGTGATCATTCTTTTTTTATCAGTATTTCTCATACCAAAGGCTATGTGGCTGTGATACTAAGTCCGATTGCTCCTGTGGGTATCGATATCGAACAATATGGTCATCGTGTAAAAAGAGTGTATGATCGTTTTATCCGTCCTGACGAACAAGTAGAACCATATTGGGGAGATGTAACCTGGAGTATGCTGTTACATTGGTCGGCAAAAGAGACGATATTCAAATCAATGGAGAATGCAGACGCTGATCTCCGGAAACTTTGTTTGTCACACTTCGTTCCTCAGGAAGAGGGGACATTTCAGGTACAGGAATATGCTACGGAACAACAACAGTCGTTTACGGTGGGCTATCGCATCTCTCCGGATTTTGTTCTGACTTGGACTATCATCAAATAACTGAGAATTAATCAATAAAACATGGTGACGCTATCCGGTTGGTATACTGTCACTATCTCTGTAGGATGGCGTCACCATCGTCACATGATAGCGTCATTATGTTTGTTGTGCATTATTGCCGTTTCGGGACTTGTGATTGCATATTGAAAAACGGTGAATAATGAGTGGTTGTTCCCCAAATTATTCACCGTTTATATCGGATTACTTATTATCTTTTTTATTAAGCCTGTAGCTTAATGCTCCTGACGGACATTTGCTGATTTGTGCAATTAATTCTTCCGTTGTCGCATTTTCAATTTGTACCCACGGTCTTTCTTTCGGGTGATATACATTGGGTAACATTTTTACGCATATTCCGGCGTGCTGACACATTTCCGGCTGCCATATGATGGTTAATTCGCCATTTGTGTATTCTACTTTCTTTCCCATATTTTCTACTTTTATTTAATATGAATACCACGCATTACTATTCGTTTCCATTCCGGATGCTTATGGATATATCCGGCTACAAATGGGCAAAGGGGTACCAAACGTAAACCTTGTCGTTCAATATCTGACAATACTTTTTCTGCAAGTTGAGAACCAACTCCCTTGCCTCCAAGAGAGGCGGGGACTTCAGTATGAACAAGGTAAATTTCTCCATTGTTTGATTTTATATAGTCTATTTCGGCTATTTTGTCATCGATTTGAAATTCATATCGATGTTTCTCTTCGTTATCTATAAGTTTATAATCTTCTGCCATAATTTTTACGTATTAAGTTCAATTGATTATAATATAAACACTTGAGAGTTGATTTTGTTTATATGGATTATCGTCCTTGCTTATGCTGATGATTCCTTTTTGCTGCTATGATAATCGTTCTAATTGAACTGTAAAATGGCGCATGAGAGGAGCTTCCCAGACGATACGAACTCCATGAGTAATAGATTCTCTTCGTTCATATACATTTCTGAGGGCGGCGGCTATTACATTCATATGGTTGTCGGTATACACTCTGCGAGGGATGGCAAGCCGGAGTAAATCGAGTCCGTTAAAGCGATTCAGGTGAGTAACCGGGTCGCGGTCAGCAAGGATGTATCCGATTTCGCATCCACGAATGCCGGCTTCCAGATAGAGTTCGACTGTTAATGTCTGTGCCGGAAATTCTTCTTTGGGGACATGTGTCAATACTTTGGATGCATCGACAAAGATGGCATGTCCTCCGGCGGGGCGTTGATATGGAATTCCATATTCATCCAGTTTTTTGGCCAGGTATTCTACTTGTTTGATACGTGTTTCCAGATTATCGAATTCTGTATTCTCATCCAATCCGGTGGCAAGGGCATTCATATCCCGTCCGTTCATTCCTCCGTAGGTGAGGTAGCCTTCGTATTGCACACAAAAGCCTTTGGCACCTTCGTACCACTCTTTAAGTCGGGTTGCAATGAATCCTCCCATATTGACGATGCCATCTTTCTTGGCACTCATGGTCATTCCGTCGGCAAGATCGAACATCTCCCGTGTGATTTCTTTTATTGATTTCTGCTGATAGCCATTTTCACGCATTTTGATGAAGTAGGCATTTTCTGCGAAACGTGCGGAGTCGAAAAGTACCGGTTTGTTGTATTTATCGGCAATGGTACGAACCTCACGCAGGTTTTGCATGGATACAGGTTGCCCTCCCGCTGTGTTGTTGGTAATGGTAACTATGATAAAGGGAACGTGGTCAGCGTGCTCGCGTAATACTTTTTCCAGTTTTTCCGGATCAACGTTTCCTTTGAAGGGAATTTCTAGTTGAGTATCTTTGGCTGCATCGATGGTACAATCCAATGCGATGGCATGACGTCCTTCGATATGCCCTTTGGTGGTATCAAAATGTGAGTTGCCGGGTACAATGTCTCCATCGTGTACGAGATAGGAGAAAAGGACATTCTCTGCTGCTCGTCCCTGGTGGGTAGGGATTATATATTCGAATCCTGTGAGTTTCGTGATTGTATTCTTTAGGTTGAAGAAGGAGGTAGCGCCTGCATAGCTTTCGTCTCCCAGCATCATAGCTGCCCATTGGCGGTCGCTCATAGCTCCTGTTCCGGAATCAGTGATAAGGTCGATATAAACTTGTTCTGATTTGAGTTGGAAGACATTGTAATGTGCTTCTTTGATCCACTGCTCGCGTTCCTCGCGGGTACTTTTTCTGATGGGTTCTACCATCTTTATTTTCCATGATTCGGCAAAAGGTAACTCCATTGTTGTAGATTTTAGATTTTGTCCGACTAAAATAGTAAAAGTAGGTGTAATAAGCAAACTTTTGATGACTTTTTGTTAATGTAGAGCAGGGCGATCTTGTTTGAAAGATTTGGTAAGATAGATTACAAAAGTGAGTTTATGATGAAAAAAGAATCAGGCTTCATCATTTGAAGTCTGATTCTTAAAATTATGTGTTCTGTTTGATACAATCATATGTCCTGTCTAGTATGATTATACGCTCTATTGGGTAATCATTCGTTTTATTTGATATAATCGAGCGCCCGTTTGTACTCAATCAAACAGTTGTTTTAGTCTTCAATAAGAGTGATGCCATCAAGGCAGAAATAAGTAGGAGTCATGGGCCCCCAATCATTAACTTTCGTTGAGATCATTGTAAATTTTAAGCCATTGGTTTCTCCAAGTGCTGTAAGATCTACCCATTTCCATGTTGTTAGAATATTCGTTCCTTCTGCTAAGTCACATTCCACCATTTTAGTTTTGTCAAAATTGTGTATTTTTAGTTTAAATGAGTCATTAGCTTCAAATTTGTCTAGTCCACTAAAAATAGAGCTACCTTCTTTCATACTCTTGTAAGCATATACACAATTAGTTACATATAGACCTTTTACTTGATAATCTTCTGTTTTATTTGGATTTTCATTGTCTTTGAATCGTATTGATACTTCTTTGTCGCTGTTTGAACCTACTTTATATCCGGCAGCACCCACAACAACATATGTATTGCTACTTACTCCTTTTTTAGGAATTGCACGATAGTCATATACAGAGAAGTCTGGACAATCGTTTATTGTACAGTTGGTGAATGCAAATCCATCGGAACCAAATCCATAAGAGTCAGACGAAATACAATCAAATTCGAAAATCTTACTATTGTCTGTCAGGAGAGTTTGGAAATAATTAGTGGTATAAGTTGTACCTTGATCTTCATAACTACTTGACCAAGTATCAACAGGATTTTCTACATCACCTAAATCAAGAGTATGAGTTTCATAGCTTGGCAAATTTAGTACATATGTTTTAGGACCATTGTCCTTGTCATCGTCACTACATCCACAAAAAATAAATGTGGATATCGTTAAAAGTAAAAATAATTTCTTCATGTTTCTGCTTTAATTTAAATTGTTGATTATTTAGTTGATTACTTCTCAAAATGTAAATCTTCTATTGTCATGATTTCTGTTGATATTTCTCCTGTCCAGCCTACATTCTGGTTTACAGCTGTATATATTCTAATGAAATCAATTTCATCCAATGCAACTGGTTTTCCATTTTGAGTTACTGCCCAGTCGATTTTAAATTGACAATGTTCCGTATTATAAGGATGATTATCCGCATACCCCCACGGATAACAGTAGCCTACCCATGTACCTCCTTCATTTACCGCATTATCTTTCAAGCGTGTCCCACGGAAGGTTATCTCATCTTCTTCTATCCAATTCGGATAATAAGAATCTTGTTGATGGTAGGTGTTTCTATAAATATAACCTTCTCCTCCCTGATTATCGGTCCAACGGACATCTCCATTAGCCGGTTGAGGTCGGTGATAAGTTATTTCATAACCACGTGTTTCCGTATCCTTTCCATATTCGCTCCCTGCCAGTTCGTACCATTCATCATCGGGTAATCCGTTTCCGTTTACATCTTTTGAAACCAAAACGATGCCCGGTTCGGCACTTCCTCCTAGAGCTCCCGTACCGGTATTTTGATTGTAGGAAGCATTACCCAGAATCTTGAAATCATATTCCCCTTTGATATTGCGTATTGGCTGATGGAAACCTACGGTGATTGTCCCGCCGAAACCGCCTAGGGAAATAACTGATTTCTTTTTTAGCTTTTCAGTCGCACGTTCCAGGACTTGTTCGGCAGAAAAGCCGTCCTCATAAGCGGAAGTTGTAGTATTTATAAACTGTCCGGGGGCAGGCATATACTCCAATACTTTGTTGGCAAAGGCGGAAGGAGCATTCGGGTCGTCCGGAATATCACTTGCGTCGTTTTGTGAAGCTTTATCACTGAATACAATTGTATTGGGATTTAAACCTATTTCATTCAGGCGATATTGAAGTTGTCCCTGCTGGTTGAAACAGAGGACATCCCCTTTGATGGTATAATTGTAGGCTTCCGTAATATAAATATTTCCGCTGAAAGGGTTTGTCTGGATATTGAAAGGAGTTTGAATGATTGTTCCATCCGTGATGAAGTTGTCTCGTATTACAGTTCCGGTAGTGAGGTCGAAAACTTTGATAGCAGAGGCTTTTGTCTGATAGTCGTATGTGTATAGATAGGCAATGGGGCCGTCGATTGTAAAGCTTAAAGCCTTTTCATCATAAGTGTTGGTAACAACATCTGTGCGACTGTCGATTCGTACCAGATGATAATCGCCGGCTTCGATGTCGGCACCCTGTGTTACTACATATACTGCATCTTCCAGTCCCGGAAGTATTTTCCCCGGATTGGGACCGACTTCGATTTTCTTGGTTTCTTTGAAAGTCGTGATGTCAATCACTGATACGGTGTTATCCACACCCGGGCCGGAATAATCCAGGCTGCCTGAGTTGGATACATACAGTTTGTTATTTTGCACACAGATATCGTCCGGGTTTCTTCCTGCTGTAATAATGGCTTCTATTTCCAGTGAAGTAGTATCAATTCTGGCTACTGTTCCGTCAAAAGAGCATACGTATGCCTTGTCTTTATCGAAAGCTATCGAACGGGGCTGGCGAGAACTGCCGTTATCACGCAGCATTTGTATTTGACGGATTGATTTTCCGGTCGTAAAGTCTATTACTTCTACGGTACTTGATACATTGACTACGATATATATTTTATTGCCATAGATAGCCATGTCATTGGCGGTATCCCCTAATCCCCGTTGGTTGTTTGCACTGAAATAATTGCTGGTACGTTTCTGCTGATTGAAAGAATAGCGGGCCAGTGAGCTGTTGTTCTGATTGAATAGTCCTTCGCTTAGAATATACATTTCCGCTGTGCCGGTTTCGTAGACGTCTCCGCTTTCTCCGGGCACCAGGCTGGGCTTGTCCTCCAAGTCATCACAGGCGATGAGGAAGAACAATAAAAGGGATAAATATTTCCCTGATTGATATATATTATAAAGTATGCTTTCTTTCATACACAAAGTTTAATGGCTCCATTATTAATATCTGACTCCTACCGTGACTCTGAAAGATCGTCCCGGCATGGGGAAGTTCTTTACAATCTCGTAATTCTTGTTCAGTAAGTTCAGCACTTCTACGTTTAATGATGCTGTGACATTCCGCATCTTAAAATCTCTGCCGGCAGAGAGGCTGTGATCGCTATAGCTGTCCAATCGGTTATCACTGATATTCTGTCCGAGCATGTACCGTTTGCCCGAGAACAGGAAGGAATAGGACAGATTCACCCAGGGAGTTTCTATTCCGGCATGTCCGGATGCGGAAACTCTGGGGGTATAGGCTATCTGATGTTTGTAAACTCTTCCTTCAGGAGTGTTAAGATCAGAGTTGGTCACATCCAGTGCCCGTTGGTAGGTGTAGTTGCCGGAGAGGTTAATTCCGAACTTCTGCCAAGGTTGCAGGTTGATACTGGCTGTTGCATCTATTCCTTTTATATCTACCTTGCCGAGATTGAGCATGCTCCAGGTGAATAAATTCTTGGTTGGAACAGCTATAATCTTGTCGGTCACTTTATTATGATAAGCGTCTACAGTAGCCGAAATATAAGGTATAAAGTCATTTATTTCTTTACTATAGGTGATGCCTATGTTATACTGAATGGCATTCTCCGGTTTTAAGTTGATATTTCCCGTCTGGCTGTAATATAAATCGTTGAAACTAGGCAGGCGGAAGATGTCTTTGTAGAAAAAGCGGAACCTGAGTTCTTCATTCTCAAAAGGTTTGATCGAGGCGCTGACATTGGGAGACAGTTTCCGGTGATTGCCTGCACTCCCTCCGCTTTTGGCTTTTTCATTGATGACGGTTGCCAGGGCAGAGGCAGATAATGTCACCCAGTTATTCATGTATTTTCCGGCAAAGGCAGTCAGCCATGAGTACAGGGTAGGGGAGACAAAGTTATTTAAATTGGCATTCATTGTGTTGATGCTTCCGTCGGTCGACAAGGAGAAAGAGAGATTGTCCAGCATCCGGTAAAGAGTGGAGGCAGACAGGTAGTACTCTTGCTGGTAATAGCTGTTATTGATTTCCTTTGCCGCTACGGTAGGATTCGGGTCTTGGTAGTTCTGGTAACTCCAGTTCCATTTGGCAGATGTCTGAAATACCCATTTCCTGTTGAACTCTTTCTTGTATTGGCTTTGGATAAATGTATTTTTGTCTCGTAGATGTTGCAGGGCAAAGTCGTAATACAGGGTTGTCGCATTGGGCAAGCCTCGTGAAGACTGGTAATAGTAGGCTTTCAGTTTCCACTGTTCTTTGTCGGAGAAATTGCCGTAGATGCCTACTTCTGCACGGAGATTTTGTACATCGGTGTTGTGACGTTTCTCTTTGCTGGTTTGCATGTCTTCGCCGTTTCCGTAGTGCAGGATAAATGGATAATGACCGTCTGAAGACATCCATTCTCCATTGGCAGACATGCTCCATGTATTAGTGAGTTGTCGTTCCAGTAAGAGAGAAGGGTTTACTAAGCCCCATGAACCGGTTTTGAATTCGGCTGCCATATTGGTCTGCTTGTGGGCAGAGAAATACGGAGTGGGTGTTTGTATGTTCAATAATCCGGCGGAGGCAAAGGTACGGGCAGGTTGAAAAATATTATCTCCTTGTCCGTTGTGGAGTGAAAGGCGGTCGACGTTATTTAAAGAGAAACGTCCGATGTCTATTTGTCCGGTCTGGCAGTCGCTGATAGTAATACCGTCATAGGCTACAGCGGTGTGTTGTGCTCCTAGGCTTCGTATAGATACGGTTTTCAGCCCTCCGATACCTCCATAATCTTTCACGGTGACTCCGGCGAAATGCTTTATTGCATCCGATACTTGCAGTGCATGCAGATTTTTGAGTTCCTCTTTTGAGAAGATTTGTTCGGGAGTGGTGGAGCGGACTTCCCGGGTCTGATAAGGGTCGGAGACCGTTATTTCGGGGATCGAATAAATATGAGTGGTGTCTACCTTTTGCTTTTGCGCAAAAAGTGATGTAGAAAGGAGCAGGCAG
>OLSX01004384.1_pt1 | contig 10591 bp, 10 predicted proteins | sample 1673141 | NCBI WGS metagenome assembly OLSX01 (sample SAMEA3136759, study PRJEB25190) | human gut metagenome | biome: human gut; feature: human-associated habitat; material: faeces | place: Austria | collected 2013
GTCCGGCGTGCTTGGTGGAGAGGAATCCGCCGGTGGTGCGGCGCACTGCGCCGGTGAAGGTGTTGTCCACGGCGGCGCAGAGGGTGTGGGCATCGGCGGTAATGCGGACCACAATGCGGGGCGATGCCTCCTGCATACAGGCGGTGAGGGCGTTTTCAAGCAGATTGCCGAACAGCACCGCCAGATCCGGGTCAGCGACGCCGGTATACTCCGGCAGCTGGGCCTTCACGGAGAACTCCACCTGCTGGGCCGCCGCCTGCTGGGCAAAGTAGGACAGTACGGCATTGACGGCGGCATTGCCGCAGAATTGCAGCTGCCGGGCGTCGGGCAGCGTCTCCTGATACCGATCCAGATACGCCTGCATGGCGTCGTAGTCCTTCCGCCGGAGGCAATCCTGCAGCAGTGCGACGTGGTGGCGCACATCGTGCTTGGCCTGCCGGGCCTCGGCAATACGTTCCTGCAGGTTCTCGTATTGCAGGCTCTGCATGGCCAGCGCATAGTTCTTCTGCTGCAGGGCAACCAGCTTCTCCTGCTCCAGCACCAGTCGGGCCACCACATAGTACACCAGCGCCGCCCCGGTGTTGATGAAAAGCAGCACGATGGTGCTGCTGGGCCGCAGGGCGATCTCCAGCCCCGTCAGGTTGGTGTTGCCGTAAATGACGTAGTACCAGATAAGATAGAAGGTGGCGGGGATGAGCCACAGATAGCGCCATGCCAGCCCCGATGTCTCCTGCTCCACGGCGGGAGTATAGACCTTCCGGACATACAGCAGCAGCGGCAGAAACAGCACCGCCTCCACCGCCAGCATCATCAGGGCGAAGGACCAGCGGTAGGACTGCACCGCCAGCGCCGGGAACAGCTGTCCCTCCAGGCACTTGGCGGCGATCACCACCAGATTGGCCAGATTAGAGATCATCAGCAGGGTAAACAGCGTCTTGCCGGGATAGGCCCGCACCGCCAGAAAGTAGAACACGGCGTACAGCCCCGTGCTGACGGCGCTGAGAAGGCTGCCCCGCCCCGGCGTGAAGAAGGCAGCGCACAGGCCCAGTCCCATTTGCAGCAGCGTCAGCACTGCCACCAGCGCCGCCGCCACCGCCGGAGAAAACCGCAGTCTCCGCCGGAAGGGATAGAGGGCCATGGCCAGAAAGGGCAGGAAGTTCGTCAGCGAATAAACGCAGACCTCCAGCATCCGATACAGCGGCGGCATCAGTCGACACCGTCCTTTCGCAGCCGGTCAAAGCGGAAGGCGGAGTATGCCTCCTGCACCTCCCGTAACCTCCGGCGGCTGATGGGCAGACGGGTGCCGTCCTTCAGCAGGAACACGTCCTCCTGCCGGCCGGCCACCTCGTGGAAGTTCACCACCACGCCCCGGCAGATGCCGCAGAAGCACGGATAGGCGCACAGCAGCGGCTCCACGGCGGCAAAGGAGGTCCGCAGGGTACGGTCCCCATCCTTGCAGTGCAGCGTCACCCGGTGGCCGTCGGAGGCGGCGTAGCGGATGCTCCGCAGCACCACCTGACTGCCGTCCGGCAGCCGCAGCCGGCGGGAGCGCTCCAGCGCCTCCAGATCCAGCCGCTCCAGCATGGCCCGGACTCCCTCCGGCCGGAAGGGCTTTCGCAGATAGTAGCAGGCCCCCACCTCATAGCTCTCGCTGGCGAAGTCGTTGCTGGAGGTGGCGAAGGCCAGCCGCACCTGTCCGTCTCCGGCCCGCAGCCGCCGGGCCACCTCCATGCCTGTGGCGCCGCCCATGTAGATATCCAGCACCACCAGCTCGAAGGCGCCGGGCCGCCAGTCCGCCAGCAGCGCTTCCCCGCTGCCGTAGCGGGAGATCTCCGTCTCCCGGCCCAGCTGCTCGGTGAGATACTGCTCCAGCTGCGCCAGAGCCCTGGGATCATCATCCACCAGTGCGATCTTCATAGGCAGTGCTCCTCTCTGCATGATACTGTCTCCATCATACTCCGTACCGGGCGAAAAAACAAGAAAAATGATATGCCCTGCCCAAAGCTGAAAATTTTTCTGAAACCCTCTCGCTTTTTGCATTGGGATGTGGTATGATACCGAACGTATGGTACATATCACGACAGGAGGCCATGTTACATGGACATTTTCGATATTTTAGGCCCGGTGATGGTGGGTCCCTCCAGCTCCCACACCGCCGGAGCGGCCCGCATCGGCAAGATGGCCCGTACACTGCTGGGCGGTGAGCCGATGGAGGCCAAGATCCACCTCCACGGCTCCTTTGCCGAGACCGGCTCCGGCCACGGCACCGATCGGGCGCTGGTGGCGGGTCTGCTGGGCATGAACCCCGACGATATGCGGATCCCCTTCGCCTTTCAGGAGGCGGAGAAGGCGGGTCTGCACTTCACCGTGGATAAGATCGACCTGCGGGACGCCCACCCCAACACGGCGGTCATCGAGGTCCGGGACGCCCACGGCAAGCAGCTGGAGCTGCAGGCCGCCTCCATCGGCGGCGGCCGCATCGTGGTGAACAAGCTGGACGGCATCGACGTCAGCTTCACCGGAGACTACAACACGCTGGTGGTCCGCAACCACGATGAAAACGGTACTCTGGCCGCCGTCACCACCATCCTCAGCCAGCTGCGGATCAACGTGGCCAATATGAGCCTGTGCCGCCACAAGCGGGACGGCGATGCCCTGATGGTCATCGAGACGGATCAGCACATTAAGCCCCATCAGGTGAGCTTTCTGGCGGAGCTGCCGGGCATCCTGTCGGTGACCTACTATGATAAGGAGGACGAGAATCATGTCTCTTGATTCGATGGCGGATATCCTGCACTGCATGGAGCAGGAGGGCAAGGAGTTCTGGGAGGTGGTGCTGGCAGCGGATATGGAGGAGCGGCAGGTGAGCCGGGAGTCCTCTCTGGCCAAGATGCTCACCACATGGCAGGCCATGGTAGACGCCTCCGACAGCTATACCGGCGACCGCCGCAGCGTCAGCGGGCTGGTGGGGGGCGACGGTCTGAAAATGCGCCAGTACGCCATCCGGGGCAAGGCCATGTCCGGCGGCTACGTCAGCGAGGTCATCGCAGAGGCCCTCAGCATGGCGGAGTCCAACGCCTGTATGCGCCGCATCGTGGCGGCCCCCACGGCGGGAGCCTGCGGCGTACTGCCTGCCGTGCTGCTGCCCCTGTGCAAGTATGAGGAGCTGAACCAGCGCCAGATCTTAGAGGCGCTGTATGTGGCCAGCGGCATCGGTGCCGTCATCGCCTATCGGGCCTGCATCGCCGGCGCTGCCGGCGGCTGTCAGGCTGAGATCGGCACCGCCAGCGCCATGGCGGCGGGGGCTCTGGTGGCCCTCCGGGGCGGCAGCGGCCAGCAGATCTGCCACGCCGTGGCCATGGCCCTGAAGAATCTGCTGGGCCTGATCTGCGACCCGGTGGCGGGTCTGGTGGAGGTTCCTTGCGTCAAGCGCAATGTCATCGGCGCCGTCAACGCCGTCAGTGCGGCGGATATGGCGCTGGCGGGCATCGAAAGCCGCATCCCCGTGGACGAGGTCATCGACACCATGGGCGAGGTGGGCCGCCGCATCCCCGTGGAGTTCCGGGAGACGGCGCTGGGCGGTCTGGCAGACACTCCCACCGGCAAGGCCATCGAGGCCAAAATGCGGGACTGACGTCTCGATAGCATGAAAAAGATGCCCGTGGTACGATGTACCACGGGCATCTTTTTCATGCTTCACGCAGATTTTACTTTTTCAGCCGCTTATCGCTGCGGCGGGCCAGCCATGTGCCCAGGCTCTGGAACAGCTGCACCAGCAGGATCAGAATCACCACCGCCACCAGCATCACCAGATACTTGTAGCGATAGTAGCCGTAGTCAATGGCGATCTTACCCAGACCGCCGCCGCCGATGATGCCGCTCATGGCGGAGTAACCCAGAATGGTGGTCAGGGCGATGGTGACGTTCTGGATCAGGGACGGCACGCTCTCCGGGATCATGACCTTGCAGATGATCTGCAGGGGTGTAGCACCCATACTCTGTGCCGCCTCGATGATGTTGGGGTCCACCTCACGGAGACTGCTCTCCACCAGACGGGCCACAAATGGGAATGCCGCCACCACCAGCGGAACGATGGTGGCTGTGGTACCCACCGCCGTGCCAATGATGAGCCGGGACAGGGGGAACACCATGATCATCAGGATCAGGAAAGGAACCGAACGCAGGAGGTTGATGATGACATTGAGTACCTGCAGCAGCCAGCGGGGCAGCGGCAGCACGCCGTTCTTCTCCCCCGCCACCAGCAGAACGCCCAGCGGCAGCCCCAGCACCAGCGACAGCAGGGTGCTGAGCACCGTCACATAGAATGTCTCCCAAATGGCGTAGGGCAGGCTGGGCAGCACCGCCATCAGATCCTGCACGGAGCTTGCCGAAAACAGATCACTGTACATGGCCGTCTACCTCCTCTACCCGAATGTTGCTCATGGTACTGATATAATCCATGGCCCGCTGGAACTGGCCGCTGGGGATGCCCAGCAGCATACTGCCATAGACCTCCTCCGACAGCTTCTGGGTGGAGGCGGAGATCACCGTGCAGAGGATGCCCTCCTCGGAGGCCAGTCTCGCCACCAGCGGCGTGCCGGTGGTGACGCTGTCCCGGAAGGTCAACCGCACCCGGCGCACCGCCTGCGGGTCGGACACCAGCGCATCGGCGCCGCCGGGGAACACCAGCCGCCGTCCTGCGGCGGACTTGGGAGCGGCGAACACCTCGGACACAAGCCCCTTCTCCGCCACCTCGCCGCCGTCCAGAATGGCCACATGATTACAGATGGTCTTGACCACGCTCATCTGGTGGGTGATGACCACCACGGTGATGCCCAACTTCTGATTGATATCCCGGATCAGCTCCAGGATCTGGTGCGTGGTGTTGGGATCCAGCGCACTGGTGGCCTCGTCGCACAGCAGCACCTTGGGCTGGGTAGCCAGCGCACGGGCAATGGCGATGCGCTGCTGCTGGCCGCCGGACAGCTGCGCCGGGTAGGCCTGCGCCTTATCCGGCAGGCCCACCAGCTCCAGCAGCTCCTTGGCCCGGCGGACGGCATCCGCCTTCTTCATCCCGGACAGCTCCATGGGGAAGCACACGTTTTGCAGGCAGGTGCGCTGCATCAGCAGATTAAACCGCTGGAAGATCATGGTGATCTCCCGACGGGCCGCCCGCAGCTGCGCCGGAGTCATGGTGTCCAGCCGCTGGCCGTCCACCACCACCTCGCCCGCCGTGGGCTTTTCCAGCAGATTGATACACCGCACCAGCGTGCTCTTACCGGCACCGCTCATGCCGATGATGCCGTAGATGTCCCCGTCCTCAATGGTCAGGGAGACGTCCTTCAACGCATCTACCCCTCCAGAATCGGAGTCAAAGGTCTTACTGACGTGCTTTAATTCGATCACGGACGTCTCCCCTCCTCTCTCTTACTTACCGCTGATGGCGTCCAGCGTGGTCTGCTTGCCGCCGTACAGGCCCATGGGCTCCACGTGGATGCCGCCCACGGACACGATGTGGGTGTTGTTCTGAGCGTTGAAGTCCTCCAGATAGGGCAGGTGCTGGAAGTAGTTGGCGGTGACGGTGCCGTCATCCACCACGGTATTGGGTACCACATAGTCGTTGTAGACCTGAATGTCCAGCGTCACGCCCTTGGCTGCCAGGATCTGCTTTGCGACCTCCAGAATTTCGGCGTGGGGCGTGGGGGAGGCGGCGATGGAGATGGTGGTGCCGTTCAGAGCATCATAGTTCACAGAGGCATCATAGCCATCGGTGGGATCGGTGACCACGGACACCACGGAGCCGTCATACTTCTCGTTGATGTAGTCCACCACCTGCTGGCTCTCCAGAGCAGCCTTCAGTGCCTTAACGGCATCGGTGTTCTCAGTGCCCTCCTTCACGGCCAGAATGTTGGCATAGGCGGAGGCGGAGCCCTCGATGAGCAGGGAGTCCTTCACGGGGTTCAGGCCGGCGTTGATGGCGTAGTTGCTGTTGATGACGGCGTACTCGGCATCCGCCAGCAGGGAGGGCAGCTGAGCCGCCTCGGCCTCCACGATCTCCACATTGTAGGGATTATCCACAATGTCGTTCTTGGTGGCGGTGATGCCAGCACCGTCCTTCAGGGTGATGATGCCGTTCTCCTGCAGCAGCAGCAGCGCACGGGCTTCGTTGGTGGTGTCGTTGGGGACCAGAATTTTCACGCCGCTGTCGGACTTTTTACCGCAGGCGGCCAGACTCAGAACCAGTACCAGCGCCAAAGCCAGCGTGGCGATCTTTGCAAATGCGGAACGTTTCATGATGATTTCTCCTTTATCTTCTTTCATAAATAGTTATTGTATCGGGACACTTCGGCAGTCCCTCTTGCCTGTGCAATTCATAATAGATACCGTGTCCGGAGGACACATTCGCTTGGTCAGCAGGATCAAAGGGATCAGCTCCTTTTTGACAAAATAAAACAGCGGGAGGTCATTCGACCTTCCGCTGTTCGCAAACTTGGTTTCCCAAGTGTATGGATCACAGAACAGATGCCGGAAAGCAGACGACCGAATTGGCGCAGCGACGCATGCACATGGAGCCCATGCACATCCCCAGCATCATCATGTTGGTACGCAGCTTCTTCATGGTGCCGTCCGTCCTTTCCTCAAGCATTCTTGGGATGGTGGCATTGTACCCCTCCCATCCCCTCTTGTCAAGTCTTTTCCGGGATTTCCCCGATTGTTCCAAAATTCCCGAAGTATTTCCTCCGGATTTCGTCTAAATCCCCATTATCTGCCCTTGGGCAGCACCGCACGGATCACCAGCGGCTCTTCGCCGGTGTTGCGGACGCTGTGGCTGTGGCCTTGGGGACAGTAGTGCCACATACCGGGGGTCAGGGTCACCTCCGTGCCGTCGTCATGGCACAGTCCCGTACCGGAGACGATGCACATCACCTCGCAGTTATCGGTGTGGGTGTGGGGGCCGATGCTGCCACCCACCGGCACCGTCAGCTGCAAAATGCGGCCCATGTCATCGTCATAGGCCCGGACGGACACCACACCGTCCCCGCCCTTGAAGCCGGACACCAGCTGCTCCGGCAGACGATCAAAAGAAACGATCATGCCCGCTCACCTCAGTTCAGGAAATCCTTCAGCTTCTTGCTGCGGGAGGGGTGGCGGAGCTTCCGCAGGGCCTTGGCCTCGATCTGGCGGATGCGCTCACGGGTGACGTTGAACTCCTTGCCCACCTCCTCCAGCGTGCGGGTGCGTCCGTCCTCAATGCCGAAGCGCAGCTTCAGCACCTTCTCCTCACGGGGCGTCAGGGTGCTGAGCACGTCCACCAGCTGCTCCTTCAGCAGGGTGAAGCTGGCAGCCTCGCTGGGCTCGGACACCCCCTCGTCGGGGATGAAATCTCCCAGATGGGAATCCTCCTCCTCGCCGATGGGCGTCTCCAGCGACACCGGCTCCTGTGCGATCTTCAGAATTTCCCGCACCTTGTCCACGGGCATCCCCATCTCCTCGGAGATCTCCTCCGGCGAGGGATCGTGGCCCAGCTCCTGCATCAGCTGCCGGGATACCCGGATGACCTTGTTGATGGTCTCCACCATGTGGACGGGGATGCGGATGGTGCGGGCCTGGTCGGCGATGGCCCGGGTGATGGCCTGGCGGATCCACCAGGTGGCGTAGGTGGAGAACTTGTAGCCCTTGGTGTAGTCGAACTTCTCCACCGCCTTGATGAGGCCCAGGTTGCCCTCCTGGATCAGGTCCAGGAACAGCATGCCCCGGCCCACATACCGCTTGGCGATGGACACCACCAGACGCAGGTTGGCCTCGGCCAGGCGCTGCTTGGCCCGCTCGCCCTTCTTGATGGCTTTGTTCAGGGCGGTGAGCACGTCCTGGGGAATCTCCTCCCCGGCCTCCTGCAGCTCGGCCAGCTGCTGCTTGGCCTCGTTGCCGGCGCCCATGGCCTGGGCCAGCTCGATCTCCTCGTCGGAGGAGAGCAGGTTCACCTTGCCGATCTCCTTGAGGTACATCCGCACCGGGTCGTCGGTGCCGAAGGAGTCCACCATGGAGTTGGGGTCCACCATCTCCTCCTCGTTGATCTCCTCCATGGCCTCCAGGGGGGGCTCTGCGTCGTCGGGCAGCTCGGGGATGTAGTCCTCGCCCACGGTGTCGATGCCCAGATTCTCCAGCACATCATAGAGCTTGTCCATCTGCTCGGACTCCAGGTCCATGTCCTCCAGCACACTCATCAGCTCAGTGGAGGAGAGGCTGCCCTTCTTCTTGCCCTGCTCAATGAGCTCCGCCAGCTTTTCCGCACCGGGGACGCCCTCCACCGCCTTCAGCACTTCCGCCTTACCGGCCTCGATCTTGGCCAGAATGTCCGTGCCGGTGGGCTTTTTATTCTTCTTCTCCAGGATCATCACGGGGCGGTCCTGGTTGGTCTGGGCAGTGGTGTCTTTCTTCTTGGTACTCATGGTTTCTCCTCCATATATGCTTTCTTCTGAAAATTCTTTTGCTGTGCGGCCAGCAGCAGGTCGTCCCCGCTGACGCCGCTTCGTTTCAGCGCCTCTCCCCGGATGACCGCTATGTAATCCGCCAGGGAGCGGCGGCTGTTGGCCAGGGATTCCGGCTGCCCGGCCACATAGGCCAGGTGGTCCATCTCCTCGCCGGTGAGCTCCCCCGCCAATAGGGGGAGCTGGGTGGAGAGTCCGTCCCGGGCCCTCCGAAACAGCAGGGCATAGGCCTTGCCCAGCAGGGGGGAGGAGAAGTCCTCCTCCCGCAGCTGCTCCATGTCTCCCGCCAGAGAGGGGTCCAGCAGCAGCAGCCGGATCACCCCCTCCTCCGCCCGGGCGGAGCGGATGTTCTCATACCGCAGCCCCCGCTGTTTGGGCTGGAGCTGGACGGCGGGGGTCAGGTCCCGGCGCTCCTGCTGCTTCTGCTGTTTGCGCACCCGGCGGGAGAAGGCCTTCTTGACCTCCTGGGCCATCACCTCCGGGGACACCCCCGCCGCCTGGGCGGCGTGTCCCCCGTAGATCTCCCGCTCCACCGCACTGGGCAGGGTGGAGAGCATCTGGGCCGCCTCCTGGAGAAAGGCCACCTTCTGGGCGTCATCCTCCAGGTTGTACTTCTTCTGGATCTGCTCCAGGCGGTAATCCACCTGGTTTTCACTCTGATCCAGCAGCCGGAGAAAGGCATCCCGGCCATACTTTTTAATGAACTCGTCCGGGTCCTTGGCCCCCTTCATCTTCAGCACCCGCACCTTCAATCCCGCCTTTTCCAGCAGGGGAATGGCCCGCTGGGCGGCGGCGATGCCCGCTCCGTCTCCGTCGTAGGAGATGATGGCCTCGGGGAAGTACCGGGAGAGCAGCTGGGCGTGCTCCGAGGTGAGGGAGGTGCCCAGGGAGGCCACCGCGCTGTCAAACCCCGCCTGGTGCAGGGAGATGGTGTCCATATACCCCTCGGTGAGGATGACCCGCCCCGCCTTGGACTTTTTGGCCATGTTCAGGGCAAAGACGTTGCGGCTTTTGTTGTACACCGGGGTGTCCGGGGAGTTGAGGTATTTGGGGGTGGAGTCGTCCATCACCCGGCCGCCGAAGCCGATGACGTTGCCGCCGGTGTCGATGATGGGGAACATCACCCGGTTGCGGAAGCGGTCGTAGATCCGGCCGTCCTTGTTGTTCACCGCCAGCCCGGCGTCCAGCAGGTCCCGCTTGTCGTATCCCTCTTTGCCCAGTTCCTGGATGAGGGCGTCCCAGCGGTTGGGGGCAAAGCCCAGACCAAACCGGGTGAGGGTCCCTTTCGTTAGTCCCCGCTTTTGCAGATAGGCCAGCCCCTGAGCCCCCTCGGGGGAGTAGAGCCAGCGGTGGAAGGCCCGGGCGGCCTGCTTGTTGATGGTGAGCAGCTTCTCCCGCCGCTCCTTGGCGCCGGGGGCGTAGCCCGAGTCGGGCACCTCCATGCCGCACCGCTTGGCCAGCACCTCCACCGCCTCCCGGAAGGAGAGGTTGTCCAGCTCCATCACAAAGTTGATGGCGCCGCCTCCCTTGCCGCAGCCGAAGCACTTGTAGATCTTCCGGTCGGGCACCACGTGGAAGGAGGGGGTCTTTTCGCTGTGAAAGGGGCAGCAGCCCCAGTAGCTGTTGCCTTTTTTGGTCAGATGGACCGACTCGCTCACCAGATCCACCAGATCGGTGCGGTCGATGAGCTCGTCCAGAAATTGAGGCGGCCAGGCCAAGAAAATCCCCCTCCTTTCTATGTAGTGTATTCTTTGCCGAAAAAGGGAAACTTTATCCCACAATTTCTGTAAAGGGATTCCCCTGTGCAGGAAAAAGGGCTATTTGACGGTCCAGGACATGGGGATGAACAGTTTGGTAAACTGCTCAATAGCAAAGGGGTCTGTCATGCCGGCGATGTAGTCGCACACCGCCCGATCTACTCCCTCTTTCACCCGGATGTCCTGGAAGTCGTCGGGCAGCTCGTCGGGATTTTGCCGGTAGTGCTCAAAGAGCCGCCGCAGCATATCCTGGGCCTTGCTCTCCTCCCCCTTGGCCACCGGGTTGGTGTAGACGCTCTCAAACATAAACTCCCGCAGGGTGGCCATAGCCTCCCCGATGGCGGG
>OLSX01004398.1_pt1 | contig 10564 bp, 2 predicted proteins | sample 1673141 | NCBI WGS metagenome assembly OLSX01 (sample SAMEA3136759, study PRJEB25190) | human gut metagenome | biome: human gut; feature: human-associated habitat; material: faeces | place: Austria | collected 2013
TGGACGGAGAGTGGCTACTGGCTGAAGGATACTTGTCCGATATGGTAAAGAACCAATGGGAAAATCCGATCAAAGTCACCGTTCCCGGAAGCATTCATGCCGCACTTTATGAAAACGGTTTGATACCGGATCCGGCTTTCGGAAAAAACGACCAATTTGCCAGAGAGAACAGCTTTAAAACCTGGTGGATGGCAAAAGAATTTGATTGTGATCCTCAAAAATTTGAGCATGCCTCTTTGATGTTTTCCGGCGTTTGCGAAAGCTGCGATGTATGGCTGAACGGTCAGTTTCTGGGAAGTCATAAAGGAATGTTTGGAGGTCCTGATTTTGATGTCAGCGGATTGCTGCGTGATCATAATAGGTTAATCGTAAAAATTGCACCGATCACCAATTATCCGAGAAAAGAGCATGAACTAAGTGATTTTTTCGACATTTCGAATGTGGCGTGGCTAAACAGTGTCGTATTTAATTGCGTATACGGATGGCATTATGCAAACGTGCCTGCATTGGGAATTTGGCAGAGTGTAACGCTGAAAAGCACACCGCAAGTTAGTATTATCGATCCCTTTGTCGCAACAATAGACACCGAAAGCGGAACGGTTGACCTGGTAACCGAGCTGACGGGTCCGGAGGGCGGTTTTTCCGGAAAGCTGCAAATAGAAATATCTCCGGATAATTTTGCCGGAGACAGTTATTTCGCCGAAACACAGATCACATCTGCAGTCATGCGGCATAAATTACATTATCGGTTCCAAATTCCGGACGCGCATTTATGGTGGCCAAATGATTTTGGCGCACAGGATTTGTATCAAATGAAATTAACTTTTCAAACAGACGATCAAATCCTGGACAGCAAGTGTGTCACCTTTGGCGTTCGTACCATTGAGCATCTGCCGCTGCCGGAGGGTGCTCGCCCCGACAAATATGAATGGCTTTTCGTGATAAACGGGCAAAAAATGTTTATCAAAGGAACGAACTGGTGCACCATCGATTATTTGATGCATTTTAATAAAGAACGTTACGACCGATTTTTAACACTGGCAAAAAATCAGCATATCCAATTGCTTCGTGCCTGGGGCGGCGGACTGGTGGAAACAGAGGAATTCTATGACCTTTGCGACCGTAAAGGAATCATGGTGTTTCAGGAATGGCCGACCGCATGGGACAGCCAAAAAGTCCAGCCTGTCGCATGCTTGATCGAAACGGTAAAAAGAAATGTAGTACGTCTGCGAAATCATGCTTCGCTGGCATTATGGTGCGGTGGAAACGAATCCGGAAATCCGACCGATGCCGTCATCGACATGATGGCAAAATATACATATGAATTGGATGGAACACGTCGTTTTCATCGTGGAGAGCCATGGGGCGGCAGTGCGCATAATTATGATGTGTACTGGGGCAGAAAGGAACCGGACCACAACTTACATTTCACAGCGGACTTTATCGGAGAATTCGGACTGGCCTCCTCTCCCAATATAGAATCCGCTCGGAAATATCTGTCAGAAGAAGATTTTCAAAACTGGCCGCCGGCTGATAACGGCAATTTTGCCCATCACACTCCCATGTTCAATCAAAACAATGATTTGCCCATTTTGATGCAGTATGCCGAAGTCTTTTCCCACAATCAAAGCTTGCCGGAATTTATCAATGCAAGTCAGATTGCACAGGCGACCGGCATTCGACACACGTTGGAGCTCGCACGCACCCGTTTTCCCAAATGTACCGGAGTATGTTATTATAAACTCACCGATGTTTTTCCGTCCATTGCCTGGTCTACTATTGATTACTACGGCGTACCGAAGTTCAGCTATTATATTATTCAGGACAGTTATCAGCCGCTTTGCGCTGTGGTGCTGTTTGACAAGTTGAATTTTAAACACGAGAAGGCGTCCTTGCCGATATATGTCTTAGATGATACCGAACTTCTGCAAAATTGCCGTAACTGGAAAGTGACCGCCAGCGCTTACAACGGCAGTTTGAAAAAAATCTCTGATTTTGAATATGGCGGGACAGGCGCTTTGGGGCAAGTGAAGCAGATCGGAACCCTAACTTTGACAGAAGAAATGACTGATACAGATCCGCTGTTTGTTGTTTCTGAAATCTGCTGTGACGAAAAAGAACCCATCCGCAGTTTCTATTGGCTCAACTACCAATATGACAAGGATTGGATGGCAAAACTGCCGAAAGCCTCACTGGATTACACCATCGAAGAACAGGAGATTTGCATTTCCAACACCGGATTGGTACCTGCCGTCGCGGTGCACTTCAATTGCGAAAACATCTCCGATCGGCTGATTGTTTCGGACAACTTCTTCTGGCTGAATCCGGGAGAGACAAAAAAGGTGGCTGTCAACGATACCCGAATAGACGGTGTATCCGCCTGGAACGTCTGAAAATTAGTATTGCTCTAGTTAATGCCTACTGAACAAATTATGGATCCGCATAATTTGTTCAGTAGAGATTGCTTAGCAAAAGAATACCACAGAAAAGGATTCCCGGCAAGGGTAATATCCTGACCGGGAACCTAAAAAATCTGCGATAAACAATTTTTAATATCCGGCAGCGGATATCCTCCATTATAAAATGCTCATGTTTCTCGTCTTGTAATTGTTGAGGAGTGAATTGCTCAATAAATATTATTTTGTCGCCTTTTTCACCGCATAATTGCAAAGGCATTAACAAAACTGTAATCTTATGTCATCTTATTTATGACGAATGAGTAACCTGTCTTTTGATTTTGTCTAACAGCTCAACTGCCACACAGGTTTTCTCATTCGCCATTTATTTTCCCCTTGCTGAAAACGCATCCCATTGAAATCTTACGGCTCAAGCATCCACACAGGAAGTAAAGGCTTTAGATACGCAGTTCGGAAGAAATTCTATTTTGGTGTTATCTCTGTTTTTTTCTGCGCAGGAGCCAGAGAGAGCCGCCGCTTATGCACAGCACACCGATGGTCGCTAAAAGGTTGCTGAATTGGCTGGTGACAGGGCTATCAACACCGCTGGGATTCTTATCACTGCCGCTTTCATTTGTAATCGGAATTTCGTTCGTTCCTTTGCTGGGATCGCTCGAACCGGAATTTTCTCCCTGCGTAGCATCATAGGGAACGTATTCCTGCAGAATCTTCTTAACCCTTGCCGTCAAGGTGGCGTAACCCTCTGTACTGGGATGTACACCATCATTAGAAAGCTTTACGCCCCAAGTACTTGTATCTGCTACAAATACAACATTCTTATCTGTCTCGCAAATAGTATTAGCTGCTTGACGAATCGAGGAATAGCGGGTGCCATAACCATTGTCCACCAATGCCTGCATAATATAAATTGTTGCATTGGGGTAATTGGAACGAAGTTTCTGTACAAAATTTATATAATCGTCAACAAAGGTTTTGCATAAGGAATTCGACGACAAATGGTCGTTGACGCCGAGTGCAATGAAAATCGCGTTTGGTTCACGTTCATTTTCAAAATCGTCGTAGGGGGTAAAATTATCCAGCTTACTCCACCGCTCCGCCAAAAAATAACTAGACCATAAATATGGGGCTGCACAAATGAAAAAAGTTACAGGCAGAAAACAGCTAAAGAAGCATAGATAACAAGCAAGGCAGGAAACTTTCGCTTCCTGCCTTGTTACATATACCAGCTATTCAAAACAAAGAACAAATCCGAACCCATCTCCAACCGGAGAAAAGTTCGGATTTGTTATATCATCACTGTAGATGTCCGCAAAATCCTTGATTGGGTGCAGAATTTCAGGCGTCAACAACATCGCAGTACCGAAACATTCCCGAGCCTTTTTCCCTCGTAAAAAACCTGACGATACACATCATCATACCATTGAATACCTTCTACACCTCTGGGAGCAATGTACAGCACACGCAATAACATCTGTAATGCAGGTGTGTGCTTTTCTTCTTCACTCAGCAATTGGTAGATATACTGTGCTGATTAGTGAAAACTAAAAACTATGTAACGTTGCTTCTGCACGGGCTGTACCGCCGCTCGACAGTACGAATGTGCCGTTGGTTCCTGTGGTTATGCCACCTTGGGCCTGTGCGTACTGAATGCCCAATGCTAGCGCAGACAACACATTACCGCCCAGCCGGGTATAACCCAGCTTTTTCGCAGTTTCCCGAAGAAGGTCTTCTTGTCCCATACTTACCTGCTCATAAAGAACGGTATAGATAGCGTTTGCCACTTCTTGTACAGGAACATCCCGCACATCACGACGGTTTTCTTCCTCACCACTCACTCGGAAACCAACATAAGCATTTGGATTTTGATCCTTTCTCCAGTAGAACACGACATCTTCTTGTGTGGTGGTTTGTGGATTCATCTTCCACAGGATGGTGTTCAGGTGGCTCTGGATCCGGCTGCCGGCACGGGCAATACCGTAGCTTTGCACGACTCGCTTTGTCAGCATAGACAGGCTGATTGGCGCCTCGGCTGCAATTACCAGTTCGAGCTTGCTTTGGATATTGTGTTCGTTCCAAGACGCGGTAAATTCATCGGCAGACAGGAACGTTACAGGAACGGTTGCGGCCGCATAAGTAGGCGCAACTTTTATCTGTACCGACTGTGCTTGTAAAAAACCGTTTGCAGATGCGTTGCCTTGCAGCTTTATCGGCTCTTCTGCTGATTTTAAAGACTCCGGCTCGGATTTAGGTTCTTCCACGCCGCTTTGAATATCCTTCAGCTTCTGGAATATCCGCTTTAATTCCTTTTCGCTGTTATCCCACCAATCCATGCACCAGACACGGAGAATATTCCATCCCAGTCCGTTCAGAACGCTGATCTGTGCAATCTCTCTGTCTCGGGTGGTTTTGGCTGCGCCATAGCTGGAACCGTCCAGCAGGATACCAAGGATGTACTGGTCGGGCTTCCGGGGATCAACAACGCCAATATCAATGCGGTATTCCGAGCGTCCAACAGACAGGTCTGTGTCAAATTCCTTTTCTTCCAAAGCCCTACAGATTGCCTCTGCAATTCCATCACAGCTTTCCTGTTTGAGTGGAAGCTCGGTTTCCTCCAACGACAAGGTTCTGCCCTCTGCATATTCCAGAAAGCTGCGCAGGGCGGCAACACCTTCTGCCTTGGTACGGTTCAGATCCAACTGATCCGGGCGCATAGTGGAGAATACCATCATCTCGCAACGGGCGCGGGATACGGCCACATTCAATCGCCTCCAACCGCCGTCACGGTTCAACGGACCGAAATTCATATAGATCTTGCCGTTTTCATCCGGGCCAAAACCGATGGAGAACAGAATAACATCCCGCTCGTCACCCTGCACATTTTCAAGATTCTTAATGAACAACGGCTCTTCCGAATTGAACGCCCATTTCTCCAGCTCCGGATCCTGTGTGCAAGCTTCGGTGAGCAGGTCATCGATCAAATGCTGCTGAGAAATATTGAAGGTAACGATACCCAAGCTTTGTTTGGAAAGCTCGGGGGCCTTGCTTCTGCGTTTGATCTCTTCTACCACAGCCTGTGCTTCCGCTTTGTTGGTACGAGTCTTGCCGCGATCAAAGACACCATCTATGTGCACAAGACGTACCTTGGATTCCCGATCGTTAACAGAGGGGAAGGTGAAAAGCTTGTTCTCATAGAACTGGCTGTTACTGAAGGCAATCAGACTTTCATGACGGCTGCGGTAGTGCCACAGCAGATGGGACTGTGGCATATTCAGCGCAAGGCAATCATCTAGAATGCTCTCCAGATCCTCCGCTTCCAGATTATCTTCATCTACAGTATTTGTAGCAAAGAAAGATGTTGGAGGCATCTGCTTCGGGTCACCTACGATGATTGCGTCCTTGCCTCTTGCCAGCACGCCCACCGCTTTACAGGTAGGCAGCTGAGAAGCTTCGTCAAACACCACAATGTCAAAAGGCTCCCGCTTGGGGTCCAGATACTGTGCCGCAGAGATGGGACTCATCAGCATGCAGGGACAAAGTCTGGGCAACAAGTTCGGTATCTGATCAAACAGCTTGCGGATGCTAATGCCTCGGCCGCCGCTCTTGATACAACGCTGTAGAATGCCCAATTCAGAACTGTGTGCCGCTTCTCTGGTAAAGTTGGGAACTTTACTTGCCAAACGGCAGTATGTTTCTTGCTGAGAAAGCCGAGTCCACTCCTGATCCATTCGTTTATACTGCTCGATCTTCTTATTAAACACGGCGCCGGAGAATTGATTCAGTGCACTGCTTTGGTCAATAGCATCCGAAATCAAGCCCTGCAACAGAGCCTTTTTATAGGAACGGAATACATCATCATGGCATGCACCGGCTTCGTAGCTGCTGACCACATTGGCAAGGCCTATCGCCTTTGCCTCTGCCGCAACACTCACATAGGCAATCCACTCTTTCAATTCATCCGCATGATCCAAGATCGTTCGGCAAAGGGCAAGCTGCCCATCCAACCAATTCTCGTCGGTTTTCTGGACGATGCCCAAAAGATCGTCAAAGGCGGTCTTTGCCTCTGTAAACGCGGCGAATCCGCTCCACACTCCGTATACTGCTTCGCGAAGCTCCGCCTTGCCGCAATGCTCGTGCATCACATCGTAGCTTCCACACAGGTTGTATAGTGCCTGGGCACTGTTTTGTGCGGTTGTGGCCAATTGTGCTATCTGATTCCAGTCCGTTGCCTTTCCGTTATAGAAAGTGCCCAGATCCTGACCGTATTTGTCAAGCAATTCGGAGGCTGCTTTGCTTTCCTGTTGATAATCTCGCAGTGCAATGATATGGACACGGATATCTTCTTTTCTCACGGGGGTTTTGGCAGATGCACCAAGATACTTAACCAATTTATTCATACCCAACATCTTGGGGAGAAACCATTTAGCGGTTGTTTCCGTATATTCTGCAAACAGTCGTTGGCCATCTTGAGTCAAGAAACTAGGATCAAAGCTCTGTAGAAGCTGCTGCTCCAAAGTGTTTGCGTTTATGGAATGTTGTGCAAGCTGTATCACTTCTGCAAAATACTGTTGTGGGAAAGCAGTTTTTGCCCATGTAGCCGGCATATCGTACCAGCATGCCATATTCGCGGCAATGGCGGAAAGCCTTTGCAGAGCCTCATAACTCTTAGGCTGCTGCTCGCCCAGAGCCTCCAGCAATTGATGGGCAAAAGTGTTAATGCTTTGGAGCTGATTTACATACTCATTCACAGTTATTTGCAGGCTGTTGCGCAGATTCTGCGTGTACTGAGTGCAGGTGACACGTGCCAAGGGATGATCGTGGGGATGACCAACTTCTTGGGCGGCAGCAATCATGCGTTCCACTACCAGCTGTTGCTGATCCAGTATCGGTTTTGTTAAGCCATGAATAAACACACGATCAAAAGCTGCAATATCAGGAGCATCCTTGAAATGCTCGTATTCGTTAATCAAAGAATATAAATCACTTCCGCAGTTTAGCACCTTGTGCAGCTGCTGAGCATAGGAATCCAGTTCTGAACGCATAGCGGCAATTTGGTTAGCTTTTGCAGCGTATTCTTCTGCGGTTCTGGTCTTGGTAACTTCGGTCGCTTTGCACAGCTGCTCCAAGACATCCTTCTTCTTGGATTTGTTGGAATGCAGCTCCAGACAGAATGGTCCGATGCCAATGCTCTCCAAGCGCTTCTGTACCACTTCCAGCGCCGCCATCTTTTCCGCCACAAAGAGAACGCTCTTGCCCTTTGCCAATGCGTTAGCGATCAAGGAAGTGATCGTTTGGGATTTGCCGGTACCGGGAGGGCCGTGAAGCACAAAGCTTTCACCGCCGCAAGCCACCTGAATCGCATATAGCTGGGAGGCATCCGCAGGCATAGGCAGAAGCACGTTGTTTTCGTTCACCCGCTGACCGATCTCCAAGGGTTGGGCTTCCCATGCCAGCTTTCCCTCGATTAGGCTGCGAACGACCTTATTGCGCATGAGATCATCCGTGCGGTTACGAATGTCGTTCCACATCACGAATTGAGAGAAGGAGAAGATACCAATGCTGGCCGTTTCCAGTACATCCCAATGAGGCTGCTCCATCACTGCCTTACGAAGGATCGTCAACACTCTGCGAATATCGATACCATGATCATCACTCGGCAGCGGATCCACTCCTTTTACCACAATACCGAAATCTTGTTTCAGCTTTTCCAGCAAGGTGATGTTCATTTGAGGCTCATCGTCACGCAGTCTGATCACATAGCCTTGCGCCGCAGACTTTCTAACCATTTCGATGGGAACAAGAATGATCGGTGCGTAACGTGCCTTGGTGCTGCGCTTGCTCTCAAACCAACGCAGCATACCCAGTGCCAAATACAAGGTGTTTGCACCGTTTTCTTCCAAGGCAGTTTTGGCGGTACGGTACAGGTCCTTGATAGCCCTACTCAGTTCTCCTTCAGTGAATACAGAACGCAGGCGCTTATTTTCAAATTCTGCCTTAATAATACCGGTTGCACCCATTTCGTGCAGTGCCTCAAAGGAGAATTCCTCCAAACGCCAGTCTGCGGGCTTGGGAAGGATAGTAAAATCACTGCCATCCGCCAAGGCGTTTTCCAACTCGTCCAAGGAATTCGTCAGGATCGGCAGTTGAGTCTTGGTCAGGCGCAGATTAATCAAGGTATTGCGCATACCCAGGTCCAGAAGCTTTCGCTCCCACTGCACCTTCTTGGGCAGATCGTCATCTTGAACATTAGGATCGATGTGGATGGTTTCATCCAGTTTCGTTGGGGCGGTCATGTTTTCTTCCTTAAAGGAAACATCATGCTTGATTTCCCAACCGGAAACAGTATGTACACGTTGGGGCAGCGGAGCAATATGGCTCATCCGTGCTCTGTGCACATCGATGATGTACTCCACCTGCTGGGTCGTCAGATTCTGTTCCCCAATCGCCCTTGCATCATCAAAAGAACGGTCCTTGCCGGTGGTGACACAGGTGGTCTCCACCACAGCGATCTCGTTCACACCGGATGCCAAACGCTTGGTGATCAATGAGAAATCGTCCTGCACGCACTCCGGAAACATTTTCTCTTCCAACCAAACACCGGTAAAAATGTGCCCAACGGTGGTGATCAGCAGCGGGTGCAGGCCCACAGCCTCCAGACAGGAGGCATACAGCAGTGTCAAGTCCAGGCAAGTACCCAGCTTCTGCTGTAACACCATATCGCACAAACGCACACGCTGACCCACCCGTTCAAAGCTGGCAGGAGGAACAACATACGCAATCGCTTGCTCCTTGATAGCGGTGAAGATCGCCGCTGCCTGGCTCAGCACCCGGTTGGGGTCCTGGGACTGATAACCGTCCATAGAAGTGTCGCCGGTCCACTGACCCAAAAACTCCGTAGCACGGGCAATAATCTTTGCCAGTTCCGGATGATTGGGGGTAACAAAGGTAGACAGCAGCTCCGGGTACAGACCAACGCCGTGCCACTCATCAAAGGCGAACACGGTGGTTTCCAAATTGTCGGATACTAGTGCTTTCTCTTCGTTCTTCAAATCAATATGCAGAACTCCGGTGACCTTTTCGGTCATGCTTGCCAGATATTCTGCATTCAAAATCAACTTGGGACGGGAAATTGTGATCGTTTTATTTGCAGGCAGGTGGTCGATATGCCGAGTAAACGGCATCGCAAACTCCGGCGTAGAGGTGATTTCAATATCTACGTTTTCGATCACAGCATTCGTGTTATTCTCAATGGTGATAGACTGGATAGCTACCGCACCATTTTGCTGCATGGCGTAGTTGATGACAGGCAGGACCGCCACATCCATACGAATGGGATTGTCACCGATGCAGTCCATCTCCTCTGTGGTCAGAGGCAGTTCCTTTGCAATCTGATTTGCCTTTTCAGCTCGGTCATTCTTGGGGGCATCGGATGCTGCAGTGCGAATCTCCTCAACGGCGGCTATCAACGCATTGATCTTGTCTTCCTGTACCTGCAGAAGCTTTACAAAATCAGCGGTCTGTGTCGTGTCTTCAGGTGCCGTGTATTCCGGGACAGTGAAGTTCCAATCTCCGTATACCTCCATCAGCCAGCAACAAAGGTTGAACGCCAAATGGAGCAGTGCGCCTGCCCGCTCGGTAGAGTCTAGTCCCATATGTACGGCATCGTTTCTTGCTTTGCGCAGGGTATAAAACATATCATCGATCCGCTTGGGCAGAAGGTCTGCGTATTTGAGCGCACGGATCCGGTCTGCATGGGTTGTTTGCTCCGGCAACTCGACCTTCTCGAAGGCGCAGACCTCCTGTGCCACACGTTCTGCCAGCACGCCGATCTTATAAATACAGGCATTGGCATCTGCGTATAAATACAGCTCTGCCATCTTGCCAATCTGCGCAATATCTGGCCAATATTTTGCCATAAATTCGAAATTCGATATCATATTATTTCCTCCCGTAATACCTCGTTTGTTTCTCTTAGTATCTAGGATTATTTGTCGTCATGAATAACTTCCATAATATCATCCACAGTGCAATCAAGTGCGCCGCAAATTTTGGCCAGCACTTCTGTGGTGACATGTCCGTTTTTGCCCATTTTGGTTAAGGAAGAAGGGCTGATCCCGGCTTTGGCACAGAGTTCCTTTTTCTTCATATCC